>Ga0116227_10004359_pt1 | contig 30759 bp, 24 predicted proteins | sample S1TSphgellanicum_FD_89693 | JGI IMG/M metagenome (GOLD analysis project Ga0116227, IMG submission 89693) | Host-associated microbial communities from peat moss isolated from Minnesota, USA - S1T2_Fb - Sphagnum magellanicum MG | ecosystem: Host-associated > Plants > Peat moss > Unclassified... | reverse complement strand
TTTTTTTTTTTTTTAGGTTTGAGTTTATTCATTGTTTATTTTTATGATTGCATGTTAAATTGAAAAGAGAAATTTTCATTTTTTATGTTTCGAAATAATCTTGACTTTATTATGTGTCATTAAAAATGAATGTGTTAATTTTCAAACATTAAGAATTGTGTCATGTTAAGGCAATGCATAATTATATTTTTTTGTTAGTATGATTCTTATATTATGCAACACATATTGATGTGACAAATTTCAAACTTTTATTTTAGGAATGAAATTTCATTTCAATTATTTATGTTTCAAAAAAATTTGAATTACATTCTACAAAGGGCCTAATTTTGACAAATTTTCATTCATTAAAGTTTGATTTAAAACTTTAAAACATAAAAAAATTCAAAATTGTCAAAATAATAATTTATTTGAGAGTTTTGAGAATTATTTATTTGATTTTCACAGATTTTCAGTTTTTATGAAAATATGATAACAGTCATTTACATTCATTTTATAACATGTACTTGATTTTGAAACATTTTTATTTGTTAGTCATCAAAAAAGTTATTCATGCATCAAAATAAATAAAATTTACAACATAAATGAAAATGTTTAATTCACAAGTTCATAAATGTTAAATAAATAACATTTATTTATAACATATTTATTTTTCATTTTAAATTTTTTTATTAAATCACATTTTTCATTATATGCACATCTTTTTTTGAACCAATACATTTATGATTTTTGAAGTTTTCTTTCCTTTTTAATTTTATGTGTGGGAATTCATATTAGTTTTTTTTTTCGTGAATAAACCAAAAAAAATTTATGTTCTTGTTCTCCATATTTTCAAATCTAGAATAAATTCACCTATTGATAATTTTTATAAACCAAAATTAAAAATTTATAAGAGTCAAATTATAATCTAAGGGAAAAAAAAATACCTTGGTTGAGGTTGTGAGGAATATGATCTTTTGGGTGGTGGTACGTGAACCACCCAGAAAGAACAAAAAGGGAATTTGTAACCACATAGATATGGGGTTTTGATGGAGAACAAATGATTTGACTTTGATGATGTGAGGAGCTAGTGGGGTCACTCAGTACCAGGCTTTATATATATCAGCAAGATTTTCCCAAAAAGAAAAGTTAAAAATTGAAATTTAAAATTAAAGGGATTTTGGAGGTTTTCAATTAGAAAAAAATAGTGAAAATGACAAGACGTCCATATAAAATTTTCAGTTAGTTTTTCAGTTCAGTATAAATCCATAGTATGTGACTCTGTAAAAATATTTTTCACATCCAAGTTTAGTTATTTACTATTTTGCAACGTCACCCATAAAACTGTGTGTTTTATTATTCATTTAAAATTATTATAATTACTCATGAAGTTCTTTTAATGTCATGTTTTTGTTTAACATGTAAGTATTTTCAATAAAACATGTGAACATTGAAATTTTTTTATCTTGTTACCCTTGTGGCTAATTACAAAAAATATTATAAAAGGGAAGGTGGTGAGTCTTGTGAATTCGTGTATGCTCATGGCTTGTAAGTGCATCAAAAGAACTCCAATCACGCACTAACCAACTTATTGATTAATTTGTGTAGGTTTGTGTGAATAATTGATTTGTTTATTGTTCGTCCTAATGCCATCCTGGAGCTCTAACATGCCTTCTACCCCTGAAGAGTGGTAAGCTATGGAATGTACCCCAACTTCTTTTGATATTTTCGTTTTTGGATTCACATTTGAATATTTCAAAAAATGTGAGGGTGTATCATTTTCGATGATAAAATTTTTACATTTCCATTTTTAAAAACATTTATGACAATATTTTCATTTTCATAATTTCAATTTTGTTTAAAAAATTCAACAAATAAAACAATGCAAATGTTAATAAAAAAAAATCATCACTATCTTTTAAATATTTTGCTTTAGTTTTTCATGAACTTTAATTTTTTTGTTATGAATAATAATCAACAAGTTGTTAAGGTTTTTGTGTATTTTAAATGTCAATACATTCACATTCTATTGATTTTTTAAAAAATTGATTTTTTTAATATAATAATGTTATCAATGAAATACCCCATATAAGTGGTGGAATTGTTCATTAAGGTCTAAAATAGGTCAAAATGGTTAAGTGATCATTAAATTGGTTAATGAATTTGCATTGGGTGTCACAATCAAGAATGAATTATTTTTTGCACCTTCATAGGTGTTTAAAGGAATTTGGTTTTGGATATGGTTTTCAATGTAAACATTGAGATATGTAATCGAAAGATGGTTTATAAATTTAAATGATGTGGTAGTGGAAATGTTTTTAGTGTGAAACATAAAATTTTAGATTTAAAAAAAAAATTATGTCATTTTTCACATTATGACCAATGATTGCGGAAAGTTGGCAGCCATTGTTTGTTTCTATAGATTAAATATTTTGGTTGGAATTTGAAAAGAGCATGTGAAGGAGAATTTTATTTATTATTATTTATGTGTAATGTAGGTTTTATCTTATCTTGGAGGCAAATAGTTGTGAAAAAAAGAACATTTATGGAATGTCAACTTGTGAAATTGGAAAAGAATATGTTTTTAGGAAATAAAAGGAAGCAAGTTGTGAAAAGTTGAAGACCGGAGTTAAATGATGAATCATTACATTTTTAAATTGTGATTTCTTTTACATTATGTTGTTTAAATTGTGATTGTTGTGTTTATATTTTATTATGCTAATGGTTGTTAAGCCAATGTATTGTGTATTTTTAAAGTTATATGAAAGCTTACTACTAATAATTAATAAAAATACAAGGTGGCCCAAATTATGAAGGATAATGCATATAATGAATTTTGAAGCCTTTTACAATTTAAGTAGTTCTTTGGATTGTAGCAAATTTAATTTGGGGATGGTGTGAATGCTTAACATGAAAAGCTTTTAAAAGGTACTCTAGAAAGCAAACGAAAAAGTGAAAAACATTTAGGTTGGGTTTGTGTTATCCTCTTAATTATTTATGTGATTTAGTTTTATGTAGCATTTTGCCCACTTTATTAATGGTTTTATATAAACCTAGTGACTACCACCTGATTTGAAACCATACATAAAAATCACATTACATGTTCATGGGTGGGATTTTAACAATTCAATTAGACTAAATGAACATTAAGCGTGTTGATATTTAGCTAAACCTCCAACAATTGTGTAATGCAAGTTATTTGTTCATTAGTAATTATGACCCACCTATTGATTCAGCATAACCAAATTTTACAATTGGGGGAACCCCGTTGTGCAATTGACTTGGTGCAATAGGAAATAATTTAATTTAATGTGAATTTACAATTGAACATTAGGGCTAGGATTTAGGGCTAGGATCTTATCCAATTGTTTTTGTGATTTAGGATTTAGGTTGTATTGAAAGTAGAATAAATAGATGCTAATGAACTTCATTATATCTCTTCATATTTTGTAGGACATTTTCTTTTGGTTATAGGCTACCAACATAATTATAATAAATGAAAATCATAGTAAATTCAACAATTTCCTATTGGATTTTTTTATTTGATTTTTTTTGGATTTTTTGGATGACCATAAAAAAGAGTGACAAAATGGAAAAATAATGAAAAAAAAACTGGATTAAATATGAATTTAAGGATAATTTTTAAACTATCATTTCAAATATTTGTGATTTTAAACATGTGACAAATCCTGGTTAAGGCCCAAATTAAAAGTGTGAGAGAAAATGTGTTTAAGTGCAATTTGGCTTTTATTATTGAATTTTTTAAGGCCTTGCAAACTTTAATAATGCTTCTAAAAATGTTATACATTTTCTTGAATCAAATCCATTTGCAAGTTTTTATGCCAGTTTCATAATATGTTTGTCATTTTTTTTAGTCATTTTTTTTTCATTTTGGTAGTTTTATCTTGTGACATCGTTTGAATGTGTATTTTAAAACCTTGGGCTAAATGTTATAAAATTTGTTAATAATCTTCACCTAATTTTGTTGTTAAAATTTTTCTTTTCTCATTGTCAACCAATTTTATTTATTTTTTAATTTAAAAGTTAGATGACACATGCATCTTTCCATTCTCTTGTAAATGGATTTATGATTTTTAAACTTTGAAAAACAATGATTTCATCAAGAATTATCATGACCATTTGGGTAAAATATTTGAATTTTTACTTTTGTTGAATGAGATTTACAAAAAAGTTCTATCGTAAGCTCCATAATTTATCATTGTGCAAATGTTTGTTTTCAAGAAACTTTTGGTTGTTGTAAACTACATGGTGATGGATGAAATTTAAAATATATATTTTTAAAATACAAAAGATATAATGTAATAAACATATAAAACATTTGTTAAAATTAGGGTTTAAAATTAGGATTTTAACTAAAACATCATTTTTTTAAAATTTGAATTTTTAGGTTATTTAGGATAATGCCAAATAAGTAAGGGGAAACTAACAAGCATGGAGGAGGTGATGCTTGATGTGGAAAGCCAAAACTTCATGGGTAGGATAGGAAAGGTGTTTGAAAGCTAATGGATTGCGGTTACCACTAGAAGAAAAGTAAGATTTTGAATTTTCAAGCTTTGTCATTTATGCTATTGATTTGTGCCATGATTGTGGAGAAAATGAAGGCGTACACCTTCATGTGCAGATGAGATTTATTTCTTTTATAGGCAGCAACGAAATTCTTTATTGTCAAGAAGAAGAAAATTGAAAATATAAAACCACCATGAAGATTGTAATGCTTAGTTGGCCAACTTCTCTTTATACACCCACTAAAGTGAGAATGCAATGACAAAGATATGTGTGAGGTAAAGCCTTAGGGTGGGGGCATTCTCAAAATAATGGGGCCTAGGATGAGGTGATAACCCTACATTTTTGGGAATGTCCACCACCCATGTGCTTTACCTATTGTAAAGCACGAGGCAAAATTTATCATGAACTAAACCTATGTAGATAACAAGGAATAGGAGTGGGAGGGATATTATCCCTACTTATAGGTGTAAGAACCCTCCCACTATTGAGGAGTAGTCATAATATGCCTCCCATTTTTTAGGAGGGAAATCGATCGATATAAGGTGCCCTCCAAATATACACTACAAATTTTCTCCAAGTGCTTCACAAAAGGTGTAACTTGAAGCATTGAGTTGCCAATGACTCGTCAAGTGACTACATACCACCATTGCTGTAGAAGAAAGAAACACACATACACACACAAGCAAAATTCATCGACAACAACAATCCCAACACTCCCTCCTCCACTCCTGTACACGCAAAAATCCAACAACAATCCCGAAACTCTCCAAATGCTCACACTTGCTACTCACATTTGCTTTGATTCCTTCTTAAATGTTGCCCAACTATGGCCTAATCCATGTGCACAAGCAACAATGTTTACTTTTCACCCTTTTGTTTTGGTGCTCAAGTGTTCAATTGAGCCACAATTTCTTCATTCATTTGAGATCCAAACAACTACTTGAAGTGACATTGATCTTGATCCCATACACACTACTACTATAGCAGAAACTTGGCAATGATAACAACACAAATGGAAGGGGGTTCTTCATGCATAGTTCAATGATCTGGAAACTTGTCAAAGACAAAGAGACATCCCTCACAAAAAAGAAACAAGAGAAACAAAGCAAAAAAGCAAAGAAAATGATGATTGCGGCATCATTGTGAAGCAAGAAGAGCATTCATTTTACCTGCCATTGTGATGAGCACTGCCAAACGCAAACAAAACAGCCTTTCCCTGCAATGCAAACAGCTCGTGTTCCTCACTTTTCCTGTGCTTCTCTTTGCAAAAGAAACTTGGAAGAATGAAAAGTCTTCTAAATTTCAGTAAAGGAGATGACAGTCTCACTATAACTATCATATCTATGAGAGACGTTGCTGAAAAATGTCCACAACAACAACATTTTGAAGGTAACAACATTACACACCCTTGTATATCATCAGCTGAAAATTTACAATCTGAAGTAGCTTTACAATTAGCTCACACACAGTACAATCATGGTAAGCTTTTGTGGATGTGGAGAGCTCTCTCTCCACATCTACTACCGAAACTACATATCAAATCCTCTTCTATCCATTCTCTAGCAAACCAAATCTACTCTTTTGCAGCTTACAGGATCCATCTCCTCTTCAGCTTGACTGCAGTGTCTTCTGCTCTGGGAGTTTGGCATTCATAGAAAAGACCTCAAACTTGAGAGAAAGTGTCTCCTCAAGTATGCAATCTTTGCTTATGATATCAGTCCACAATTGATGAGCTACATGAACATTAGAACAATTGAGATCATAATACTCATTGTTGCTGTGTAAGTATCAATCCAGTGGTAATTAAGCTATTCAATGTTTGAAACAGAGGGAGGAGCTGCTGCTGCTGAAAAATGCTACTATCCCCTACAGACTTTGGGAGTTTAACGAAGAAACTCAGATGCAAATGCTGATGGGCCAGCCTTCCAATCCTCATCAGAAACTTGAGTGTCTTGGATGTACCCACCACTGTGCCTTCTATCAGTGGAGGCAGGTGCTTTTTGGAATTCCTCCCTTCTTGCATCAAATTCATCAGCACTGTTGTTGGCAGCACTGGAACTGTGAACTTGTGCGGCATACTGAAGGTTCCATAACACATCCTCCATCGATGGTCGCTTTGCAGGATTGTCAAGCATGCACTTTCCAGCAATTTCAAGCACTGTTGCCAATGATTCCGCACCACACATCCCAACTATCCCTTTGTCAATGAGTTCCATTGATGGGCCTTTCTCCTTGGTAAGCCTTTCCTGCATTTCAGTATCAGAACACCCATCTCTCTTTAGATGTCACAAAACATGAGAGAAGCAGTAATCATCAGTTTTTAAGGCTGTACAAAATGTTCATGCAGCATTGCATTTCATTCCTTGTTCTTTCATATTTCTCTTCATGCTTACAGTTGATTGTTCACTGCAGGAACCAGCATCACCAGTCAGTAAAGGGACGAAAGTGCAAAGAGTTTCAAGGGCTACGTGCCAGCTCTGAACGTTTCTGTGGGAAGGGGTTCTTAATTGTGGGTGGCCTCCCAAGCACGATCTCCAAGAGTATCAAGCCATAGTTGTAGATATCCTGCTTATCATTCTGCTCCTTCCTGCACACCAGACTCCCAAGTTTTTTTTTGTAAGACAATATTGCAGGTCAATTCTGTTTACCAGAATATTGCAATGGAACAACATATGCAGGCTTGATAACCCAAAAGAAGACACAGCCCTTCATAGGTGTTGTTTTTATTAACCTAGCCTGCAACAGTGTTTGATTCTCTGTTCTCTTCTTAAAAGGACAGATCTAGCAACATCTCAGATAAGAATATGCAAAACTGGTCAAGGAAGTAGGAAACCTGATCAGATCATCTTTGAAATGAACTCCTGCTTGTTTGGCTTCCCGAGTCTTGTTCTACATAACACCACCAGAACATGTAAATTCCTGCAGTGTCTTAGTGTCCTATTGTTGTACAATGACTGCAAAAAGGTGGAAAGCAATGCAATAGACTACTTACATTGACTGCAAAGGAAGAAAGGTGGCCAAGGATCCCATAGTCACTGACTTGAGCATCCATGCTTTCACCAAGCAAAATATTCGTGCTCTTAAGATTGTTGTCAAATACAGGGGGCACAACACATGTGTGCAAATGGTGGATGCCACGACCGGCACCAATGGCAGCTGCTAGTCTCTCTGACCAACTCAAAGCATTCCTGTTGCCTTTCTCTGAATGAGAAAACACACACAACATGTGCAAGTAAGCACCCAGATATGGTGCAAGGTTAGACCACCACCAATCCATGAGCATGATCTGTCTCTGACTCTCTCTCTTTCTCTCCAGACTTTTTCTCTTATGAGATAAAGCTTTTGGCTGAATATGTTCTTCATATCTTGCCTCTTCCGGAAAATGCTGCAACAATTGATTTTAGTTGTCAGTGTTTCTTCCCTTGAATTTATTGAGGAAGCAATGGAAATTGTTATGATCTGGGGGGGGAGAGAGGGAAGAAGTAGTAGACTCTTCTTACTGTTGAGAAGGCTTCGCAGATGATCACCATGCTCGACAAACTCAGACACGACATACAAGCTCTGGCTCTTCTTGACATCTGCTTCATCCCCAGCACCAACAAAGTTCTCTTCTATACAGTATCCAAGAATTGATACAAGGTGTCGGTGATGCCTGAGCTTGCAGAGCACATCCATCTGTGTCTTGATCTCCTGCACATCTGCATCTGGTTTGATGGTAATCCATTTGATTGCCACCTTTGTTTTGTCTGTCAACTGCCCTTTGAATACCTGCACATTGATTGCATGATCCATGTTATCACCATTGCAGCAGACCTTCTGTTAGGTCTCTAATATATTTTCTTCACCTTGATGCAGACTCCACAATCATGAGCTTCAAGATCATGAGCTTGAAAGATGTGTACAGAGCCTCTGTTAGGTCTTTAATGTATATTCTTCACCTTGATGCAAACTCGAAGATGAGCTTGAATAGATAAGTGCAAAGCTTCTGTTAGGTCTCTATGTAATATTCTTCACACTGATGCAAACTTCAAGATGAGCTTGAAGATCCATGCAGAGCTTCTGTTAGGTCTTTATGTTATGTTCTTCACCCAGATGCAAACTCCAAGATCATAGCTTGAAGATTTGTCAAAAACTCTTTACCTTGCCATGGCTGCCTTCGCCCACAAAAGCAGCAGGATTGAAACTATCGGTTGCTTCTTTGAGCTCCTCGAGAGTGAAGGTTCGACTTGGTTGAGGAAGCAATCCTAGTCTCTTGGATTGTGTAATGTATCCTGTCATACACAAAGAAAGAATTGAGAGAGAGAGAGAGATCACATTGTTCTCATCTTCCTTCCTACAACTTGGAGAGCCGCTGCTTTCCGGAGAGATGGGGTACGCAAGAAAAAAGAAGGAATTCGCATGGTTTGCAGCTGCTCTGGCTTTGAGGAGGCGAAAAACAAAATCTCTTACTCGCATTGATGAGCAATTCTGAAGGGATGCCGATAGGACTTGCAAAGGAAGAACTGTTGCAGCCATCCTCAGGGGCAACTATGTTGTTGTCTTCTTCATCACTCGACGTCGTCCATCGCTTGAGGAGAAGAATCGACAATATACAAATGGTCAATCCGATTCCTACGCCTCCGCCAAGGATGGCAGCTATGATAGCCAGACGATGATGGCGGTGATTGCCGGTTTCTGCCGCTGCCGCTGCAACAGTTGCGGAGGAGCAATACAGAGCCGTTTCCTGCTGCTGCTTGATTGTCGCCAGGCAGTTGTTCTGGTACTTGATTGTCACATTGTTCACCGAACTGAGGAATGCCTTGGGTAGAGGACCTGACAAATCGTTGGATGACACATCAAGGAAAGTGAGGAAAGGGCCGAGAGAAAGATTGTCAGGAAGAATGCCGCTCAGATGATTACGAGCCAAGCTCAAGAAAACAATACTTGGAAGCTCGAACAGAAACTGAGGTGGGTTGCCGCTAAGTGCATTTCCAGAAAGGTCCAGAGTTTGAAGCTTGGTCAAACTCTTGAGAGACGAAGGTATGGGACCTGCGAGCTGGTTCTCCCCCAGATACACCGACACAAGCTTGTTGCCCAGAGACGGAAACTCAGGCCCGAAGCTGTTGCCTCCAAGGTTCAAGCTCTGGAGATGAACCAAAGAGTCTAAGTTCGGTATCAGCCCTGTAAACTGGTTGTGGGCAAGGGATAGAGAGACGAGATTCTGCAACAAGGTTATGGAGCTTGCAGGTACAACTACAGTAGTAGTGCCTTCCATCCTGCTGTTGCTACTACTCATGAAGCTGGACTTGCTCGTCAGCTGCTGCTGGGTCGACTGGTGGAAGTGCGCGATGTTGCTGCTATCGTTGAGCTGCAATCCCCCCGAAAGATGATTATCAGACAGGGATAGAACTTGTAGCGACGGCACAGAGCTCAACCAGAAAGGAAACGAGCCCGTGAGTGCATTTCCGTCCAGCGCTAAAACCCGCAAAGCTCCCAACCCCGCGAGGCTTTGAGGAACTGACCCCGAAATCAGATTGGAGCTTGCATTCAAAACTTGGAGATTGCTTAACTGGTTGAGCTCCGCAGCTGGTAGACTCCCCCATAATCCCACTGAAACCAGCTCGATTCCTTGCAAGTCCGGGAACGACAAGAGGGTTCCGATCAAGGCGCTGAAGTTGAAGTCAGAAGATAGCGACTTGTTATTGTGCGAGAGCGGAGCAGCAGCAGGTTCATCAGTTATACTATGCAACAGCAGCAACCTGTCGTCAAAGGGGACGTACTGCTTGTCACCCACGATCCGCAGGTACGTCAATGTTCCTCCAGCCGCACAGGTGAGGTTCAGAGATGGGTTGGACGTCAGGTCACAGAAGTTTGTGTTGCTGTTCCAGTTCCTTGTTGCCGATGGATACTCCAGCAGCTCTTGCAGTTGCAGGAGTGCGTTCACCTGCTGGTTCGCAAGTAGCAGCTCCTGCTGCTGCGCGTCGCCCAAAACTACCAGCTCATGATACACAACACCCACGATCAACGTCACAAGAATATTACTAGAGTACCAAAATCTAGAAGAAGCGCTCGCGGGACTTAACATTTCCGCCATCGCTGCAATCCTCTCTAGCTCTGCAAGCTGCTGAAGCTGCAACTGGTCAACACCGCCGCTGTTGTTCCTGGCTGCTGCTGCTCCTGATCACGCAGTTTCTCAATCCGTAAAAACACCAGGCTGCTCATGGTTAACAGCTCGAGAACACACTACTCGGCTCCTCGGAACTTCTATACATGCACTGAAGCAGCAGCAGCAGCATCACCACTATGACGATCATCACTCAACAAATCATGTCGAATACAGATCAGCACTACTGTGTAGCTCGAGTACGCCCATCCTTCTTCAATTGCGCCGGATCAGTTCTTGACATGCTTTTTTTTCCTACTGACAACAATGTCGAAACCAACCAATATAACAAACCAAGTAGCGACAACGGTAGAACGACAGATGGTCTACGGAGCTGCACAACAGACAGCAGTTTCACCCGCATTATATGCTTTCTGACAAAAACATGGGGCTGCAATTAAACAGCTGCAGCTGAGGCAGACAGGAGCTACCGCGTGGACAGCTCGAGTCTTGTTTGTCAAGCAGTGCAAGTGTAGAAAGGAAACTACAAAGCTGTGAACTTGACTAGCCTACATCAGCAGCAGAGAGACTGCCATTTCCAGGCTTTGGTGGCAGCAGCTGCAATGAATTCTAATGCTACAGTCCATATTCATCATAAGTTCCAATAACTCTTTGCAACGTACAACTCTCGAGAGTCTCTACTCTACAGATCTCGGCGAAAAATCATCAACATATGTACGTACACACAGAGGTTTTGTCATGTATTGCAGAGAAATTTATCTGCTGCTAATTAATCTGATTTTCTGCAGCTAATCTACCAAAGAATAAAAGTTGTTAACTCTTGTTTTTGCTTCTAATCTAGTAAAGATAGAGAGGCTGCTGCCTCCTAATCTTGTTTCTGCTGCTAATGTAGCCAAAGATAATGCTGCTGATCTTGTTGCTGCTGTACAGTTCACTACTCTAGCAAAGATAAAAGATGCTTAATATCTTACAGCTTCTGATCTAGCCAAGAATAACAGATGCTTATCTTGTCAGTGCTGGTGCTAGCAAAGACCAGAGCTGTTTTTATCTTTGTTGCTGCTGCTAATCTAGCCAAGATAAAGCTGCTGACCTTGTTGCTCCTGCTAATCTAGCAAAGATATTTGATTAAGCTGTTTGATCTTGCTAATCTAGCAAAGATATTTAGTTAAGCTGTTTCATCTTGCTAATCTAGCAAAGATATTTGATTAAGCTGTTTAACCTTGCTAATCTAGCAAAGATATTTGATTAAGCTGTTTAACCTTGCTAATCTAGCAAATATAAATGAAGCTGTTTTTTAAGCTTGCTGCTGCTTGTTTCACTGCTGCTCAGTGTTTTTCTTTTCAATTCTGTGACCTAGCCAAACTGGCGATCGTCAACAATAAGAATTAGCCAAATTTGGCTACAGTACAGATATGAAAGTTTTAAAATTTAAGAGTCTTTAAATTATGTTTTTGGCTACCTGTTGGAACCTGTTGTTGTACAGTAATCTGGAGATTTTTTAATTTTTTTTAAATTTTGAAATCTGGCAAATTAGTATCTTTTTTTACAAAAATTCTTTGTATGTGTCAATCATGTTTTTTAAGGTGAAATAAATGCAAAAAAAAAAACTGTGGCTAGTGATCTAGAAAACATAAAAAAGATGTTTTTCTTGTTTGCTGCCTACTAATCTAGCAAAGATCAAAACTGCATATCTTGTTGCTGCTGCTAATCCAGCAAAAGATGAAAGTTGCTTAATTATCTGAATTGTGGCTGCTGATCTCGCAGTTAATCTACTGATTAAATGAATCACTTCAAAAGGTCTTCTGACTCTTCTCAATTTGCAAAGTTTTATACATCATGTGCAGAAATTAGGGAGGCTTCAAAGGTTGATTTTGTCCTTCATATCATCTACTGTCTAAACTCCAAATTATGTTCTCGATTTTGTGATCATCAAGGGTGAAGCTTTGAACATCTCACTTGGGGTTTTTTTTCCTTATTTCATGATTATTTTGTCAATGATTACAACTAAAATGCGAAATTAAATGCTTCCCACATGACTGAATTAAATGATTCTGCATTGATAAGTTGCACTTATGGAAACATTTAGAGTGATAACGGTTTAAATCCAGTACCATAAGCCAAACCCAACTTGCACACACTAAAGTAGCTGCACCAGCCCATTGGTGATAAAGTGTTCATAAAAGACTTGAATTGTCGATGATTCAAAACTCTACTTTTTTTGCTCATGGAGTTTTGATTGCTGGATAATTCAATAGTCAATTCAGGCATATGTAGCCAAGTGAACATTTGAGATATCGTGCAAGGATAAGCAAAAGATAATCAAAATTTGAGCCACCCTATTTTATATCTTCTACATGCAAGTAAAAATTGCATTTTCAGCATGCGAGTACAAATTGATTCTTCTTCAGGATGCTGCCCATGGAAATTCAAATTTTCAGCATACAAATAGAAATTGAATCTTTGTGGGCATGCGAGAAACCAAAACTTCAACAACTCCACACTAGAAACGATGAGAGTCAAGCATTCATGTGAAAGTTTTTTGGCTGGTTGGTTATAAGTTAGGCCAGGATCAAAAAAATTCACCTGCTTATTTGTTATACTTTGTGAATTTGCTTCCCCAGGGATGGTGTGCTAAACAGCTTATTTTTTCCCAGAAAATTTTTAATTAGAAAAAATATTATTTTAATTATTACAATAGTAGGTTCTTTGAGGTTTTATTCTACCCCAAAAAAAAAATTAAACAAATATTTGTTGAGAAATTTCTTTTTATATTAGGCTTCAATAGGTACTCAACAATATGGAAGGATGCATAATTTTTTTCACTTTCATATTTAGTTTATAGCTAAACTTTGTTAAATCTTCTTACTTATGATCACCACTTTGGATATCACTGAATGGAAATAATAAAAGAAAAGAAAAAACATTAGTGTTGAGATTGTTGATTACTATACTACTTGAGCCAGTTTGATGATGATTTAATTATTTGTGAATTTTTCAAAATGTTTGGTAAATATCCGACAACAATTTCAAAAGCTCTAGAGACCCTATCCAAAAAACATCAAAAGTTCAAGATACCTTGCAATTTGCCAAGGTCTCTGACATGGTTGAGATTGTTGGGAGGTTTGCTTATTGAAACTTAGCACAAAATTCCTAGTCTGCCTCCTTCCAAACATTCCCTTCATTGCAACTTAGTCAACAAGATTGTAAAATTGTGAAGAATCACCAAACGGATATTGTATAAATCTTACTTTTGCAATTGCTTGCTTGTTTTTACCAACATTCCAAAAGTGCAATAAATGCAGTTGGAGTTCAAGAAATATGAAATGCATAATACATGAGGGAATGGAGTTCTTGGCTTTGATATGTTTCTTGCATGTCACAATTTTGAATAGGGATGTGAGTTTTCAACATTATATTTGATAATTAAAGCCCCAATTTGGAAATGAGATTGGTCTTCACCTTTGTTGTTTGCTTCATTCTTTCTCGGTTATCATGAATGTGCCATGTAAACTTGGAAGCCACTCGGTTCAGTTTCTATTGTCTCTCTCATTTCTTTTGATTTTAAACATGGAAAATACATGAAAATATGAATCTTCTGTCCACTGGATCATAAGATGACACATAATTTTGACCCTTCAAAAAAATTATTGTTATTTTCAAACTCTAAAATTAATGAAATACATGTTTAATGCTCCATGAATTGATGGGTCCATTCTTGAGTAACCTTAAACCCACCATGTGTTTGTTGCTACAAAGAACATAAGGAGCCAAAGACCTAAGCATTCCATAGAGTATTGTTTGTATAGTGGAGGTTGTTAAAAGCTGATCACCTTGCTCATTTTTTGCAACAATGCCACCATAAAATCTCTTAGCACAAATGATTCTCAAGTATTGGCAAGTTATGCTTCTTATTTTGAATTCTCATGCATGCCTCAATATGGCCATACTTGGCTTTTATTTCTCCTACCTCTATAAACCACTCATACAGGTTGCTTTTTCCAAGTTTTTCGTAGGCATTAAGACATCTTAGTTTTCTATCAGCAATTTTTAACAAATGGAGGGCATCAATGTTTTTATCATGACATTTGTTGATGTTGCAACAATGGGTGGTTGTAGATCTCGTTGAAATTAGTTCACATATGTTTTGTGCTGATGCATCCAAGACCTATCATTTGACTAATGCTTGATTTTCTAGTTTGCTTATAATGTTGCTTTGAATTTCTTGAGTTAGCCAACTAGACACTTTTCCATTATGTACTATGTATTTTTTTCATGCCCTACTTTATTCAACAAATCAACTTCATGTTGCAAAATGCTGTGGCACTCATCTTTTGTGATGGGCTTAAATAACCCTATTGACATTTCTTGTTGTTTTTCTCCAATATCCATAAATACCTTAACTAAAAACAATGCTTTTAAATCATCCATAAATTTAAACGCACTTGCAACTTCAAATTCACAATAATCACTATGAAACATTCCATGGCATTTTCTAATGATACTCATAAATTAAAAGTTGTGCACATTCCCTTCACATGTTTTAATTATGGTAAGCTCTTCAATGCACCAATCTTGTAAATGTATGTTCTATAAAAATATTCTTAACTAGAATGCACCAATCTTGCAAACCTATACTCCATTGAAAGTACCAAAAAATGAGTAACCAAAATGAGTACTCACAAATGGTAGCACCAAGAATTGCATTGTAATTTCAAATATGGCAATGTTGCTGAAAACACATAAGAAATGGCAAGTGCCAAGTGATGAAATGATCACAAGTTGATGAAAAGTGATTGAAGATGGATGATTTTCGTCATTGTTCAAGTGCAAAATATTTTCTAACATTTTTGATTGGATATTCAAATGATAGTTTAAAAATGGTTGTCTAATTGATTTTTTTAAAATTAATTAAATACTCAACAATGGACTATCAAACTTGCTCAAGTACTATGATATGGATAAATACATTTGGAAAATTGCATTATTGTAGTTTTATTGCCTCTTCCTAGAGGTAGGGAAAACACTCTGCAAATCATCATTTTTTCTGTAAGCTTTTTTCTTTTTTCAAATAATTTTTGTCTTGTACTAGGAATTGGTGGGTGACAACTAGAAACGTACTTGCATTCTTTGACATGTTCTTTTTGAAAAACTAAATTAGTGTAACGTAACACTTGTTTTTTTGAATTTTTTTGTATTAGTTTGCAAATTGATTAGAGCGTAATTATAATGAAAGGAACCACTTCAAGCATTATCAATCCTTTAAATTTATTATGTTTACAAGTGGGTGCAGATGGGATAATAAGAGCCAAACCCACCTAATATATTGTTTATATAAAATATTTTCAAAACATCTTTAAAATATTTTATTTAAAATTTGTAAAACTTAAATCTATGCGAAAATGTCATAATATATTATTGTTTAAATATATGTTTAAAAAGCATAATTCAAAATATGTTATGTTTCAAAAATCTTCCAATAAATAAAAGATTTTTACAATGTTTAATGGGTCCTTTTGAATGACTTGCAACATTGGTACAAATTTTGACATTAAAACATGAAAAATTAAGCAATTGTTACAATTTTTTTGACTCCTCACACTATTAATGTAATTCCACCCAAGTTTCATGAACTAAAATAATGCTGAAAACATGTGTTATATTTGTACAACATCATTTTTAATGCATCAATTTAACATCTAGATAAGTTTGAAACTAGGTCAATCAATATGTTTTATATTTTTTGCAAAATGTAGTCTAGCATTGTGCTAATATTTTATCCATTACATCTCGACATCCTAAAACCTAATTTGTCAATTTCTAAATTCACATTATGTAATTCATAATCGTCGTCTTTTTTTTTCTTTGAATTTTTTTTTTCACATTATGAAAGATAATCATATCGAAATGTCCTAGCTTCTATCCAATAATATAAGGTGAATTGATCCACACCATTGGTGCAATCTTTTACTAGATGCAATTGTGTTGAATAACTAAATTATCTTTGACAATTTTTGTCGAACGTACCATAAAAGGTAGAGCTACTACACAATGAGGTGAGGAGCCACTTGTTAGGGGAAAAATATTGGTAACATCAATCCACTTTTATTTGATGATTCAAGCTATTCACCTACAATCATAAATTTGACATTTAATAAAATTATTCGTAAACTATCCTAGACATGAGATGGAATTGTTCATTAAAGGTCCAAAGCAAATCAAAATGGTTAAATGAATATCAAATTGCTTAATTGATTTGCATTGGATGTTAAAATTAGGATCAAATTAGGGGGCGATTCGTAGGGTTCATAACCATGGTTCTCAAAAATTGAAAACCCAAATAACTGATGGTTCTTTCATGGAAGCCCCTGGTCGTTTAAGGGTTTTGAAATAACCAGGAAAAGCAATTCTTTGATTTTTTATTTTTTATTCAAAAAAATTGGATCTAACAATTCTCCGGTTCTGAAACATTAATATTACCAGAACCAGAAGTCATATAATAATATAATCTTCTCTTGGAGGACATCTCGAGAGGTCCTCGAGAGGTCCTCAAGTACACATAAAGTTTCATTGGATGGACTGTTGTTGGCAAATGCTTTGCTATACAAATAATTAATGTGTAAAAAACCCACTCAGAGCATTTCTGCATATGCCTGCACCCGTGAATCAATTGTATGTCAGAAAGTCATAGTTATGATGCAATTACAATATCTGAAGTCAAGATAGCAAAAACCCCATCTCAAAAACCCCATCTCTATCAAAGAGTTTGATGGGTAATGATGATTCTGTCAATTACCCACAATTGTATTTTTTCTCCCTACCTTCACACACACACTTGAAAGACTCCGAATGACTCAGATATGATGCCATAAAGAAATTTGAAGTTTTCTGTAATGTAACAGCATCTCCATCCGTACCCCCTATTTGAGCCTCCAGCTGTGTTTACATCTGGAAAAGCTATTTCCGCATCCCCATCCACCAAATACATGGAAACTTGGACAATATAAAGTGAGAGGCTAATCAAATGCCACCATCTGACAAGTAAACATGACCAGCCAATCCAATCTAGTCATCTTCATTTACAGGCCCTCTTGGAGGCCACTGTATTGTGAGCAGATTTATATGTCCAGACTGAGTTTCACACTAATAGAGGCTGTACTTCATCCAAAATAACATGTACAGGCCATTTTACTAATACGGGTGGAGATGATCTCACGCCAGCAGATAGCAATTCAAATTTGTCTCATCAAAGTACAGAAACTAAGGGATAATGGCTGCAAGTTATCAGCCAGGCAAGATGTGGCATTTATCCAAGCAAAGAACACATACATGTGGAAGTGTGAGTTACATCTGCCATGCACTGCTGCTTTCATTAGAGAAATCAAAGGAGCAACACCCTTTTCTCAATTACAAACAAACAACGAGAGACAAGTTTGATCAACAGGCAATAAGGAATTGTTAGTTTTCTACAAAGCTCTGCATATGTACATTTCAACCATTATTTTTTCACTGTGAACTTTCATGAACTTTCAAAGTACTTTACTTAGAACCACACAGAGAGCTCAATTCTGAAAGTTCAAAATTTCCACCAATGTTTTCTACCCAGAATTGAGATGGTTCACCAATGTCACATTTGTCTGGCTGACACTTTATGGACTTTATATGGTACAAAGAATATGACAAAAAGTGTGCCATAAAACTCGACCATAAACATAGGCCGAACAATCAGGCTTGTCTATGCCTGATCTTTAGGATAATGTTATCAACTAAGGTATAGCTTCAAAGGAAACTAATAAGTCCAAATTTGGATCCAAAAAAACTCACCATTTGCTATGGAACTCAGACCTCCAAAATCTACATTGCATGAGCTGTCGTCATGGATGGTTGTGTCCTTGTGTGCTTTACAAAGCTACACAATTAACAGTTCCCTGAGGCAAGCCCACCCTGCTTTCTGGAGTTCTGGATCCATAACAAATCAACCTGAAATCCAACTTTGCCTCAGGACTTTCTTTAGTCACCTTTGATGATAGGACCATAAAAATGTTTTGAGGTTCTATGTATGGGGATGAAAGAGTCTAAGAAGGGAGAATCTACAAAAGACTTCACCAGTTAGGAAATGCTAGAAGAAATGAACAGCCACTATCTCACCCTCCAACAGACCTCCAGAAGGTTTTCCACTGTCAGCAGGAAATTTGTTCTTGGCATGCACAGCCGTTGTCTTCTAGGCAGGGCATGTACCAAAGCAGGTACCAAAAGTGTGCAGGTCTAGTACCATGTTCTATGCATAGACCACCAAAATGACCTACAAAAACATGACATGTTAATGTCTCCTCTTCAGTTAATTGGTGGCAAAATTCCCCATTGATGCAAAACACCTTGTCCTGTAGTCACCTCCAAAACAAGCAATAGCAGAACTGCCACCATTGCTGCCCGTCCATTCCAAGTCTCTGCACTTTTTGTCCACCCCCACTCCCACAAGGATACTGGAGCTGGTAGTTCCCGGCGCAGTGCATCGTAAGTAGCCAGCAGTTCCTCTACGCTGCCCAGAGGAACAAGAGACTGTAAAACACAGAAGGTCAATCCTCAGCACACCAAATCTCCAGTCCTTGTAGCAGTGACAAAGAACTCAAGCAGATCCAAGGTATTAAAATTATGCAACATAACAACTAGCAAACCAGCATACTGCTGCTATGGTTGTCTATTCCCTTAGAAACATTTTCTGAGAACAAAGAAAAACCGTACAGTAATCCCCATCCAGGGCCTGACTAGTCTAACAGCTTTTGTATGCATTGTGTCAGAGTTTCCATAAAGAGATACTCTATAACGGACAACTGCATAGCTGGAATTCCCAGAAATACATAACTCATGAGCATCAAGAAATCTCCATACTCACAATTAAAGGTAATTAGAACCACGCAAAAAACCTTTTCTTTTTAGTTTCAGAAAATTACTCTCATGAGCATTGAGAAATCTCCATACTTATGATTAAGACAGCCAACGCAAGTTTAAAACTCCTCCTTTTAACTCAAAGAAAGACTTCCAGATAGGGGCTTACAGAACTGGAAAAAAAACAACAACAACACAAAAGGGACAAGCCAAGAACAAAAAGACAAGAAAATACACAGATGTGTAGTATGAACAACAGTAACAGTCTCTCCCTCATTCAGGGACCATCAACAGTAACATGTACAATAGCAACTTATCCCCACAATTTCCCCATGGACTTCATCAGCTCCCTAAGTTTCAGAATGCTGCAGATAAGGACTGAAGAACTAGAAAGAAGAAATACACAAAAAGGAAGAATTTATAGTTCAAAATGAACTCTAGAACGAGCAGTATGAACAGCAGTGACAGTCTCTCACTTTTTCAGTGCCCATCACCAGTACTGTATATGATAATGACTTTTGTATCACAACTTACCTACTGACTTCATCAGCCCTCTATAGTGGTTATAGGCCAAAGCAACCACTAGCCTGCATGAGTTTTTTGTCACAAGTCTGGAAGCAACAAAGTGTTGCAACAGGAAGACTTAGCCATGATACTGGCTAGCACCCTAACACCAAAAACAGCGAAACACACAGGGTGAAAACAAAAAACAAAACAGTGAGGCACATGAGGAAGAACAGACTAAAATAGACAAGACAAAAGGAAGAGGATGAACAAAGACCAAGTGGGATTACAAGAAATCTACAAAATCATTCTGAAAACTCTGAAAAATTCTGTTGTATTGAACAAACCTCTGGTCCTCTTTGGAAGAATCTTTAGAGGGTAGTCTCCATTCTTCAGAAGGAGAATAAGACTGACCACCTGACAAACAAAGAGAGCTTTACAACTAAAAAAGCCTCCAGAATCTGTAGAACCGGTTATTGATGATGCCCAACTAAGCAGTAGTAGAGATATTGGAACAAATGTGAGGCCAAACTTTGCAGTAATAAAAATACTGGAAAGAACATGAACATGAGGCATACAGATCATGTCAATACCTGCATACTCTGGTGGTTGATTGTGTTTATGAAAGATATCACACAAAACACCTCTAGGACTTTGGTTTATGACCAAATCCACAATATTACAAGAGAAACCATTAGAAGTACAATTTAAGTCACAGGCCATTTTAGGACATATGCTGCCACCAAAAAGTCTTTGTTTTGGTACTCTTGAAGTTCGGAAAATCCAGGACAAAAAGATCACCTATGAACTACAGATAACCTCTGGAGCAAAACAGGGTACATGTTGCATCTCAAAAGACACTTCAAAAAATCAAACTCATATATGAAAAGAGGTAGAGATTTGTTAAATAGACTGCACGCTTAGTACCCATCGAGATATCAATAGATTTGTTTATAAGCACAATGACCGAAAGAAAGGAACAGATTATCTGTCAAAAACTCAGACCATGAGATTGATTCTGAAGCTTCCACAACCTTGAAACTATGAAGAGACTAAAAAGAGATGATCTCTTGTTTCATCCAAAGCCACAAATACCTGAAATAAAAAGCTGTTCTTTGAACCAGCAAGAAGTTAAAACATATGACCAAAACACTCCATTAATCAGAACTTTCATATAAGCTTTTTGATCTACCAGGTTGATCTTAGTATAAGAAATGAAAAATTGAATGACTGTGACAAAAGCAAAGGAGTTTTATCAGCTTCCACTCTCAAAAAAATTTACCGGTGGAGATCCACTGCTCCTGTGGAATGTAACTTCTAACAGAAGGAACTTGAGCCTTGCCAAACTTTAACACGCAAAGATGATTGACTACACATAGTATAGCTTTGTAGAGAGAACAGAGCCACTTCGAATTATTGGTGAAAGAAGTCGAACTGGCTGCACGAATAAATCTTAATTTATGTGGGTTCTATGGGCCACAGTGAACCAGCACCCACTACCGCACCATGAAGGATGAATGGTAAGTGGTCAGGAAACGGTTTTCTGTTGGGTTCCAGTTCCCTAGCTAACCATGATGGTTAGCTCAGTTGCTTTTTTTTTCTACCTACCCACTAACAACCCACAAGTGTGTTGTTAGTAGGTAGGTAGTAAAAACAGCCCTTACCTATGTATAAAACATCTACTTACCTAGTGGTTACCTATTTTCCTACCTATCTACTTATATATGAGACCTATTTCCTACAGAATTGGTTACCAAGGTGAAACCAAATATTAACTCACCTGAGGTTCATCCACAACTGAGTTATGACGGGCATCCAGTGGATGGTGCACTGGCAGGTACTGGTTCACTGTGGCCGGTTCTATAGAACTTCCAAATGACACAAAGGAAAGGAAGATATTGGCCACACTTTTCACCCGTGAAACTATCGGCCTTGTTACAAGAATGATGAAATTTGAGGATCTCTGACTCTGCTAGATTCGATTATCAAACCAGGCTAAAAAGAAAACTGAAGAAACATAGTGCTTTTCGAGACCAAATACAATTATTACTACACTTATCCAAGGTAATAACAAAAGAATGTTGAAATCTTTCAGGATCTACATCAACTGAGGGAACAGAAGAAGAAGATTGAGAAGAGGAATGAAACATGGGGAGATAACAGGTCCTCCTCTGGGCAAAAACAGCGCATTTGACTTCCATTCACTCAAAGTTCTTTGTGCCTCTTCTTCCTGTTTATCGGCAAACTTCTTGAGACATTTCTCAATAGCTCCTTGTATAAACAGGAGAGAAAGAATAGCCCTTTTTATACTTAGTACCTCTAGAAAAGAGTTCAATCAAACTAGGAATTGAGAGGACATCCAAATTGGCAGAAATAACATGACAATGATGGGGATTAACAAACATCGGGAGACAGCTATGATCACAGCTCCTGTGCAATATTTGGTGCATTTTTGAGGAATGAATGAACCTTCCTATCTCTCTGTTGAAGAACTCTTGACCCAAAGTACACAGGAAAGAAAACTCAGATCCATTCAGTTCAGATGGACAGACCTGTCTGGCTTCAAGATTGGATACTGCCATAGCTCCAACATATGGTAGAGCCTCAATGACAGCATCTGCCAAGTCAGCAATAAAGGTAGGTTCACATCCCAAAGCAGGGACTCGACCCCAATTCTTGATTCCAGATTCCAGCGCAAGCTGTCTATACTCCATGTCGATCTCCTCCAAGGTTTCAATGTGTTCACTCACAAAGCTGTGAAGCCACAATATGTAAGCAGACTGAGGAAGGACATGAAAGAATTTGAACTGTTTCTCAAAACTCAGTGACTGTGATATTTACATACCCTCCCAGAACTGAATCCTCCAAAACATTTCTTCAGATTACAAAATAAACACTTTCATGCTACTTTTAAGAGGAGGACACATCAACAGCATTAGAAAACAAACAGTCCATACCTTAGGCTCATGAAATCAAGAAAGGACATAGAGAGCAGGAGAAATGAGACAAACCTAACAGGTACAGCTAAGAGGTTTTTGATACCACATTTGCCAAGCTCTCGAATGGTGACATCAGTGTAAGGTTTCAACCACTCAACTGGTCCCACACGACTCTGCAGCAAGCAGAAATCACCTCACATTTCAGATGCAAAAAGACAGTAGCCTTTTAGGTACATTATCTGCTGATATGAAACAAACTTACTGGCATTCAGCATATTGACTCAACAAATTTGGAAAAACTTCACATCTCTACAACTAGTTGACTTCTATAGTGACACTATTTGTTAAGTGTCCCACAGAAGCAACTCTGACATTCCAGCTTCAAGATTCTCATCAAAGTCTCCCAAGAGTTTCTTCTAGCAATCAGATAGGCTGCCTTGATTCACCACCCCATCAGCTGCTTCAAAGAGTATATCAGAATGAACTCCAAGGCAGGACTGGAACCTGATAAGCTAGTGTATGTTGACAATTAATGCCACGGTCCTTGACAGCATTCATTATGAGCTCTACACATTCCTCCATTTCAGCCTTGTAGGGGTCCCCAGCATCCTCCACATAAGTCACTGGCACACCATGAGCACTGAAGAAGATGTGTACCTGCACAAATACAACTCATTCCAAAAAATTTACATCTATGTTGCAATTAATTGCAGTTCTTCTCCTGCACAAGCCCTCCTTGGACCCGTAAAACCTTAAACATTCTTCTCTTTAACAATGGAATCAAGAGTTGCACCTGAAATCTCATAGCAAAACAAACTCATAGTTACATCACAAAGAACTAACCTGGAACGAACCAAACCAAAGGAAGGAGTCTAGGATGAAATACAAAGCTATGTCAAAACACACCTCTTCAGGGTTCTCAAACTTGTAAACTTCCTTCTCAATGAGATTAGCCATGGCCTGAACATAGCCTTCACGTTGATACCATGATGGAATTACTGTATGCTGCATGTTCACTAGATACTCATCTTCCCTGCCACCCACAAGTTCAAGCTCTTCCCTCATTCATAGATCATAACCCATTTGCTCAAACAATGTAACCTAACAGTTCATTGAGAAACAGATTTGATGAGAAAACAAATGGACATCCAATACATGGCCAAGAACGTTAGTAAAGATACTAAGTCCTTCCGGCCTATATGAAATACCTGAAGATGTTTTCTAAAAGTCGGAGACTAGAGCCACTTGTAGAGATTGAGAACTGGGGGTACAGGGGAAGCACCACGAGTCTTGTAATCCCATCACTCTTAATCTGCACACCCACCCATGCATGCAGCATCATCTTTGAATAGGTCCACAATATTGATGACAGTAAACAAGACATGTATTTATGTTACTTCAAACTTTCATGACCCAGATCTTTGTCAAGAACATGGAGGAAGCTTCAATGAACACGTCAAGGCAACCAACATTTCAATGTTCAGACTTGCAGAAAGTGCAGATGCTACTGAAAAATGTACCTGAGATATAGCCTCTTCAGTAAAAGGGTGCCAGTATCGCATCCCCACATAAACTTTGGCTGGTAAGTTCTTGCCCTTTAGTGCAAGGCTAAGAGCATCAGCCTACAATGAAAATACCACATCCCGACATACAAACCAAAAACGATGTCAGACATCTCAAACAGACAGGGGACAATTGAGAAGTACATCAACCAAAAACAATTGTCAAACTTGATCATGTCTGAAAATGCACCCTGTCAGCAAACGTGGGAATACAACACAGGTACTACTTCACACATAGAATTTCTGCATCCACATTGACTTATCAAAACTCAACTCACAGCACCCTAAATCTTCTCTGTTCCTGGACTTCCAAAAGACAAGGATTCAGTGACCAGTACAGGTTGGGGCAAAAGATATGGGGAATTGGTCAATAACAGATGAAACACAGCAGCTTCAAGAAGAAGGGTAGAAAGAAATAAGGGGCCATTCATATACTTGCTCAGCTGTCATCTGACGTAAAGGGGAGCCTCCACCAATAGCAGCATACCCTTCTGCACTTTTTGGAGCCCTTAAAGTTGATATAAACTGTGCAAGTGGACGTTGCAGGAATCTAAACAACCGAGGCAGCCGAATGATGTCCTGATTTCAACAATGAGATTCAGGGTAAGATAATATGCCTTCCTTATTGCACAAAAATGTGCTGTGCACAACTGCACAAGTCCACATAAACCTTACTTCATCATGCATGCAAAATAAAGTGAGCCAATATCTTCTCTATCTCTTTCTCCAAGAACTAAATGCACCAGAATACACTTATGATTAGTGGGTGGAGCAAATCCTTAGAACACAGTATCAGATCCAAATACAGAACAAGCAGAAGAAGGCTCAGGCTTACTGGATCAGCAAAGAGGTTGAACAGAAAAGGCTGCACATCCTCAAGTGACTCTGGTCCCCCCAAGTTTAAAAGAAGAACTCCTACTCTCTCTCCATCCTTGGGTTTATTTGAGGAAGCCACATTTGTCAACAATGGAGATTGTGCCTTTTCTGGCCTATCCCCTGCAGTCCTTTCATCCATTGAAATGTCCAGAGACACTTGTGGTAAAACCTCAGAAGATGAAACACTGGAGTGCATCTTTTGTCGTGGAACAGGTGATCGTTTCAAAAAGGATGAAGGCAGCCGGGTTGGCAATGACAGTTTCACATCCTGATACTCAGCATGCGGCTGCCTCAAATTATTTGTGTTTTGAGGCAGTGAAGACCAATGGAGTGTGAGCGAGATGCTCGTACTGCATGCTCTGTGAGTTGCAGAAGCTGCATCAAAATCCATTCCTCAGTTGTCAACCAAATATCTATGCAACCACAGAAGAGAAGTTGAAGGTAGATCACACCAAGTGCAGTCATAACCTTATGAGAGTCACTCACAAAAGTGTCAGACCGTCACCTTCCTCAGGAATAGCAGTGATGAGAGGCCATGCAGCCCCCCCTTCCACAATAATTGCTTGATGGGTTCTGACCATCATGCTACATACTCGGATCTCTGCTAGGAATGAACCTGGAAGATTCACCTCCAAGACTCGACACATTGCCCACCAGTACTCTGTTGGCCAAGGAAGAAATTATGGCTGTGCATAGCAGTAGCAGGTCCATTTTTTTGGTCTGTTTTGCATCATCAATCTTGCAATAGGCAGACAACATCCTCAAGGATTGACCTGCATGCTTCAAATCCTCAGCCAGGACGGACATTTTTGAATCCCTCACAAAACCTTACATGCTACTTAATTGCCTAACATGACACATTAGGTCAATCCTTCCAGCTATAGAGAAGTGAGGGATGGGTATTGTTGGCTACACCTTGAGAAGCTCCTCCTTGGTGTCAGTGGAATCCAACTAATCCAGACATTTCAATCTCACTCCTGACAAATCTGTCATGGTGGATTTTTACTCTTTTGCTATACACAAAGATTTCTAGATATAAGAATCTTCATAAGGTGGAAGTTTCTTTCCCAATTGGCATTCCAAAAATACATTGCAAAATGTAGCATGTGCTTGTTTGAATCATAACCCCAGGGAACCAAGAGGGAGTAATCCCTAGAAATTTTTTTGGTCCAGATATTAAGCTTTTGTTTCATGCCAAGAACTTCCGCTACCTTACAACAACCAACCTAGGGTTGTCATTTCTGCAGTTTTCAAACAAACTGGGAAAAGAGCAATAAAACACAAACCTTGCAAAGCCGTGATTTCAGCGTCCCCCTGGCACATTGCCAATCCAGGAGCAGCATAAATCCCACGGCCAAGCGCACTGGGCGACAACGAACCCTTGCTTGAAGACCGTCTTCCACTGTACTCATACACACAGTGGAAAGAGAAAACAGTTGTTCGTCAAACCATCCCGAGAAAACAAAACAACTAAAACGAAAATTCATGCACACAAGGGATCACGATCTTCTTCCCGCAGGGCAGGAGCGTACGGGGATTCATTCACTGGCCTCCAAGACGAGACTTAGAAAAAAAATTCAACAAAAAAAAAAAGACAAAGAAAAACTGTAGAAAGAGCCAGGAATTACTTTGAGGTCAGGCCTTCATCTCTTCCCTTGTATCGGCTTGTGGTGGCAGGAAGAGCGGGCACCAGAGCGGACGATGCACAACGCTGGAGCAAGAAAGAAGGTGCCATCATCACCCACCCGTGTTAAGATCTCTCACTCTCTCTCTCTCTCTCTCCCGCGACAACACAAACCTCTCGAGATTCCCTACTCTCTTGTGCCCCCTTATTATAACCAGCAGCAGAAGCAATAAAACACAAAGAAAAAACCCACCCAAACCCTCCCCTTCCCTTCTTTCCTCCCTCCCTCCCTCCCTCCACCAGGCACCCAAAGAAAAATGAAAACCCAAAAAACCCCAGAGAGAGAGAGAGAGAGAGAGAGAGAGAGAGAGAAAGAAAGAAAGAAAGAAAGATCACAAAACAAAATCTAAGGACACATGAAAGAATCCAGGCACCATGTTTTGGACCGGTGAAGTTCTTTGTTAACAAATCTAACCCAACTACAAAATATAAAAACAAGCGTGAGTAGCAAGCGACGAAGAGTGCACTGCTGCTGTTTCTTCTTCTTCTTCGACACCGGGAAACAAACCACAGTACGCGGCCCAAAACGACGACGACGACGACGAAAGACGACGACAGTCGTGGTCGAGAAATGCGACTCACGCATAAAATGAACTTTAACTCCAGGTGCCCACAGCAGGCAGACGGTCTGCCCGAAAAAAAAATCCTGAAAAGGGTGGAAAATCATATATATATATATGTACCTTTTTGAAGTCAATGAGTAGTCTGCCCTAGTTCAAAAATATGTTCACGTGAGCCAAAACTGGGACCCAAAAAAGTGAGTTTGTTATGAAAAAAAACAAGGGGTGTGTCGTCACACTATGGCCTTGCCATTTACATTTAATAGTACATATTAAGGCAAAAGAAGAATTATGGAAATTCAAAATATTTCACCATTGCAAAAATATAACCTTAAAAAAAAATCCTCTAAAAGAAACCAAAATCCTTCAAGATATCATAACTCTATAAGTAATCTCAAGTTTAAATACAAGCCAAAATATCATCTTTCAAAAATCCTGGTATAAAAAGAGATCTATTATTTATTATTTACCTAGGGGCCTATAAAAATCCCTTAAGCTACTATACTTCTCTATAATGAATCTAAACACAATATCCTTGCCTTTGTAGGCAAGGCCAACAGGATCTGATCTTGGGGGGTTTTTCTCTTTGAGGAAAACCCATCTAGAAAGTAAGTCACAAGGGGGATCTCTATCAATTGTAGGATAAAGCACAAGGGGGAAGGGCATTATTGAAATTAGGGTTTGCACAAGGTGGTAATGTGAGAGGCCGAGCTTGATTTCAATACTGCCCTCACCCTTGTGCTTTACTGGTGTAGAAACTTTCCAAAATGGAAAAACTTCCTCAAAATGAAATGTTTCTCCACTTGGGTGGAGGAATTTGTTTTTTTTTGCTTATAACTGACTCATCAAATACACTAGCAATTTTTTTGTAGGTCTTTTTAGGTGGAAGGCAATTTGTAGTGTTGGGCAGGTTACATGGTTTGGCTGGTTAGAATGGTTGCTTTCGGCTTTGGTTCCGATGACCTAAAACCAAAACTTGAACTGAGTCTGATTTTTGGAATCAAAACCAGGTTTTAAAGCAGGTCTAATTGTAGAACCGAAATCAAAACCTGAATTCTTGAGGGAAAAATGGTTTGCACCTGGGGTTAATTGATAGTTACTTGTTGAATTCAAACCAGGTTACTCAGAACCAAATTGGGTCTGATTCCATAATTGAAATCAGAACCAATCTTGGGTCTAATTTCCAGAATCAAAACCAAAATCAAAACATGAATTTTTTTCTTCAACAAGCAGAGTAGAACCAGACCCAAGGTTCCATTTTATTTTTTGGAATTGAAATTGAATTCATTCTAAAAATAATTTAAAAACCAAAACCTTCTGTTGTTCATAAAAACCAAGAACCACCCAACACTACTAGTTTGTTTTGCTTGGTTTGGCACACTGAGATTTGAGATCTTCCAAACCACTCCCAAAGTTCAAACAACACAACCAAAGTGCATGTATTCCATATAAATTAAGATATCTATATATATATATATTGACCAAATACATATGCACATGTGTTCCTTGATGGATTATGCTTAATGCAATAAAACTTTCAACTATGTTCATAAAAACTAGCTATCAATCCACTACATACTACATCTTGGACTCTTTCCAAGCTTTGATTGCATGTTCATATGGGAAAATATGGAGGGAGAAAAAAAATTGGTCGTAAAATTGAATGCAAAGATCTAAAATGAGTTCTCAACCTATTTTAGAATTTGATTTTCATAAATGAAATTGTGTGCTAAAGCACCTCTCATCCTCCACATTACCAAACACCTAAACAAATGTTATTCAAGCAACTTAATGTACTTGATAGCTTATACTTGAGGATTTTCATTGGTTAATTGTTTTTTGCCTCATTCTTGTGACTAAGTTTAATTTTGCATTCTTAAATATTCTAACTCAAAGTTGTGTGCCATGGTGAATTTTTAAAGACTTGCTTGCAAGTGCAAGATGTGTGAATCAAGCATAGTAAGGGCTCAAACCCCTTCACCAACTTTGCATGGAACATTAAGTATACATGTCACCATATTTCAAGGCATGATGGAAATTTTTTTGCCAATCAAATCCAAGTTATGTAATAAAACCAAATTTTCAAATGCAAAGCTAGGCTTAGTAATATCTACATGCATCTTGACAACCAAAGAATGATCTACATAAACCCTCTTGGTATGGCTAAGCATATTGATCCACTTAGTTTTCACATTTTGCAAAAGCTTGTTACATGTCATTACCATAGTCTCAACAAGCTTTTGAATTCCAATACCTTCTTTGAAGAATGGGCAAACTACCCATAAAGGGATTGCAAAAGTATCTCCAATTGATCCACCAACTCCAACTTTGACAAAATTATGCTTGCCAAATTGGTGCATTAAGCACAATAATGAACACCCAACGAATTTTTTGTAGCTTTCTCCTTCATTTGACAAGTAACACCACTTCAATGGTTCTAAAATACACATCCCTCGTCCAAGCCCATATATATGAGTTTCCTTACAAGATCATTAAGCTCCAAACACCCATAATCAAATAAAGTCTTTAACAATAGTGCATACACATTGTTAAAGGTACCTTGGACATCCATTTTGTCCACACACAAAAAAAATGGGATTCTCTTTCAAGATTGCATTACATACCATTGAATGGAAATTCACTAGCTATTGTCATCCATGGTCACTTCATTTGCACTAACTATTATAAGATTAATAAATGTCATTGTTTCTATCGCAACCCCACTTTGGCCAAGTGTGGGGGTGAAGCCTAACACTTGGAAAAGTTGGAGGTTGGGAGTCTTCCGGGACTCCCGAATGTTCAGAGCTCGACAGCAAGGGGCAAAACACCTCGCATTGGGGCGTTCTTGGTGTCATTGAAAAGGTCTTGAAACGTAGATATCGAAAATGCCCTCGCATTATTAATTCGGACATTTTCAGCCCAAGTTATGGGCAAAAGAAGGGCCGGGAGTCAAACTGGCAGTTTGACTTTCGACCACTAAAAGTCAAGAATCGACCTCTTCCCGACATCCGATTTGAGTGTGCGACATGGCGTTGGAAAGATCTCGACGAGGGCTACAACTTTGGTTTAGACCTCGTCGCGATCCAACTCTGCAGTCGGGAGTTATGGCGGTTCAAAGTTCCGGGAGTCCCGTCGGGACAATTTC
>Ga0116227_10004358_pt1 | contig 30762 bp, 18 predicted proteins | sample S1TSphgellanicum_FD_89693 | JGI IMG/M metagenome (GOLD analysis project Ga0116227, IMG submission 89693) | Host-associated microbial communities from peat moss isolated from Minnesota, USA - S1T2_Fb - Sphagnum magellanicum MG | ecosystem: Host-associated > Plants > Peat moss > Unclassified... | reverse complement strand
TAACACAATTTATGAAAACACAAATTAAAAACATGTTATAAACAAAAACAAAAATATTTATAAATGTTATTTGTGATTTCACATATAAAAAAAATATATATATATATATATATATATATATATATATATATATATATATGTTATAAAATAATATATTATTATATTAATATTTAATTATATTCTCGAATAATGATTTTATAAAATGGTTATTCATTTAATTTTTGATTATTTATATCTTGTACACATATGGTTTGTACACAAATTGTATAATCATATATATAACCATATAAAATATTATTGTATTATACATCATTATACATACATACCATTGCTCAACATAATCAACATATGTCATTGTCATGGTCAAACTGGTCAACATGGTGGGAACAAACATTGATCCTTGAACCTCCTTGAATTGGTCCAAGGCCTTTGCCATCAACCAACAACATCACAAGTGATACAATGTCATCACAAAAAAGATTTCTCATGTTCCAGTGTTTGAATGTATAAAAATACAAAGTTTAAAATTTAATTTCTTTTCCAATACATAATCAAATGAACATATGAATATGAATAATTAAAATTTGGAGCACAATCTACATATGTGAACCAACTGAAAATCCAAATAACAAATTTTGTACATAGAAAATGACTTTTGAATTTTTTAAATTTTAACATATCAGTTATGTCTCAATACATGATAAACTTTAATAAATATGTGTATAATTTGAATATAAAAAATTGAATATTTCTAATTTACTTTTTAATTCTGAAATATGAATATAATATGTATCATATGTATATAATATACACGTGTTATAATATATGTATACATATATATACATATATCCAATATTTATACTTTATATATGAATATTTAATTTTTCATTATATCATTTAATTTAATAATCATATATTAATTCCAATTTTATATTTATTTTCAGTATATTGTAAGTTAATTAATAGAATTGATATTTAGAAAAAAAAAAGATTTACCAATTAATTTTATTATATTTATTATAATCCAACCACTTAACACAACATTATAATTGTAATGGTTTTTCATTATTTCAATTTTTATAATTTTAAATTTATTAAAATATACATATTTAATACAATATATATATATACATACATATGCAATGTTATATGTATATAAATATTTGCTGAAATATGTTTTAAATATATGCATAATACAACAAATATTTTTTAATAAAATTAAAATTAAAAAATTGTAAATTATATTCAATCATATTTTTCTGAAAGGTCATTTTATATATACATTTAATATGTCGAAAATTTATGAATCCTAAACCCATAGATAAATTTGGTAAAACTTTGTTAAATTTGGTTTCAATAGCATGAAATTGCTTGAATTAGAGCTTTGGTAAAAACTGTTGCTGGGAAAGCACCAGTTCTGTATTCAGGACAGTCAGTCTGTATTCAAGAATGCTTTTCTGTATGCAAGACAGCGAGTCACTGCTATTCATGACGAAGGTGGTGATCTGATTCTTTGTGAGTCTCACTACCAATGTTATGACCTCACTCATTCTTATTGTTGGTCTTGGTTTGTCACAATTTGGCTACCTTCAAAGTTCTTTTGTGAAGTTTTCTCTGCAACCTCATGGTTATATTTTGGATTCAAGACACCCTGAAAGCTTGGGAGCCAGAACTAGAGGTGTGCCTTGTCTGGCCCTTGTAATAAAAAAATCTCTTAAGAAGCATTTGCTCATTGGCAGACAGTTGAAGACTTACAGGCCAATCATTCAAAGCTTGTGTATGCCAAAACCCACAGGAGAAACTCAGCTGCCTGGGAAGCCATGACAAATGTGAGAAAAGTGTGCACAAGTGTGAAGAAGCCTGATCTATGCTTTGCTTTTGACTCTGCCCAAAAATTCAACAATGCATCTCTATTGTGCCAAGAATTCTGAAATATATAAATAAATTTCAGGTTGTAGCAATGAGCTATTGCTAGCAACTCAAGCTGAACATGACTCAAGTAGCTCGTTGCTACACATAGATTGAAAAAGGTGTGCAGAAGTTGGGATTGAAGCACTTCAAATTCATCAAACCTATCGGTGTTGGTGATACTGGAAGGTACTATCCTTCATCTCTTTACAGCCCCAGAGCTGCAAAACAAAGTGCAGAATAATAAGAAAAAAGTAGGAAGAAAATCAAGAGTGACGAAGCAAAACAAGCCTATGTTTTCTTGTAATACCCAGTATTTTGAAGTAGAAGACATTCATAAATTAAAATTCAGTCTGGTCTCCTGTTTCTCAAATTGAAGGTATAAGTGCCAATTCTCAGGTAATTCACCATCTAACAATTTTGACCTTTTGTGACTCTCAGTTTGGTAGACACAGTTATCACAACTTGTGGATGTGCTGTTAGGCCAGAATTTTTGACACCAGCATGTCAACATGATGTCAAAAGACTGAAAAATCAACTGGGCATATACCACTAGTTTGTTCTACTGTCCAGTGGTGTTGGCAAACATTGTTACAGTTGGTGGTAACCTGCAGTGTACATTTGGTTGAGCTGCGAGGAACAGGACATGTCTTTGCCATGAAGGCAATGGACAAAATGGCAATGTTAAATCGGAACAAGGTATGTTCACTGTTCTTCATGACAAGGTCCAGCTGTGTATGGTCTGCAATCTACATTAACCTTAACTTGAGGTCACCATGCTGTTGATTCTGATGGACTTGTAATTTTGGAGAATTCTCAATACATGTAAAGCATATTGACAATTCTCTTCAGCTTTTCTTGCCACTGCTTATAATGGTTGTTTTTTGTCAGGATGTGAACTCCTGTTTCAAGGCAATCTTTAACGTCTAGAAAAAATGTCAACTAAGGCATGAAAACGTCATTACCAATGGCATTTGAATGGATAAACATGTGACAAGACAAACATCAATACATTACAGGATTACTGTTTAGAACCTTTCCCACATGGTTAGAATGTGCTCCTATTTTATCATAGGTCACTCAAATCTCTCTGGAGAATTCAGATGCTCAGTTGAATGTAACTAACTGTCCTAGAACACTTGCACCTTGTTTGACATGCATGCATTTGCTACAGGTGCACAGAGCATGTGCAGGAAGACAAATCCTGGAACTCATGGACCACCCTTTCTTACCTACACTTTACGCTTCTTTCAAGGTTTGTTAGCTGATCCCATTCCTTTTGCATTTCACACCTTTTCAGATGCTTGACTAGATGTCTGTCAATTTTACTGAAGACTTTGAATATGGCTCACATGACTGCTTTGAAGGAGTCTGGCTTGATACATGGTTCAGCAGATCTAGGAATCATGTGTTTGCTGTGTCATTTAGGAGGTTGTCTGGGGAAGAAGAGGAAAAACATGAATAAGGATGTCGATATGTAACTTTTTGTGTGTGCAGACAACTACACACTTGTGCTTGATAACCGATTACTGTTCAGGTGGTAAGCTATTTTTGGTCCTTGAAAGGCAACCAATGAAACATTTCTGGGAAGATACTGCTTGGTAAGTTTCCATCTTACCCCACATTTATCAAAGAAGATAAATGAAGAATCTCTGAGAATTGTTTTCTTTGTCTCTTCAGCAGACCCCCTTTTTGTCCCAAGACTGATATGATACCAGAAAGCCCCCTGCCATTTCCTGTTGTAGAAGCATACGGAAATTAATGATATCATAAATTCTGATAAGATGCATGAGGATTGACTGATGCTCACTCCGCAATGAACACTCAATGCAATCCGATAGAACATAGTACAAATGAGAAACCCATGGTACACAGATTTGTGGTCTCATGAAACCTTCACATTCCTAACTTTCTATTTTGTGACTGACAGGTTTTATGCTGCTGAGATTGTCCTTGCACTTGAGTACCTTCATTGCATGGGTAATTAGAAGGCTTACTCCCAATTTAAAATTGCCAATGTGATATCAGTTGGTGATCAGTCTTTTCTGTTTATAGTGAAGAGTATTGTAGTACTCATGACCTAATCCCATTAACTTTGTTAATCCACAATTTTGAAATTATTGTTGCCATTGGACACATTAAGTCTCAAATATATCAGAACTTTATAGAAAAACTGACACCGTCATGCTTTTACTAGATGGTTCTCAACCAGAGTTGATCTATAAGCTTGATGTGGAATATTGAAGATGAGAAAATTACATCTGCTTAATTGCATCTGAGAAATTACTCCACTGTAAACATCATTTATGGACCAAAAGACACCTTGAAGGGTATGACAATCAGATTTCTCTGGGTGGATGAAAAATGTAATGCAGGTGTTTTGTATAGAGACTTGAAGCCTGAGAATGTATTAATTCAACAGGATGGGCATGTACAACTTACAGATTTTGACTTGCCATTTGTAACTTCATCTAAATCATAGGTGTGTGTTGCTCTATGCTCTTTTTACATCTTGAAGAAATCCATTCAGACAAACATAGAATTTCATCAATTTGTCATTGTGGCCACTTATATCTGGACTGCAGTTTTATTGTTGTATTGCACGTCTAACTTGTTAAGGGCCCTTAAAAGCCTGCAAGGACAGCAGACTCCTTTTTGGGTCACTTTGATGTCACATCGACGGTTTTTATGATACTTTCTGAGTTTCTTTTTCAGAAACTACTTTATCTAAGTAGAAGGAAAGATGATATAGCATATAAATTGAGCATTTAGAGGATTGCAGATGCATGCAAGATCATAGCTCAGGTAACTGGTTGTATGGCTATGCAGTTGGTAACTCCAGAGAAACCAAAGCAATGCAAAAAGCACAAAGATACAGAGCTCCCCATTTTTTCCTCAGAGTTCACCATGGCTTCAAACTCCCTTGTCGGGACTGAGGAATACATTGCTCCTGTAAGTTCCTTCTTTTGTAGCTGGTGCAGGTTGAATAACTTGCCAGAGAACTCGCAGTCCTATTGTTGGGGTGCAGAACTGTATTGATAAAGGAACACAGGGGTTCACCTGCTAGTAATGGTGGAGTTTAACACCCTGAATCTTGGAACACTATATGTTGTTGAATAATTTGGGAAGGTTCCCCATGTTTTCAGATTGCATCACTATCTCTGGTTAAGTGATAGTTCATTATTTTCTTGTTTCTTTCTGCCTTTCCTTCTCTTCTCCTTGGTCCCTTTCTTTACTGGTATCTCATTGAAAGGGGTTATCTAATTACAGGAGATCATCACAGGCCAAGGTCATAGCAGTCTGGTGGATTGGTGGGCTCTTGGTATACATTCCACCTTCCTGTCTAAAAACTGTACTTTGAGGATCTTTTGAGTTTTTCTCCTCTAAAAAAGCTAGTGATTTTCTCTCTCCTCATGGATCCAACTCTTGTTCAACTATTAGCAACCATTTTATGGGGATTATGTTTGTCGTGGGTTTAATGCATCAAATGATAATACTGAGAAGTATGTCTGTAAACAACAGCTCTGATCCACTTCTCTGCTATGACTTTGGGTTTCTGAATTGGGGCCAGGTGTATAGATTTATGAGATGTTATACGGTCACACCGCCTTTTGTGGGAAGAACCGGCAAACAACATTCACCAACGTGCTTCAAAAGGATCTGGTCTTCCCTGCACACATACCTGTAAGCCCAATGGGTGCCTCATGTTTTCGGATTTCCCAAAGTGTGCAAGACATCTATCTTTATATGTTCCAGTCCTGCTGGATGCATTTCCTGACTTACAGAGACTTGACTTTTGGACATGGTGGGAAATAGGTCAGTTTGGGAGCAAGGCAACTAATGCAAGCACTACTTATAAGAGACCCTCTGAAAAGGCTGGGATCATTGCATCGTGCAAATGACATCAAAACACATACTTTCTTCCAGGACATCAACTGGTCGCTGATCTGTTGCATGGTACACATCCTCTCTTGGCACATTGGTTTCTATTGAGCAGTGCACTGTTCTTCCAGGGTGAGTGATCTAATGCAATTAAAACAGGGTTTGTGAAATTTCACATATCCAAGGCAAGAGTCAAAGTTGATAATTTTTTGTCTCCATTATAGACAAATGAATTGCTAAGCAAGCCTGCAGTAGCACAAACCTCCCCTTTCCGCCCTCTCAACCACAAAGGAGTTTTTATGTATTTGAGGTGTTTGTATGTTTGAAGATGCCACCACCCCTGGATGTTCCATTGTGCATCATTACAAGTGTGCCAGAAACAGGTGAGAAAGGAGGGGAATTTGAGTGGGATAAGTTCGATGCCACTACAACAGTCAATGATGCACATTAGACTGTACGACGTCTCTACCTTGCCCACTCTGTTGGTACTTAGTCTAGAGTGAAAGGTTCATGGCTTTTAAAAGTCAGCTTCAGAAGCGAAAAGGCCAACAAGTTGATTCACCTCACCTTGTTATTCACATGCTCAGTACATCCTCAAAGATCAGGCAATGCTCTTATGGACATAACATTGCAGACTTTTTCTTAGTGAAATCTCACCACCTCGGTCTACATTTGCTTATGATCCAGGATGGCTGTTCTACATCCATTTTGCTTCTGGCTTGTGAAACTGGCTGTCATACAGAGTGGACACTGGACACCTCCAAGATGAATCTTCCATCCTGCAGCTAAAAGCATTTTCAAATTTCAGTTTCTCTATGTCACCTACCTGTTCTTCAATTACAGATGTACATCATGATTCAAGGAGGAGGTCAATTTGAGGTACAATCAGGGTTCAAGGAGCGCAACTGAGCTTTTTATGACAAGGCATGGAGTTTCTAGGTTTTCAAATTTTCACTAAATCTGTTATCAAAAATTCCTGTTTTTCCTGCCTAATCCCGAGAATTTGTACATCAGCATGAAAGTTCAAGATCTTGCTGCTTTTCTGACTAGTTGTGGAAAAACATGCAGTATTGTCCATTATGAGCACACTGATTTGTATGGATGCTAATTCACACCAAACCAAAGTGGCAGGATGTATGAAAACTCTGCACGACTGCAAGTTTGCTGGTGACAAAGTGTGAGTTCAAACTTGGGATCTAGAGAGAGAGAGAGAGAGAGAGAGAGAGAATGATTAGACTTCAGAGTGGTGTTTCTCTATCACCTCTGACTTATATGTTTGCCCCTTGTGCTTTAACATCATGTACCATGTTAATTCAGGTATTTTTGACAATATTCCTGACTGATGAGCATGGGCTGTTGTTTGTCTATAAGGAGCTTTATGTCATGTACCATGTTAATTCAGGTACTTTTGACAACATTCCCAACCAACAAGAATGGGCTATTGTTTCTCTAAGGAGCTTGGCATGGGAAAATCTGATGACTTGTTCATTCACTGACTACACACATTCTTCAAATTACCTTATGTTCATTCACAAAGACACCCGCATCAACTCATACTCATTTGAATTTGCTCCTGAAAGATACAAATCTGCAAGCCAGCAAGAAGAGGACTTTATTCCCACTAGGTGGGTTGTCCATTAGGGGAAGTTGCTAATGCATAAAGCAGGTGTGTCAAAACCCTGCTCATAGCTTACATGAGCAACTGGGCTCTGGGCTCTGGGCTCTGGGGTTTGATTTTTTGCAACGTAAAATAGTGAATCTGTTATTAATGTATACACCACATACATTGATGTTGTGTGCATGAAATCAAATATGGCTACAACTAGTGAATAAATCTTATAACAAATCATATATTTTTCAACATTAATGTAAGTGACAAAGAACCATTGTATGTCTTTACTTAGTTGTTGTGGGGGTGTAACCCATTGCCAACATTTGTGCTACAAAAAACAAATATAAAAAACTATACTAATTTTGAGAGTAGTACAAATGTGATTGCCCCAACATGCTATATGTTTTATTAGAACACCAAGTTACTTTCTCATGAGAAACAAAACTAGTCAATAATTACAAAAAAAATATTTCTTTTTTTGGAATAACAAAATAAAAGTATTCCTTTGCAACAATAATACCCAAAGTTGAAATGGAGATTGTTAAAAACTCCAAAAGGGATAATTGTGCATATAATTTGTCCATCACAAAAATCTATGCACAAAAATTGTACTAATAGGAAGAACATTAATAATCAACAAATCACACCTTCACAATTAGAAATTGGAGTTCTACTTGAACATTACAATTTCTTGTGGAGCAATGCTCCAGGTAGGTGAATGAAGATGTGAAGACCTTGTTGTGCTTGTGAACAGATTTTACACACATAGCAAGATGCATTTTGCAAGTCTCACATGTATTCTCTCGTTGATTGATACATACAAATCACATAGCCTTTGCCAATCCAATAAAATATAAATTCAAGCAATACTATGTTTATCATTTACAAATTTAATTTTTTAATGCATTGCGTTTTCACAAGAACACTATGTTTTCATGCATAAGACCTACTACAACTTAGGTAAGACATGGTCACATGCCATATTCAAACACAAAACTCAAAAAAATTCACAGTACCGTAGCCTAGAGTCAGTTTCCACATGGACAAAACAAATAATTAGTTTTTTTTCAAAATTTAATTCGTTTTTACAAATTTGAAATTAACAATTTCTCATGAACTATGATATTGTCATATGAGGAGTGAAATTATTCAGATTATAGCCAATGATAGTTATGATGGTTTTTAACACCTCAACTTCATATTTTCCTGAAATTTCATTTCACTATTTTAAAGATTATTTAATGAGAAAACTGACCCTAGGGTAAAGGATGTAGTTTCAAGACATCATATCTTTACTGAATAATGGTGATAAGATTAGGCAAGATATGATCACATTTTTGGCCACCTCGCACCCTAAACCTAAAAGAAGGTCTCTTGGTAGTGAAATGTGAGTCTCTTGGATGATAATGGGGTCATTGAAATTGATATATAGTTTTAAGGCTTGGATTTGAGGTTTTTAAGGGTTTTGGTGTATGGATATTATACTGATTATATTTACAGAACTTTTTTAAAGCTTGGTCTCCTAGTTTTGAAAACAATTCATTATCAATTTCACATGCCCACTAATATCAAGGTACTGGCAAGAGCACATTGTTTGATACTTGCCACAAAACACCAAACATGTACACTTATACGGGCAGGTGTTCAAATAAAAAAAATTGGTCTGCCCAATTTAAAGGGCAGACCATAAAATGCTTGTGAGTTAAAAGTTTTTTTTGGGCAGCCCCATACTAACCTATACTCTAAACCCTAGACTTCAGCGGGCATAGAGGTGCGTGACATCATACATGCTTACAGCAGGTGTCAGTCTGCTCATAGCGCAGCTGATCTCTACTGACCTCCTAACAACTATGCAAGCTAAGGTAGCTCAGTGGCTACAAGTAATTAAATAGTTAGGTAGAGTACACTTTGTCTGCTACATTATTAGCTGGGGCTGTGTGCTTTAGGTTGTGGCCAAGCTAAAGCTAACTAATACCTTCTCCAAAGACTTAAGTATAGAACTCCAAGAATCTCCTGAGAGTCTGAACAAAACTCCAGTTGAATCTATTTATTCCATTGCTCTTAGTCCTTCAAGATAGTGTTTCTAAATCCACAGTGAGAAATTGGGTGCAAAAGGCATCATCAGTCCCAGACTTTGAAAGGCATTATCATTGACAAAACAGCCAGGAGTTTCGATTTCTCTTCCACAACCAATTTGGGTGTCCTGTTCAGGCACTTTTTCAGCCTTTTCCCTATGCGGGACAGGCAGCCATCTGCTGCTCCTTGCGTTGGTAGTCTCGATTCTCATGTGAATGAATGCCTGTGGGTAGAGAGCATGCTTTAACTGTGAGTTGGCGGTGGGAAAACCCAATTGCACTTTGGAAGAGTCCTTGAAAAACCCCTTACCACCTACTAGAAAGCTGGCTCACCCTACTGGAAAGGTCCCTCTCCTACCAGGCTCACTACTTTCCTGGGTGAAAGGGGCCCTACTAGGTTTGTTCCATTGTACATACCTAGTTCTTGAGGTTAAGACAGTGCAAGTATTGGTAGTGTATACAAATTGTTTCTGGTACAGTACAGATGGTTAGTACTTAGAACACTGGAAGCATTGGTAGTTTTATACAAATTGTTCCTATTATGAGTACAGAGTCAAAAAACCCAACTCTCTTTGCATGAACTGCAGCAGAACCTGTTTTGCTGTATTCTGGACATGAAAAGCTCCTAGTACCACTCATTCCAATTCTTGAAATTGCAAAGCTTGGATTGAGTGACAAAAGAAGCAAAAGTACACTGAAAGAAGGATGGAAACGTGTATGTGCAGAGCAGTCCGCATAGAAGAAACAAATAAGTAATCTGCCTTTGGAGCTCAAAACCACTTACATCATCACCCTTATTGAATTTTCAGAGACTGCAATTTGAAATGGAGCAGTCCACATAGAAGAAACAAATAAGTAATCTGCCTCTGGAGCTCAAAAGCACTGACATCATCATCCTTACTGAATTTTCAGAGACTGCAATTTGAAATTGGAGAAGAGACAAAAACATGTAACCAACCCTGATGTTAAGTCCAAGATGTAAGCCTCAGGAAAGTCAATGAAGACCTCTAGACTTTTTTCTTCAACCTTTGTGGGCACATAAGCTATACCTACATTCAGGGAATGTTCTTGAGCATTGAAAACTTAATAATGATGACAAGTCTAAAGATGACTCAAGTCAAGGTGTGCAGAGATAAATGAGTGCCAGCGTGAGCACAAAGAGCCTGTTGGCAAATAAAGGAATCTCTGCAGCTGCTGCTGCTGCTGCTGCTGGTTTTGGAACAATTTTGACTTTTTCCAGATGTAGAAGTGGGATCCAACAAGTCTACAGGATTGTTCACAATTCAGTTGCATTAGATTCAGGAAGAATACAACAACAATTTGGTTGCTGCTCAAACAAATCAACTGTAAACTATGGTCGATCAGCTGGTTGCACCTAATGGCAAGTGGATTGTAGTTGCTGACATTTTCCATTGTTTTCAGTCAGGGTCACCTGGCTCCTGTACCTTGACTTGACAACCAACCACTGAAAAGGCCTGAGAGAATAAACTAGTCCTCCAAATCCAATGGAATGGACCAGTCAGTTTCAGGACCAGATTGCCCTTGCACATCTTCCAAGGTATGCACCACATAACATTGTATCATAGAACACCCCACTTTGAGAGATTAATGCAAAACATGAAAACGGAGAAGCAAAACATCCTACTCTCTTCTGTTGTAGATCACAGAGAGAGGCAGGGGGCCAATCCTTTCAAAACACTGAGAACTGATGGATTGGAGAGTCATTACACCATGTGAATAATAGAATTCATTGCTACAAGATTGGACTGACAGTCATGGAACAGCAGACACATATCCAATTATTAAATGAAGAACTTAACATCGTAACATGGAGCTAATTAGTTATGAGGCCTAATCTGGGCAAATGCAGCTAAGCTTTGCTAAAAAATGCAGGGTTTCCCCTCAATTTTATGACCTACGTGAGAAACATCCACCCAAAATAAGTGACTACCCAGGGGTGCTGGACACATAGGTAAAAAACCTATGGTACACTATCTACATAAATATTGTTTGGATACCATTAACCTCTTTCAGGTGCTGGCAGTGGGAGGCTCTACAGCAGGTTCTGAGACAGGTGCTGAGGAAGGTTCTTCAGCTGGTGCAGTGGCAGCTTCTTCTGCAGGTGCAGAGGCAGCTTCTTCAGCAGGTGCAGCCACAGATCCTCCAGCACCAGCTTCTTCAGAAGGCACAGAGGTGGGTTCTTCAATAGGTGCAGAGACAGCTTCTTGAGCAGGTGCTGGGGTGGCTTCTCCTGCAGGTGCTGAGGCAGGTGCTGATGCTTTAGGCTTCTTGTTAATTATCCTCTTCACAAGTTTCTGGAAAATTGCTAATGGTGATTTCAGTGCTGACTTGGTGGGAGCTGGAGGAGTTGCTGGTACCTTTACAGGCTCTTCAGTTTTCTCAGCAGGTGACACCTCCACAGGGGCTGTTTCAGAGCTGACTGGTTCTGTGACGGGTGGCTTAGGAGGAGCTTCTTCAGTACTGACTGTTTCTGTGGTGGGTGGTTCAATAGGAGCCTCTTCAGTGCTTATTGGCTCTGTGGTGGGTGGTTCAACAGTAACTTCTTCAGTGCTGACCAGTTCTGTGCTGGGTTCCTAAGGACATGAGGTCAAGCAGAATGTATCAGCAGGGACCACTATCACAGTATGCACATAAACCAAATGAATTATATGAACTCAAGCATCAGGTGGCCTTCATGAGATGCCAAATTCCAGCAAAGAACCGAACTTTTCAAAGGAATTGCAAGACAACACATTGGAGCAACTTGAAGAACCTCACAGACAAAAGAATGACAAAAGCAAGGGAGTATGGAAACCTAGAAGTGCAATTGTGACACACATACCAGGCTGCCAACATAAACTTCGTGACAATGGAAATTGAAGGTTATGTACTTGAGACAATTACAAATTTCGGTATACCTCAGCTGGGGCCGCGGAAGTTTCCACACTTTCTGGTGCTTTTGGAGCTTCCTCAACTGGTGCTGCTGCAGGTGCACTAGATTTTGGTTCAGGACTCTTCAAGGCTGCCTTCCTGAACTTGGAGAATATACTGAATTTGGTTTCTTTCTGCTCTGGTTTTGCCTCTGGGACAGCCACCAGATCCACACCGGTCGACTGGGGTTCCTCCTTAACTGGAGCTTCCTTTCCCTTTGCTTTGTTTTCAGAATGCAAAAGTTTCACCTTCAGCTTCTGGAAAAGTGTAGGACTGGAAGGACCAGAAGTCTCTGCAGGCTTGGTCTCAGGCTCTGGTGCAGCGTCAGTAGCTGGAGCTGCTGTTGAATTCAGCAAATCAGTTGGTAGAATCAGTACTGGAACAACAACCACAGCAGCAACAGTAGACAAACTCCCAGAGAGAACTGCAAATGAATGTATCTACTTGGTAAAACAAATTGCAGCATGGTCTCCTGGCATAGTCTCCATATGAACAGTAACACAAAGTTGTATGGTCAGCACCTAAGCAATCCTCCCTAGTGTCAACTTTTAGCTACAATGGCATAAGGCCAGCTAAGGAAATTTATCATGACAGGAAGACTCCAACAATAGAAAAAGAAATACACAAGATGCTAGATCTCCCTTCATGAAGTGCAGACAACCTCTCTGTTGTAAGAAATCTCTCAAAGACTGATAGTAAGGGCAACAAGAGCAGGACAAAGGAAAAGGAATGCCAATAATACTACAATTGACTGAGGTTCAATCTAATGTCTGAACAAAGAAGGCATCATGCTGCTGAGATTGATAACTCATGAAAGACCCACTGGTGGAATTGTCAATAAAGAGAAAAAAAATAACATGGATGGCAGAAACAGGAACACATATCAAGAGTCTAAAGTATTTTGATCCTCTTCAACATCTCTGATACTACTGACCTGCAGGTGTTTCTTCCTTACTCTCGGAGACAACATCCTTGGTCTCCTCAGTGTGAGGTGGTGTAGTTTCCTCCTTGGTCTCTTCAGTGGGAGGTGATGTAGTTTCCTCCTTTGTCTCCTCTGTGGGGGAAGGGGTAGTTTCCTCAGCTGATGCCGCTGTAGGCTCAACTGATATAGTTTCCTTGTCCTCAGGGGTCGTCATCTCCCCTGCTAAAAAAGGGTGAAGGAAGGCATCACCACTAGGACACGGATCTCTCTGGCTATTTCTGGCAATGCTGAAAACGCTGAGATCCGTGTGCTAAGGTTTACAGATAGTACCTATATGAATCTTTAGATTTCCCACGGAATTTCAGATCTCTACTGGAAGTCTAATTGCATGCAAAGAAAAGGAACGCAAGAGGGATGTTACTACTACCATGTCAAAATTGCGCTCAAAACGCGGAAAAAAAGAGAGTTCTCAACATCCTAGAGGTTCCCGCTCATACAACAATACGAACTTCAGAGACAAGATTTACTTAAGACTCCGTTTGCTTTCAACAACATACGTTGAGAAGGAAGGTATTTTACGAAGAAAGGTATTGCACACAACAAGGAAGCAAAGCTACAGACTTACCTGCAGTATCTTCTACGACCGTGGACTCCGCAGCGGCAGCAGGGACTTCAGCTACCTTGTCTTCGGCGGGAGCACGCTCTGTCGTCTCCTAGAGAGGAGATTGTCTTCGAGTCGCACACAGCGCTCCCCAGGGATTCTCACAACGCACGCCGCCCGCGGTCCCTAGCCCCGCTCAACGGCAGTGATAATAAGTACACGATTCCGCAATAGGGAGGAAAAAAGAAGTCTCGGGACTGCAATTCCGCACTACAGATCCAACACCAAAGCTGTAACAGCCAACAAAGATTCACCACCAGCCCGCACCTCCCAAGCTCGGAATGGAAGAAAAACCAGTTTTCACTGATCACAAAGCCTCACACGTACACAACTAAATTAGACACAACAGAGAGACACAGACAACGAAGAAAAAATTTCAAACAAAAACGAAACCCCTGTGTACTGGAAAGACGCCAGATACGTAGCAAAGCTATAAACTCTCTGCAACTCCTTGCAAACAAACAAGACCAGTAAGTACTACAACCCCCACAACAACAACATAAACAACAACAGTAACGATGCTGATGATGAGTCCACAAAACGGAATAGTAATACAGAAAACCAAAACTTGTCAGAGTAGGGAGCAAAAAAAATACCAAGCAAAAAGAAAAACTAACACAAAAACCAGGAAAAAGAAAAAAACAGAAAAAACAGAAAACAGAGAGTGAAAACAGAACAAGACAAATATTGTAATAACAAACAGCTACCAGCAGCAACCACCTCTTCGACAACTGGTACTACTACAACTATGTACAACAGGCGGAGTCAGAAGAGAAGAGAGAGAGACACACACACAGAGACAGAAGAGAAAGACGCACAGAGACACAGACAGAGAACAGAACAGAACAGAACAGAGTGAAGCAGGAAATATTAGCGTTGCGAAGAAGAAGAAGAAGAAGAAGAAAAAGGGGGCGATAATCTACGAAAATGGAAGGAAGCAAAATCTCCAGAATTGGCGAAATTCAAGGAATTCTAGGGAAATCTCCAGAATTGGGCGAGAAATTCAATGGATTCCCCAGAAATAGGGTGGTTGTTGGTAGTGAAATTTGGGGAAAGCAAGCACGAGGGGGGGTGGGGGCATACAGAGAAGCATGGCAGTTGTGTTAGCTGTGCCAGCAAAGAAGGAGAATGGGAATTTGGGGGCCTGTCTTATTATGGCAACTGACATGGGCCAAATTTGATCAATGGCCAAATTTGGATCAATTTTCTTTATTTTTGGCCAATTAACACCTGATTATTAACTAACTACTCTGCAACAAAATAGGATGGCCTGGCCTCACTAAGGTGGCGCACCTTATCTCCTCCTCTTGTTTAGGCCCCCTTATTTTGGGAATGTCCCCACCCTGGAGCCTTTCCCTTACACATAAAGACTTGCTCTAATTCTTTTAATTGTAATTACAAGGGCATGTTACCGAGTATTATTTTTTTCCTTCTTTGTTTTGGGGGCTGTTTCAAAAAAAACAAAATAGTGCTTGCTTTGTTTGAGTGATGAAGGCATTCCATTTCTTGAAATACCCCAACTTTTTAATATGATACCCAATGTTGGGTATCATGAAGAGAAAATAAAAAGAAAGGTATTTTATGCTTTATAAGGCCTCAAACACAGGCTTGAGCTCATCTTCGCATTGCATGGGCTTTTATTTCAATAAAGTCCATGGCCTTGGCCTTTACCCTACACCAAATGCACCCTGGAGGGCTGCCTTCCATAACAGAAAGGATTTTGAAGGCCTATTATACTATGAACAAATGAACACTAGAGGGCTACCTCCCCTTGTGTACAGGACTTTAAAGGGTAGATGTGAACCATGGAATGGTTAAGTGCTACCCATTATGTTGGGTAGGGTGCCATGCCAGGCGAGCCCCTTAGGGCAAGTTAGGCAAAGCACCCAAGAACAAAATGACATAATCTGCCACCCCAGACGTTAATGTAGATCACTAGGCATAGGAGGGGGAAAGTTCAGACACCTTCTCTTAAGAGTGGGATGGAATTTTACACCCTATAGAGGTGTATTCACACTTGATGTTAGGGACTCTAGTGTTGAGTCCTTTATCACCATACTAGTCATTTAAGACTTAAACTTACTTATCATGAAGATTTTATGTTAAATTAGCATTCACTTAACATTAAGCTATCGGCCATTTAACATTGGGTGCCACCTAGGATGCCACCTAGATTTACATTTAACATTGATTTAACGTCAAGTGTGAATGCACCATAAGTAATCATAATTTCCCTGCCATTTTTAAGGAGTAGGGTAAGATCTCTCCTCTTCTGGCAGAGTAATATTCTTAAAGGTGGGGCGGCCACTCATTTTAGAATTGCTGAGTTCTGAGGGCATTACCCTACACTTAAAGCACTTGGAAATTTTTCCAAAGTGTGTTACAAAATAACGGAAAGAAGTCTAGAGGCATTTTTCAAAATAACCACTTGAATGGGCATTTCATTTTTTATTTTATTTTTTAATGCACCACCTTTTAAAGAAGGACAGAGTCTGCTTACAACATGCCCTCATGAAATTTCTGCCCGTGCTTTAGTAATGCACAAAGAGCTTGGCATTCTCGAAGTGAGGAGCAAAGGGTTTTCATTGTGTAGCCAAATATATAGAAGGATGATTAAAATTTCATACTTTATTTCTAGCTTATAGCCAGATTTGGCTAAATCTTCCTTGGGATGGTTGACACTTTTTTCTACATCTTCCAATGAATGATTGCCACTTTAGCTACAAACAGAAATTCCTTATAAAAAAAACCCTGATCCTGGCTGGACCTGCCCTCACCCTACACAAAAATATTGTTGGAAAATGTTTTCATGATAGATCTTTTAGATTCTAGCTACATAGCTTTAGAAAATTTTGGACTTTTGAGGGATAGTTTCATCACATCATTGCAGGATATATTTATTTATTTATTTATTTGTGTATAATTTTACATATTATTTATATATAATATATCAATTTCATCCATTTGGAAGGCCTGTCACAACACTGATATTTTCCAAAAATAATTTTACGAACATGCCGATTTTGTGTCTGTTATGTCAGGCAATCAGGCATTAGAGTTCTCCCAAAACTTGCCAATAGTTTTTGCCCATGACACCTTTGTACTGATTGAGTATTACTCAATTATAATTGTTGCACCGGAATTGTGGGTGTTCAGAATCTCCAGAAGCTCTTGTCAAGGCTGTTGGAAACACATGAAGACACAATGAGAGGATTTCAACAACATTGCAAGGCAGCTTTGAAACACAATGAAGAGCATTCCAACCACATTTCAACCCGGCCATATACAAACTTTCCCCCTTTGTCGCTCTGGCTTGTCTCTGTTGGTAAAAAAGGGGATCTGCATTGTCTAAAGGAACTTCCAGCAGATGCCCAGGTGGAGTCCCCATTCTAGGATGGAATATACTGGCAAGTCATTTTGGAAAAATGCCATTCCGTCTGTAAAATGGCAAAGAAAGAGGTACTTGCCACCACTATTCTTCAATACCAAATTCAACATTCCAGAGATCTTCAAGTCGATAGCTGATTGTCAATTACACTAAGAAAATTAACTTGCTAGAAGCAAACCTTACAAGAAGATGCATCCCATCCAAATGGATACAAATGTAGCACATATGGACTCTACTATGGTTGTGTCTCTTAAAGTCCCCCACATAATAACCCAAATTTTAGTTTATTTCGTCTCCCAAGAACCAACTTCTCAATGTTGTGGGAAGGGGCTAGGTTTACATAAAGATGACATCCATACCTGGCAACTTAGTCCATGATCCCCCACATCATGTTTCAGCATCACCACAACCCTCCACATGCCAAATGGAAACTTCAATGATTTATGTACAGGGGAAGGCACAGCTATCTATGCAGGTTTAGGGTAGGGTCCAGTTATCCAACCCATAATAATATACCATATTTTAGGGTTAAATCCAAGTACATAAGCGGCAGAGTTTTCTTTTCTGGCGAAATTCCACTCTTTTTCGACAAAGAAATTGGGAATTTTTTGTTTTTCTAGTCCAAATTCGATTAATTTTTCTATTCTTTAAATTTTGATATGAAAAGAAAAAAACTGTTAAGAGGGCAATACACTATTTCAAAAAGCTTGCCATCATTTTCTATTTTTTTTCTCATGGTTCCCACTGGGTATTTTGCAGGTACTCGTTGGGTATCACAGGAATTTTTTTTAAATAAAAATAATGGTGGTTTTTACCAATGTTGGGCAATTACCAAGTTTGGTCAGTTAGAACTGTTTGGCTGATTTTGGATAGTAAAAATCGAACCAAAACTGGGTCTGATATCTGAAACCGGGTTTAAAACAAGATCCGAGCTGGAACCCGAACCAAACTTAGCCTTGATTCTAGAACAGGAACTAAAAGCCAGAACTTTTGAAAATATTTTTTTTGAGGAAAAAAATGTCTGATTACCAATTTTTTCTGCATCTTCCTATGTATGATCATCACTTGGGCTACATTTTTTTAATTCCTAGAAAGTGTAACATTGATTACATCCAGTGAACCCAATGTATTTCAGAATGTTCAAAATGAAAAAAATAGTGAAGGTTATTTTGGGGGAATTGAAAAGGGGTGGGGAGAGGGGAAGGACAAAAATAGGTACCAAAATCAGATATAAATAAAGGAAACAAACATTTCTTCTTCTTCTCTTCCTACCTTCGTCTATTAAAAAGTAAATTTTGTACTTGGAAAAACGATATGAAAGTGGTGGCAATCATTCTAAACTGGGTACGAATTGCAGGACAAGAAAACAAAGATTCCTGGGACCACACTGACTCCCTCACTGACTCGCTGCAGCTGGCACAAACAGCAGGTGGGATATTTATTTAGTTCAAAACTGGGCTGCCCGCTGATTCCTTACCTATACGTAGGTACCTAATCAGCGGAACTTCCCCTACATACGCCGTAGGGGTGGGGGGGTATTCCGCCCAATATGGGTCTGCCACATGGAGCCCCCGAAAATTTGGATTCCTCAGGGCAAAAACCCCCCCCCCTCCTCCCCCAAGGGTTTCCCACTCTGGACCCACTATTTTGCCCTTTTTCTGAAATTCCTTTCTTTGGGACCCCCATTCCCCCACTGTGTAAAGCACTTTTGAACCCTTTTTTTTTTCGGGTTTTTTTCTTTTTTTCCCCCTGCTGTTAAGAGGAGGACACCGGACACCTTATATTCATGAATAATACCTCCCCTACATAGTACCGGACACCTAATTCTTTTCTTGCCTTTTGTGAAGGAAGGCAGATAGGGCGGTAACAGTATGAAGGATGGATGGTTAAGTGGTCAGGAAACTGTTTTCTGTTGGGTTCCAGTTGCCTAGCTAACCATGGTGATTAGCTCAGTTGCTTTTTTTTTTTACTACCTACCTACTAACAACCCGCAAGTGGTTTGTTAGTAGGTAGGTAGTAAAATCAGCCCTTACCTAAGTATAAACCATCTACCAACCTAGTTAGTTACCTACTTTCCTACCTACCTACTGATATATGAGACTTATTTCGTACAAAATTGGTTACCAAGGTGAAATCAAATATTAACTCAGTTGAGGTTCATCCACAACTGAGTAATATAGGGTATCCAGTGGATGGTGCACTGATGGGGTGCTGGTTCACCATGGCAGATAAAATGGGGGTGTTGAGGGTCCTCACCACCATAAGATTCCAAATACCATAGTCTTTTTAGGGTTGTCATATGTGTTGTAATATTTGAAGTCAGAATAATGTGTATCGGATTAACTAGTCCATGGGTGCACCCACAGTTTCGTTTTTTTTTTTTCCCTTGTGTGTATGTGTGAAAGTGAGAGAGAGAGGGTGAAGGAGCACATTGATTGGTCCCTCACCATATTTTTTTGAAGCTGTGGGCAGTCTCCAAAAGAAGCACCCCTTTGGCCCCTTGCTCCCCAAATTAGAAGCTCATTCATTGGCTTCTCTTTGGCTGCCATGAACCCCCCAACTCTCCATTTGGCCTTCACAATTTATATACGTGCAAGTTAAAGTGTGCCCAAACAATATGGGGGAAAATGTGGGTGCTTGGGGAAGACAAGGATTCAAAGAGTAAGGGAAAAAGGGTTGTTCAACTACCATTTAACTTCATTGAGGAAGCATGAAGGTGATTGCCTTCATCAATCAACTACAACTCAGCTCACTAAGATAGCATTCACCTCACCAAGGTAGCACGGAAGTGGTTGCCTTCACTTTAGTGATGTGACTGCTTGCTTCACCTTCTCCCAAGGGAAAGAACCAAAAAAGTCCTCACACCTCAACCCTCCTTTCCCCCAAAAGACAAAATGCAAGCTCAACAATCTCATTGACTCCTAGAATTTTCTATTCTTCACACTATTTGTGGCCATTTTCTACATTATTCAATGGTAAGGGTTGGGAGTATGGGTATATATATTAATGTTGAGTACAAAAAAGTTAAATTGTGAGGGGAGGCTCTCACTTATTCCCTTCCTAGGGAGACTCAACATATAGGTAATTGTAGGGTAAACCTCCAAGGTGAGGGCTTTCCCAAAATAAAGGGCCTAGGACAAGGTGGTAGCAAAGTTTGAAAATGTAAACCTTTGGTGAACAAACACCTACATTGGTACCATGGTGAAAATTATTGTTGGCAAGTTCTAGGATTTAAGCAAGTCTAGGTCCAAGTTTTAAGGTCTTCAATCTGAAGAAACAAAGTTTTGTTGGAATCCCATTGGAACTTAAACAAGCAATTGGCCTTTTTCAAATTTGAATTAGAACTTGAAGTGAAGGTGTTGTCCCATTTTGGATAGGGTTTAGGTTTTTTTTGGGTAGATAAGTACAACTTTATTTTTTTAATATAATATTGACCCTACATTTTAGACTAGTTACTATATTTGATAAGTAGTAGATAATTGATATTGCATAATCCTTATCTTGAATTATGTGTATTACTTGAACAAACTAATATTAATGGTATAGCCACTCAAAAAAACATTTGAGTTGGGCATGGAAATTTGTGATGTCATGTGCAAAAATGCACTACTGAATGATTTTGAAATTGAAACTCTAGACAAAATATTGCAAGGCAAAACAAAGTAGATCAAAGATTCAAAATCCAAAACTTCCAAATAGGAATTTGTTGCTACCAAATTCAATAAGTTCAATTGGCTTCTATCAAAATATTTCAATAGGTAGTGAGAAATCTTCACAATTTATATTATTTTATTTTTTTTGGGTTCAAATTATTATTCAAAAACTTCATAACCAAAGCCCTATAGTATTCAACTCAACAAATTTAGTCACAAACATCAAAAACTCAATAAAACAATTTACCAAATAAAAACCTTTTGCAAAAAAAAAAAATTTGATTTGCAAGATGATAACAAAAACAATTATATTGCAATTACTTTTGTAAGACCACCTAAAATCTTGAGTTAGCTTGAAATGTTTTGAAATGTTTTTTCTTGAACTAGATTTCCAACATTGAACAAATATGGTAATTATATTTATGTGACCTTTAGTTTGTTCAACATCAATTTTGGGTACAATCTTGTATCATAGTTGTGTTTTTTACCTCACGTTTTCATAACAAAGTTTTGTTTGAACTTACATCTTACACTCTTCATGTTCTTGTCCATGATTTTTGTGTTTCATTTTTGAACTTAAAACTAGGTTTACCTTTTCGTCATGTTTTGTTCATGTCCTTTGAAAATCCTTGTGTCTTGATTATTTTCATGTTGAGGATAATTTGAACAAACTTTCGTTAAGCCTATTTATATTGATGTTGTTGTTCATATTATCTTGCTTGTTTGAAAACTATGTATGTGTTAACAAAAGAGGTAATTGTGTCAATGGAAAACATTCATGTTGCCCTTAAAATTATGCAACAAAAAAATCAAACACTTCATGAGTCCATTGCTTGTCTTCAAAATAATTGGGTTTTAACATCCTTGGGGTGTGTTTTTACAATGTAACCCTAAGCAAAGGAACCACAAACCAACCTACTTGACAAGTTCAATGGGACATGTTCAAAGTTTTAAGATTTTGTCAACCAAGTGCACCTAATCATTCATTTTCATCCTCATTGTTATCCAAATGGCCCAACCCAAGTTGGATTCCTTCACATTTTGTTATCAGGCATGACCCTTATTTGATTTGCACCTTTGTTAAAACATTGATCTTTGTTTTTTGAATGACTTTGAAACCTTTGTTGATGAATTTAATGTCATCTTTGGAAATACAAACAAAAAAACACACATCAAGTAAATTGAGGTCCCTTTGCTAAGGATCATACCTAAATGTGGTGTACACATCCAAATTCAAATAGTTAGCTTCTGACATCTCATGGGATGAAGCAATATTCATGAACCAATTATTTAGGTTATGTAATGACATGATGGACTTGCATTAAATCCTATTGCCTTGAATCAAATTATTGCACAAATGGTCCAATGTGATAACCAATTTTTTGAACATAGCTTGGAAAAGAATTTGGAGTTTCCCCCCGTACATAAGAATTTTCGCATCCCCCATGTCAACTCAACCACTAACACCTTCACCAAAAGATGATCCTATGCAAATTGATGAAACGTGATTGAAGCCCCACACAAAACATGAGAAGCAATAATGGCATTCAAACAATCTATGTTTGATTGTGGAGAATGAGGTCATGTTGCTTGTGAATGTCTAGAAAAATGTGGCCAACATGTAGCACATGCCAATTCTATTACCAAATCATAGTTTGAGAAGTCGAAAAACAAAGACATCCAATTTCAATAAGGACCATGAAACTAAACTTTGACACATCTTGTGATGAAAATGTTCCCCACTTATTTTCATATCCAACACTATTTTTTTAATACCAATCATCGTCAAATGCAACAAATTCATGGTAATCAAGACCCAAAACTTTTTTATTCGAGTGCATTTGCATGTTGCTTCAACAAAGAATTAGCATGACAACATAAGTTGGCTTTGGTGAAAAAGCACACACCAATACCAATTGACATTATTAATGGATGAAGTTTCTCCTTAAGACTTGTCACTCATGAAACCAAGGCATTACAAGTTACTATTGGATCACCCATTAACAAAGTGGTTTTCAATGTCATTTCATCTTCAAAAAAACCTTGTCATAAATGGATAATTGTGGCTTGCTCTATGAGTGGATTAACATACAATAAATCTTCACTTTGAAACACAAAAACATGAGGCCCCAAAATGTGAAACCTTCACCACAATGTCTAGCAAAAATCATGATCATGTACATTGTGCAACCGAAAACAAACATGAGGATGGGTGCATGCAAAACTTCAAGCATAAGGAGGATTTTGGTAATACATGAAGATCCAAATGTCTCAAGTTGTTTGAAGGAACAAGGCTTTCATGCATGTTATTAAGAATGTGTTCTTGATCTATGTTCTTCATAGACCAAATGTTGGGCCACATCAACTTGAAATCCCTTCTCAATACAAAAAGTACAAATATGTGTTTGGGAAAAAAATATGTTGACACCTTGCCAAAGCAATGATCATATGATTGCACGATTGATTTCAAAAAAGGTGTGCAACCTCCATTTGGACCCATCTACAACTTGTCACAAGATGAACTTGTGGTGTTTCAATAATACATCAATGAACATCTTGAAAATCTTTATCTAACATTCCAAATCTCCAACTAATAGGTCAAAACTTGTAACTAGGAGCCAAAGGGATTACTTTGGAAAAAAGACTAAAAGACTGCATGTTTTTTTCCCAAAAAAACTTTTAATGCAAATGAAATTTTGAATGAATTTTTTTTAACTTGTTTTTAAAATTATTTAAATGTTCCCCAATGCATCACTTTTTTAAAAAAGTCATTATTGAATAAATATGAATTTTGAAATGTGTGTAAATTCCTTGCAAATTCAATGTTTCATCTTGAAAAATGATCAAAATTTTAAATCATCACAAAAAATTAAAATTTCACATTCTTTAGTTTTATTATACTAAACTATAACTTTTCTTCATACATCATGTACATTATAACCCATTTATATGTTGTAAAGGACTTTTGAAGCTTTGGAATTTTAAAGCAATCACAACAACACATCTTGGGTTTTGTGATTGGGCTTTGCAACTATGTCTTAATCAAGAAGGACATATGCAACTAGTCATTCATGAGTTATTAAACCCATGTCATTTCACCCATTTAGTTGCAAAAGACATTTAGTCACAAAGCTTAAACATCTTATTGACCATGATTTTTTTATTTTAGTTTAATATTGAAATTCCATGTCCTCAATGACCTTAGTATGATGTGTAAAATGCATGCCATCTCAATTTAAATATTTTATTTGACTAAGTGTTACAAAAGATGCCTTCATGGATGCATGACATCTGTAAAAAATATATAAACACATTATGAATCATTGCACATGACCAAAAACCAACCTAATTTAGCCCATGTAGTTAGCATAGCCAAAAGTCAACTTAACCTAACCTAATTAGGCTAAACAACCTAGCCTACTTCGCCTAACCCAAAGTCAATTTAGCTTAACCTAACTAAGTTAGCCACTTATGTTAAGCAACTTAGGTTACTTAACCTAGGCTAGGTGGTTTAGATTTAAAAACAAATGTCGGACTCCTAGCTAAAGAAGTCTAGACTAGGCTACCTAACCTAAGCCAAGTGGCCTAGATATCATAGGTTGCAAAAGTGAGGACTTGAACCCCTCACCTTCACTTTGAGGTTCAAGTCTTCATCGATTGCATTACCACATTTTTTTATATTAATTATATTTAACACAAAGTTATAAAATTCAAAAGTTTTAACCTTGAATTAACCTTGGCCACCCTAGGTTGACTTAAGTCAACCTACTCACTACCTACCAACCTAACCTAGACCTAGACCTCCCTAGGTTGACTTAAGATGAATTAGTTTGTCAACTTATATTACTTATTAACCTAACTTAAATTATCCTAGGCATTCTTAAGCTAGAAAAACCTAGGATAATTATGTCACATCTAGTTGCATTATAGTTGCATTTAGTCACATCTAGTCACATCATAATCACATCTAGTCGCATCATAGTCACATCTAATTACACAAATTTGAGGTGGTTACAAACTTGATAAAATATCTTGTAATGAAGCTACCTAAGTGGACTTGGCAAAAAATCTAAAGCTAGGAACCTAAGTAAGCCTACCTAAATTAACATATTAGTAGGGTAACACATTCTAGGTATATTTAAACATATTAAATGTAGTAAATTTATTTATGATTAATTAAATAATTTACAAGGTAGCTTATATTACAAATTAGGTTCTTACTAAATAGCCTACATACATAGATTAATTTAATAGGTATGTTAACCTAAGCTAGTGTGTTAAATAATTAAAAAGTTAAGGAGTTATGTGTCACCTTTTTCAAAACGACTATTAATATTGTAGTCATACTTACAATTAATAATAAATTGTTTAATACACATACACATGCATGTGAATTCATGATTTCAAAAACCTCATGGCACACAAAAAAATATGGCATGCCATGACAAATATTGGTGCCATAAATTCAAGACACGCAAAAACTTATGGTGTCACAAAAAATCATGGATTGCCATGAAAATTTGTGACACCTTGTTGCCAAATGGCATGCCATGTTTTCATCACATGGAAGATTGAATTGTTATTAATTGCAAAAGACAACAATATTTTTGACTAACTAATAAATGAAATTAATTCATCAAATCAATGACATGAATCATGATATGAAGTTAGTGTCATAAATTATGAGGTGTTGCAACTACTAGTCAACCTCATTGCCATGCGGCATGCCACGTCAACATCTCATGACCATTTAAGTTGTTATTATTCACCGAAAGTTGTAAAAATGAATGGAGTTTTGTTATTACCTAATTTTGGATGATTAGAAATACATTAAAAAAACTTTTTTGAAAATTGATATTTGTGTAAAATCATCAAGTTGTGATATCGACTATAGTCACAAAACAATAATGCCATGTGACACCATAATGTTTTTTACAACTATGAAATCATTGACATGAACTTGTGGTTACAATTGTAATAAAAAAAGACAATAGTCATTACAAAACCCAATATGTGTTGTTATGAATTTTGAAACATTCTTTGAATTTTTTAAGTCTTAGAATTCCACATTTTAAAAAGTATGAGTGTTTTTTGAATGTGACCAATATGTTTTTATCATCTATATTTTTTTCAATGAAAATTCTTTGATTATATGAATCCTTTTTATAGTCCTTTGCAAAATTAACTCCATTTAACACAATAGGTGTACATTTTCAAACGTCCTAAATTAAAACCAAGACTTAAAATTGGATCAAATGAACTTTTACCCTAAGTTTTTTAACATTCATATGAGGGAAAAAGGACTAATTTGCCATGATTACTATGGTTTTAAATGGTAATTAAAAAAATTAATGTTTGATTTTGATTGATTATGTCTAACGCCCTTTTTGACTCCTAATTACATGTTTTGACCCTAATGCCCCAATCATGTTTGTTAAAAATAAGATGGTTCTTATGAATGTGTGTTGATTATTGTGGTTTGAATAAGCTTTACAACAAAAATCAATACCATTTACCTTTGATCTCGAGACTATTAAATCAACTGAATCACACCAAGGTGTACAACAAGATTGATGTGCATGGGGCAATTTGGTGAATATTCAAAAATGCAATGAATGGAAAACAACATTCCAAACATGTTATGACCATTTTGAGTATGTTATGATGCATTTTGACCTTACAAATGCACTTGTAGATCCCAACACCTAATGAAAAATGTTTTTGATGAGTACTTGGATGATTTCATGTTTGTTACATTGACGACATCTTCATTTTCACAAAATTTAACTATACTAGGCTAAATTTAACAAAAGTAGTTTATTTAGGTTAAATTTAGCTAAACTTAGTTATACTTAGCTATACTTGATCACATTAGGTTAAACTTGGCTATACTAAATTATATTTGGTTAAACTATGTTAAACTTAGCAAAAGTAAGTTATTTAGGCTAAACTTGGCTATACTAAATTACATTTAGCTAAACTAAGTTAAACTATGTTAAACTTGGCAAAAGTAAGTTATTTAGGTTAAACTTGGTTATATTAGGTTAAATTTGGCAAAATTAGGTTATTTAGGTTTAACTTGGTTACATTTCACTAAACTAGGTTATACTAGGCTATATTAAGTTTAACTTGGTTATATTAAATTATATTTGATTAAACTAGGATAAATTTGGCAAAAGTAGGTTATTTAGGTTGAATTTGGTTAAACTTGGCTATATTTGGCTAAACTAAGTTATATTTTGCTATATTATATTAAATTTATCTACACTTAACTAAATTAGGTTATATTAGGCTATAATTGGTTATATCATATTAAATTTGGTTATATCAAACTATATTTGGTTAAAGTACATTATATTAGGCTAAACTTGGCAAAAGTAACGTATTTAGGTTAAAATTGGTTACACTAAATTATATTTGGCTATATTAGGTTAAACTTGACAAAAGTAGGTTATTTAAGTAAAATTTGGTTAAACCGGGCTAAACTAGGTTATACTTGGATATATTAAACTAAATTTGGCTATACTAAATTATATTTGGCTAAATTAGGATATATTAGGTTAAACTTGACAAAAGTAGGGTATTTAAGTAAAATTTGGTTAAACTAAGTTATATTTGGCTATATATGAGGTTAAATTTGGTTTAAATAAACTATAATTTGCTAAATTACACTATTTTAGGCTAAACTTGGCAAAAGTAAGTTATTTATGTTAAACTTGGCTACAATAAGTTATTTAAGTTAAATTTGGTTATAGTAGGCTAAACTTGGCAACACCTAATTAAACTTGGTTAAATTAAATTATACTTGGCTAAACTAGGTTATTTGAAGTAAGTTGGGTTAAACTTGGCAAATGTTGATAAAATTAAGATATTTAGGCAAAATTTGACAAAATTAAATTACTTAGACAAAATTTGGTAAAATTTGGATATTTAAACAAAAGTAGTCAAAACTTGGTTAAATTTGGTTAATTCAAGATATTTAGACTAAATTGTGTTAATTTAGTCTATTTCAATTAAAGTTCGTTGGATTGGATTACCTAAAAGAAATTAAGGCAAGATTAAGTTATTTAATGTTAAGTTCAGTTAAACAAATATACATAGACTAAACAAGACTACTTAAATTAAACTTATAAACTAAATTTAAGTTAATCTTATAAGATAAATTAAGGATGTTAAACCTAGAGGTTTCAATTCAATCAAATAAAATCTAGAGGTTAATTAAAGTAGGTTAAACCAAAGCCAAACTAGGTTAAATGCAGGCCAATTTGTATTAAACTTACTTACATTTTCATATTTATTTAATTTTTTTATAGTTGGTCAAACAACATCAACTATATTCAACATGATTATTAATTGAGTAATCATAAATTATAATCATATAATTACCTACAGTCATATTTATAGTAATGTGGTCTTAATAATGGTTGTAGTCAAAATAATGATAATAACTAAAGTTTAAATATGATTGCATGACTATACTTGGAAAATAATTGCAAGTTGTCATAGTCATGAAAACCATGTTTGGCATAGTGACCATTTTATAAAAAGTTCATGAATGAACAAAAATACAAAATGGAAGAAAATTTTAATTTGAAAATATCAAATGGTTAGTTACAATATTTCATTCATCAACACGATTATGATGTGAGTGAACCCACATGGGAGCTAATTAAACACTTATCAATTACCATGGCAAAGGTGAAAAAACTCCACCAACAACACCCAAGAAAATTAAAGGCCACTCCTTGTGGAATTCATTGTTATAAGAAGATGTGATATCATGGATGACATCCTCAACATCATGTCCAACATCATCACCAACATCATCACCAACATCATCACTAACATCATCATGGATGAACTTCATCCATAATGTAATTAAAAAGGTTCCCAAAAAGGTTATTTGAGATATTTTGAGATAAATTTGTAAACAATTTGAGATATTTTGAAACAACTTCAATTAATTTGAGATTTTTTGAAATATATTGAAATAACTTGCTTTGAATTAGGTCCCCAATAGTGTACAAATAAAGCTAGTTCCCTTCATGTGACCTTTAGTTTATTCAACATTAAATTTGGGTACAATTTTACACCATAACCATTTAATGATATTTTCATGTTTTCATAATAAAATTCCATTTGACCTACATCTTACACACTTTTTGTTTTTATCTTTGGTTTTTTGTGTTTTGTGTTTAAACTTATAACTAAACTTACCTTTTCATCATGTTTTGTTCATGTCTTTTGGAAATCCATATGTCTTGGTTGTTAATTTCATACCCATAACACCTACTTACCTACCTAGACCATTTAGGTAGGTAGGTACCGAGCCTATGTCAATAGATACCTAACCTACCTACCTACCTCACTAGTTAAATATTTATTTTAAATATATTTTGGCCAAAATTCAATTAATATACCATGCGATGATTTAAAAAATTTGTGCCATGTGTATGTCATGATTTAAAACCATCCAGAATGGACGATGAAATTTTTATTTTTAATTTTTCAATTCATTTTTCCAAAATGAAATTATCATGTCTTGTGGCAAAGGTCAATTGGCCATGGCCACATGGCAAAATCAAGTTCCATTTAAAACGGACAACCAAGATTAAACGTGTTTTGAAAACATTGAGAAAAAATAGTTATGTTGGCATGTGACAGGTAATCATTAGACTACAATTTAATGACAAATAATGGGAGGTAATCACAAATAATGATAAGTAATTGCAATGGGTATACGGTTGGTAAATGAATGAAAACATATATGTTAACCATATATTTCATACCTTGGTTGTGCTTTACATCACTATGATGTCAACATTTGCAACTATAGGTTGTGTGTGATTAAACTTATGCAACTTAATGGAATTTAATTGTAAATGTTTATTGTGATTATTTTGTAGTTGCAAAATGGCATTTTTTTCTAAAATGTCCCAAAATTGCAAAACTTAATGTTTAAATATTTGAAGATGTGTGGTGTTGTCCATGTTGAAAGGATATCACATGAGTTTTAGTAAAAGTTGCACCAACCAAATTATGTGTCAATACCCTTATTGATCCTTGAGTGATTTTTCCAAAATGATTATTTGAAAAACTATCTATTATTGATCCATAATTTAATCTAAAACTTATTATTTTGGTATCTCAATGGCTACTAAAGGCTCTAAGTTTCAAATTTTCAACAATTTTCTTATTTTAACAACTACACAAAAAAATTGTTTAATTGTATGTAACAGAGATGGAATTAGACACGATCTAAATCAAATTGATTCTAATTTCTTTGTGAACATGATAAGAACCAAAAGTTTAAAAAATCTAAAAACCAATATCAAGATCAAACTAGAGGTTCCATAAAAAAATTTAAAAAAAAGTTAAAACTAAGACCAAAAGAACTTCCTTTATTAGTAACCAAAAAACTATGGTCAAACCCGAAAAAAATTTGGGTTGCTTATAAACATTATAAATATCCCATCATTAAACAAAATCAAGGTCTTTTAGTTCAAATTTAACATTTTTCCTTCTAATTATTAGCTTTTAGGAGGCCTTATTCAAGAAGGTGAAAGGACTAGTATTGTAGGCATAAATTTAACCTAGTTGAAAATGTAATTTGAAGACAAAAAAATCATTTGGGGGGGGGGGGGGGAGGAACAAGGGGGGGTTCAAACATTTTTTACTTTATGGGAGAAAAAAAAAATAAAATATAGGGTAAAGTCCAGAGGGGGGCACT
>Ga0116227_10004357_pt1 | contig 30772 bp, 21 predicted proteins | sample S1TSphgellanicum_FD_89693 | JGI IMG/M metagenome (GOLD analysis project Ga0116227, IMG submission 89693) | Host-associated microbial communities from peat moss isolated from Minnesota, USA - S1T2_Fb - Sphagnum magellanicum MG | ecosystem: Host-associated > Plants > Peat moss > Unclassified... | reverse complement strand
TTGGGGCAAAGTGTAAGTCATTGTTACCACTAAAATTGTTGATAAAAGTTTCGTTCATATATATATATGAACGAAACTTTTATCAACAATTTTAGTGGTAACAATGACTTACACTTTGCCCCAAACCAAAATATACATATTCTCATTTTCAAGTTTCATTCATTACTTTGGAGGAAAAAATAAATTTAGATTTCATTCATTATTTTTTCTCCAAAATTTCTAATTCATTATCCACCTCTTCCAAATTTTCTACTTTTTGAATTAAACACAACACCTATGCAAACATGCAACACCATGTGCCAATTTGGCACACTATCTTTGGGTATGAAATGGAATGTCATCTCTGATCAAAATAATATTTGAACATGATTGGGTTTTGATTAAGCAAGCATGTTTGCAACTATGTTGAAGGTGCTTGTTTGATGCCCTCAATAACATATGTTAGTAACATCAATGTCCATTCAAGCAAACTGTTAGCTAACTTATTTAATTAATAGTCAATTGAAAAAAATTAAAGGTTAGTTATTTTAATAAATGAAAATGTTTGATCTTACAAGCAAAGATGAAATGTCATTATGTCATTTATAAGGTTTTAGAAACTATAATTAACACAAGAAAATCAATTAGAATTAATTTTAAAATATATTATTCAAAACTTTTAAATTTGTAATTTCAGAAAGGGTATTTGTCTCGTAAAGTGTAATTATAGTATAGATGTGTGTAGCATGTTTTGTTGGCCCAACTACAAACTCTAAATTTTTTAATGACAAAATAATTCAAACTCAATAATTTTGAAACCTTATAACATATGAAATCACCTCCATAAAATCCGATTCAGTGAAGGTTTCTAACAATGTAAAAAATGTGTCTCAATTTCCTTTAAAGAGTTATTCACAATTTATTGAAATTTCAATGGCAAAATTGTTTAATATTTAATAACTCCTACAACATAAGTTTAAAACATCATGAAACCACCTTGGTGCACCCCTACTCATTGAAGGCTTTCCAACAACATCAAGTGCATAAGCAAAGATGCCATTATTTAGGAGATTTCAACATGACCCAAAAAAAAAAAAAAAACAAATGTACTAACCTTTTTAATAAATAGATGTCACTTTTGTCAACATCATAATTGTTGCCTTAAACATTATATGTTACTTTGTGCAATGCTTTAATTGAAAAGTTTCTTATTCTTCTTCTTTTTTTTGCTTTCTTATAAGTTTAGATCACTACACCAAAAATGTAATTCTACAACCAATTCTATACAATTACGAGTGGCATAAATGATTAAAAGTGGCATAAAAGATGGATTCAATTTTATTACAAATGACATAAATAACTAGCCTAGTAGAAAAAGACTAATAATAGAATGTCATTTTTGACGTAATGGAATCGTGATGATTTTGATTGCATGCACATGTATGAATAACCCCCAAGTAGTCACTACTTGTATAGTTTAGGAAACACTTGAAATAAAATGATAGTTTTCAAATTGTTATGAAAAAATGACATATTTTGAATATATTATGAATATATTCTCATAATGAATTACAAGCATACTATTTATATTTATTTTAAAAAATCAATAAATTGTACCTTATATTTTTTTGCATGTCATTTGAAATAAAATGGAAATGCTCTCCCCAAGGATTAACCTTCAAAATGTTCTTTATAATATTCACAAAATTGTCTAGCTTCATGAAAGGTTTTTCAACATGATGATTTTTTTGAAAAATTAAAAATATTGAGTAAAACATTCATCGAAATTACTTTCTATCTCTCTTATTCAATTTTCAAATATGGCACCCCTTATTGTTTAAAGATTAAAACATAGCAAATCCTACCTTCATCATGTTGAGGACTTCATGTTAAAATTTAACCCTAATTGTATTTCAAAACATTTTATTATAAATTGTGCCTTTGGGTTCTATTGATCTTGTCTTTGTTCTTTTACTTTTTGCAACATGCAACAAATAAAAATATTAAATTGTATATTCCAACTTGCAAATTGCTCCCAAGGGCCACAACCAACCTCCCCTTATGCTTTACTTTCAATAAATATTATATGCGGTTACATGATATTTCCATATACCTAGAAAGTGTTTCTTTGAAGCTCTCCTTTTTAAGCTTTTTCAAAATATGCATACTTCAAAATTGAGACCATTTCCTTCAAAAATCCTATCCTCATGTTTCAAGGATACCCAAATGACCACCTTTACCACTAAATGGTACCCTTTGTCTCTTTGGTTGACCTCCTCCATGCAAAATGCAAGATGACTTATTCTTAGCAAACATCTTCCATGTAAAACACAAGATGATGCACACCTTTGTGAACCTCCACAAAAGTCCCCTCATCCCCACAACCCACCCATGAACCCTATTCCCTAATTTGCCATTCTCCATAAATTTAAATGAAAAAAAAAAAGTCCTTAATTTATCCTTTCAATGCCTTGAAAGATATACCAATAGTTGTTGCTAAGTGAAACTTACACATTGTTTGTTAGCTTGAACTTTATTTCACCTATTACCCCTTGTTTTCAAGGTTAACTATTGGTGACATACTTAATCAATGTCTCTCCATTCACAAATATTTGTGTAAATTTTCACACTATGGTGACAAAAACATTTGAGATTTCTTTTTAAATTGTTGATTTGAAAAAAAATTGCTAAAACTTTGGGGAAAAAATCACCAAACTTTTGAAACCATAAAATTGAAAAAAAAACCCTTGATCATTAGCAATTCATTTCATTGGGCATTCATTATAACTCAAGTGTTTCCCCCTAGAGGTCTCACTTCAATTTGTATTGCTTAGTGTCAATATTTCTCCAATCCTTTTTTTTCTTTCAATATTAGCAACCTACACTTTTCATTTGTTTGGGTCCAAGATTTTCTTTTTTTCTTTTCCAATGCACATTTTTCATCATCTCCTTCCCATTTGTGAATTTGCACCCACATTTTCTTTTTCTACCTATAATCTAAGAATTCAAAATAGGTACCTTTTGCTCAATTTCACATTCTTATTGTCAGATTTATATTTCTACATTTGTTCATAAATCTCTAGGTTTTTAAAAAAAAATCTTGGCACCTGCCCTTGGCTTCACCCACGCCAGAAAAAAACAGGAAAGATTGATAACTGGGCCTAAACCACCATAAAAGAAACATTTTTATCAGCCAAAAACCTGGTTTATAGTTTAGGGTTTAGGGTTTCTATGGAACAGCCCATGTTTAATTTAGGATTTAGGGTTTATCACTTGTAAGACCGTGCTTTTATTTTCCTAGCATATAAGCAAATGAGGAGAGGAGCTCTGCTATAATGCCCACCATGCCAAAAAAAGAACCCAGAACCTGCCCAATTCTTTCATAGCCAGAAAAAAAAGAAAAAAAAGAAAAAAAAGAAAAGAAAAAGCCAGACCCTATCTGTTCTTTTATTCAAAAAAATCCAGACCCAAGCAGTTCTTTTCTCCATAAACATTTGTCATTTATCAGACAGAAAAACTGCGAAACTTTTGGAAGTTCTTGTTTTTCTAGTGTAAATTTGCCATATTCTCAATATCACAATTTAACAAGAAAAAGAAAAAAAAAAACTGGACCTAATTGTTATTAAATTAAGGAACTTTCTAAATTCCAAGCTATTATTCTTTTGTTATTTTTAATTGCCGGGTAGTTTTGTTGGAAAGAAGATAAATCAGCTATGGGTTCTTATTGCAAGTAGTACAAAAGTAGGGCCTGCTTCTTCTTCTTTTTGGTTGTCTGCCCTTGACCCAATCCATCATTTTGTTGTATGATGCCCAGAGACACTTTGGAGCCATGTTATGTTATGCTTGTTTTGGGCTTGCAATAAGGATCCATAGTTCATTTAATTTCTTTGCTTTTTGTTGTTATCAAAGTCTGAAAGGGTGGGTAGTGGTGCAAAATGTCCCATAAAGATAGATAGATTACATTCTCAGCAAAGGGAGGGCAACTTGGGTTGGCCAAGTGAAACCCAATTGTAGTTGAGAAGGAAACAACAAACACAAAAACAAAAGAAGTTGCAAACTAATCCATACCAGATCAAATTCCCAGAAACCAGCTACATTTCATCTCCAGAATTAAAAATTTCTTGACAATATTTCATCCACAGAATTAGAAATCTTGAGCACTTTTGATCCCCACAATTGGAATTCTCAAGATCTTTTCATCCCCAGAATTGGAATTCTTAAAGAACATTTATCCTTCCCCAGAATTATAATTCTGAAGAACCCTCTTTCATCACCAGAATTGGAATTCTGAAAAAACTTTGTCCATACCTGGAATTGGAATCCTTCAGAACTTTTTTTCATCCACAGAATTGGAATTATTGAAAACTTCTCATCCCCAGAAATTGGAATTCTTAAGAAACTTTGTCCATCCCCAGATATTGGGATCCTTCAGAACTTTTTTTCATCCAAAGATTTGGAATTATTGAGAACTTCTCATCCCCAAAATTGGAATTCTGAAGAACTTCTTTTCCATCCCCAGAATTGTGATCCTTGAGAACTTTTCATCCCCAGAATTGGGAAGCTGTTTTTGACAGGCTTCTTCTGCCTTACTCTTCTTTCCTGTTCCTTTTTTCTTTTCTTTTTCCTGTTTGTCTGCTTCTCTTCACCTGAGCTTCTTTGTTTATTGTTGCCTTTCTAGGTACTACTACCTAGAGGTCTAGCAACAGCAGCAGAGTTCATCCCCACAATTCACAACCCACCCCAAAAAATGGTGTGTTTTGCTTTTACTTCAAATGTGTTGAACTTGAAAATTACCAGCTTGGAGCTTTTGAGTTTCTTTTGTTTATACAAATGGGTTGTTGCAGCCAGTGGAGCTTCTGTTTAAATCTCGCCTTACTGCCCTGCCTCCCATAGACAGTGACCCAAAAGAGAGAGAGAAACGCAGAGAGAGATATGAGAGAGAGAGAGAGAGAAACAGACACAGTAGAGTTTGGGTCACAGAGGAGAGAACAATTTTTGTGTAAATTTAATTGAATCAGTAGGGATCTGACATTGAGTGATCTGTGGGGAGGTTTTGAACTCAGGAGAACCAGCTGAAGAAATTGATGTACTTAGCTGAATTCTTGCATTTTGAGTGCCAGAGATTTGGATGAGCCAAATTCACTATATACAATATAAATATACATGTTTTCTCCAGTTTTGCTTCTTCTGATGCATTGCAGTGGTAGCTGCAATTTTGGTCAAGATTCAGACTTGGGTTTTGAGGAACCACCAGCAGGAGGCTCATGAGCCTTTTGTTTGTTGAAACTTAGAGTCTCATTACATTTTTTTGTTTTTTCTTCCTGAAGAACGAAAAGAAGAAAATAGGATGTTCTATATGATGGGTTGTTGAGATTGGATTGTTTTGCAAGTTTGAAGCTCCCACTGATCTCGATCACCAGCTGCTTCTACAATTATATGAAGATTGGAGCCCTGGGTTTTGAAGTCCTTTTGGTTTGGACTCACAACTGACCAGCTTTTCTTTCTAATAGCTTTTACTGCTGTTGCTGTTATTTGTTTGTTGTTGTGATCCATCAATGTATTATGTGATGAGCTTTCAAGTGGCTGAGCTCGACACCACAGAACTCCATTGGAAAATTTGTGGGTAATCCAAAAATCTAATCCAGCCACCCAGAAATCTGGTCTTCCCAGAAAGAAAACACTCATCATAACTCTTGATTTTGGGACCTCCCAAGTTTCTCTCTGTGTCTCTCTGGTCATCAATCAAATGTGATGCCTGCATGTGGGTGGTGCTTCAGTTGACTCTAAAACTCACCAAAAACCAAAAGCTTCAATTCCCACAGTTTGGAGATCATAGATTCAGCAATCAATTTGAGCTGCTGGTGCTGTGTGTTGAGAAGTGGAGGAGAGATGAAATGGGGGCAGTCTAAGAAGGCAGGAACTGTTTTGAGATCAAAACAGCAGCTGGATCATCATCAACAAGAGCAAGAGGCTGAAGCTGAGGCTGCTATAGTAACAACAACATGTAGTAGTAAAACATCATGGCACAAGGCAGCTACGCTCAGAATACAGAGCACCATGTTACCCTTTCTTCTACTTGTTTCGATGATGGTTATTCCAGTACCATCCTTTGCAGGTACACACACTCTCCTCCCTCCCTTTGCCCCACCAACTTTTCCTTCTGTGTATAAGATGTATGTACATGTATGTATGTGCGCAAGTGATGCTCTTTTGTGTCTGTATGTAAGTCTCTTTTGTATGTGGGTGTGTGTGTATGTGCACAAGTCTTTTGTGTATGTGTGTGTTTTAGTGTCTTTTTTGCTTTTTTTTTCCTGCGCAAAATGTTGCATCTCGGTGACAAAAAATATGCCATTGCCACTCATACAACAGATTCTTTTGGAAAAAATTGACCAAAGTCACCAGAGTTGGTGGATGTTGTTTCTGAAATTGCCAGATTTAGACAATAAGTTGGAGCATGTCGCCAAAATATAGCAGGATTCCTAAATGCTTCTACTTCCCTCTCTGGCCTGTAGCCAAATTTGGCTAAGTCCTCTTGTGGATGATTGCCAGACTACCTACCTCATAAAATTGGAACAAAAAAACCCTGGTGTCTGTATGTGCGCAAATCTCTTATGTATGTGTATGTGTGAATGTGTATTGTGTAAGTTTGTTGTGTATCTGTGTGTGTGTTTGTGTGTGCACGTGTGCAAGTGCATCTCTAGAGGTGTTCCAACATTTGGGAAGATAGATCCCTCAACCGCATTTGTCCCTGCACTTTACAAAAAATCCAAAGTGTCCACACCCGAAAGGTGGTAGTAGCCCTTTGTGGTAGTAGATAGTCAAAAGAGTACACCCAGTCACACATGTAGTTTTGGCAACTTTGTTGTGTCTTTCTTTTTCTTCTTCTTCTTCCACTTAGATCTGCTTTCAGGTCTGAATGTGATTATGGGAGCTTGGGATTTGAAAGAAGGCGTGTTAGATTTACAAGAGACAGATTTCACATGTGAATGTTCTAAATAGAGGTGTTTTTTTTAATACACAATGAGTGCAATTTTTCATGTCTCACTACTACTGCTGAGCTAATTAGCATTTTCTCTCAGCTGATTTTTTGTCTAATGTAAAGGACCATACCTGCCGATTTGGCAGGGTTTTGGGCAGTCTTTTAAATGGTGGATTTGGTTGTCATGGCCTTGAATTTCCTACCTTCCTTTGTAGTTTACAACCTACCTAAGGAAGACAAAAATGATTCTGGGTGGTATGTAATTTTAGCTTCTGAGGTGGGTTGGCTTGATCAAGAGCTAGCTAGCAATTTTTGTTGACTGATCACAAAAAAATTGGTGGGGGGTTGATGATGGGTATAAAACAGAGGCACCAATTATGGGTGTAAATTATGGGCAAGTTGGCGACAATCTTCCTTCAGATGCTGAAGCTGTGACACTGATAAAAAACCTTGGTGCGGGACAGGTGAAAATCTACGATACAGATCCAGGGACCTTGAATGCCCTAGCAAATTCAGGACTGGACGTAGTGATTGGCATGGACAATACTGAAATCCCATCTCTAGGTGCAAGTGCAGCAGCAGCTGATGAATGGATCGTGGCAAATGTCTTGGCATATGTCCCTGCAACAAGCATTACTGTCATCCTGGTTGGAAATGAGCTATTTTCATCCAACTTTGACATCTGGCCCCAACTCATCTCTGCAATCCAGAACCTTCAGACAAGCCTCACAAACCATGGGCTAACATCCATCACACTCTCCACTGCTTGTGAGCTCAGCATTCTCAGCAACTCATACCCCCCATCAGCTGGTGTTTTCAATGCGAGTGCGACCTCTGTGCTCATACCTCTTTTACAACACCTTGAGGACACAAATTCGTACCTGTACATAAATGCATATCCGTATTTTGCTTGGGTTTCTGACCCATCCGGTATTCCATTAGATTATGCCATCTTTTCTTCACCAGCAGCTATGCTGTCTGATGGTCAATACAGCTATACCAATTTACTTGAAGCACAGATTGATGCTGTTTACTACGCCATGGAGGCGATTGGTTTCACTGATGTCAGGTTAGCCATCAGTGAGTCTGGGTGGCCTACAGCAGGTGGGGTTGGTGCTGATCTTACCAATGCTGAAGCTTACAACAACAACCTGGTCAAATACATCCTCAGTGGTGTGGGTACACCTAAAGTGCCTCAAGTGTTTGTTCCAACTTACATCTTTGCACTCTTCAATGAGGATTTAAAACCGGGTCCATCAACTGAGCGCAATTGGGGCTTGTTGTATGCAAATGGATCTGCTGCTTACACCATTAATTTAGCAGATCCTTATACTAGTAGCAGCTCATCATCAGGATCAAGTCCCACTTTTCAGTCACCATCTGATAGCACTACTGGATCGTATATCTCTAGTACTCCTGATCTTCTTCGCTGTGGGTATACGGCGATTGTACTTACGTTTTCTTCTGTATCATTTCTAGGCATATTGTTCAACCTGATTTGGATTATTTAACACAAGTTTTGCAACATTCTTTTTTCTTTTTTCTTTTCTTTTTTTGTTTGGTTGGTGTCAAAAAATCTTTTGGATTGTGAAGATGAGTCAAAAATTCTTTGGATTGAGAATATGAGTTGTATTAGTAGCTAGTAAGAGCAATGATTTTTCTTTCTTCTTTTTTCCTTTTCTTCTTTCCTCCAAACTGGATCGAATTCGAGCATTCTTATAACAGAGTTTTAAAGCTGCCTGCACAGAGCTGCCGATCATCATTCAGTCACACTTTTGCATGTGTAAATTATACAACACCAAATTTCCAAACTCTTGAATTGCAGTGGAAATCCCAGACAGTGGATTTTCTGTTCTGTTTCTTCTCAAGAGAGAATCAAATTAGGTTATAGATTTAGTGAGTGGTGGGTTTGGATCATAATCCCAGCTCATAAACCCGGCCTTGCTCAATGAAACAAGCTATGCTCCCAAATGAATAGGGTATTTGACCTTCAGCACCTGGTCCACTTCTGTAAGGTCCTTAAGGACCTTCTTCACATGCCCCTTGAGAAATGTTCTGAGTTGTAGCTGTAAGTATGGAATTGATGCAAGTCTCTTGCTTCAGAGAACTTTGCAAAAGACCAAGTTTTCTTGTTTTTTCCTTTTGTCTTTGCCCATTGTAGTTTTCAATGGGTGAGGAGGGACTTGTTAGGAGTAAAGACTCTCTCTTTGCATTGGCTTTGTGAAGGAGGATCCAGGCTAACCTCCTGAATTTCAAGATTTCCAATTTTGCCAACATTTTTTACAACCATTCCTAGGTGACATAGGTTGAAGAAACCAATCATTTAACCATGGTAGGATACAAGTGACCTGAAACAGATCCAAAAGCCTTAACCCACAGTTAAGGTGCATTCACACCTGATGTTAAGTCAGTGTTAAGTGAAAATCTAGGTGGCATCTTAGGTGGCACCCAATGTTAAATGGGTGATTATTTAATATTAAGTGAATGTTAAGTTAACATAAAATCTTCATGGTAAATAGGTTTAGATTCTAAATGACTAGCTTGAGATGTTAGGGGACATAATACTAGAGGTCCTCAACACCAGTGTGAATGTACCTTTAGAGTTCATGTAGAAATCTCTCTGAATCTGTAGGTTAATAAATAAATAAATAAGTAAATAAATATTGAAAAACTAAATACATTTGCATTACAAAATACATTATGTACAACTAATTACAATACATTTCAAAACAACAAACAAAGCAAAGGGCTGCTTCAAACACTGACCTTTATACAGAATGCAGAGACGTTGAGAAGAGAGTCTTGGAGGAAGGAGCAAAGCAATGGCACTTGGTCAAGGGGCCATCAGAATTGAGCTCCCACTTGGATTCTACGGTTTTTGAAGAAGCTGCCCATAAAGCAGCACCAGGCAGAAAAATCCTAGTGTATTTGCAGGTCATATTACAGAGTGTAGAAAAATCATTGGGCAGTTTGGAAAACTAAATGCCCACAGGAGTGGGCATTCGGGTTTTTCAAAATGCCCTAAATTGTTTTTTCTTCCTTTTTCCATGATATGCACCAGATGGTGCCTGCCCAAGTATCACGGGGAAACAAAGAAAATAATTTCTTTTTTCGCCGTGGTGCTGTACATCGTGTAATGCCCTTGGAGCATTCCCTAAATAAGCACCCCTCAGCTCCGCCTCGGTTTTTTCATAGATTACCTATGTTTTTATCATAGGTTATCTATGTTTTAGGGTTTAGGGTTTAAGGTTTTCATCATAAGTTTCCTATGCTACCTATGGTTTTCAACATTCTAAGGGCTCAACATAGCTTGGTCATTTTACTTTTGTGATGAAGAGTGCCTCTGGTCTTTTGATGGGTTGGATTAATTTCGACTTGTCTTTTGATGGGCTAAAATAATAATTAAATTAATCTAGGTAAAAAATGGAAATCCAATAATTTTGAACCTAGGACAATGGAGAATGGACTTGAAGACTTTATCAAACAAAACTAAGCACATCTTGCAAAGGGCAATATGTTCTTGCAATATTCATTGTCACCAAGGTCTCTTTTCATCATCTCTTTTCACTTGAATTATATAACATTTATTAGAATGTCAAATGCATAATCAATAAAAACTAATGATGAAAGAACAAATGAACAATTGAATTGAAATTTTTTAAAAGATAAAGAACAATCATTTCACATGGAAAAGAAGTCAATCCAAGCTAGGATCCATTTACCTCACATAATCTTCCACTCTTGAGAAATAGCTAGTCAATCAATATCCATCACATTGAGCTTGCACAATGATATAACACATCAAAGCATTCAACTTTAAGTTCAACCTAAGTTGAGAGAGGAAGGTGCTTCACTTCATTTTGCTTAGAGAATACTTTCACTTGTACTAAGTTTGTTTCACAAAATTAGCTTCTACCATGATTTATTAAGTTGCACCAATTGGTCAGCCATTCAAGAATCAATCACTTAGCCCATGCTTCATTGAATGATTTCAAACATTCTTATGGTTGTAATCACAACAAATTCAAACATTTTTGCTTTGCATAGTCATGATAATCAACAATCCAACCACATATCAATGTTTTGAGTTCTTTTTAAATTGTTAGCAAGATAATGCTCAAGGGATTGAAAATATTGTTGACATTAAAAATTGTTGAATCCTTAAATTTTTCATGAATACATTGAAGAAAAACAAAAACACCACTTTAAAACCAAACCCTATCATCATATTGTCTACTTGTTGATCATTTTGTTGAATTATAACTTAAACAAAACATTTATGAACATTTCAATTGATGCATCCTTTGGTTTGTTGATTGGTACTAAGGTAAAAAACTAATTGATTCTCAATTTTGCAACAAAATGCAAATCTAAATTGTTTTTTTTAGCTCCCAAGCGAAAAGAAAGGGATGAAAACTTTAAGATGGGACTAAGATGAGTTCACAAGTGTGAGTTCAAGGTGAAGTTAACTTGTAATTTTTTTTTGAAAATGCAATTAATGCAAGTTGAAGCCAAAATGGTGCACAAATTAACCATGATTGACAAACTTTCACAAGATTCACCATGGCCCAAATTTGAGAAGAGTCACCATTCTCTTCCATATAATATACTTTATGTTTGGTTGGGCCATATTCAAGATCAAGGAACCCAAAAGGATTGTCACACATGAAAAATTCATTAACATATATAACTTCTAAATTTGATCATGAGTCAAATTTTTGCTTACTTTTTTTCATTTTAAACACATTTTTTGAAGAATACATTCAAAATAAATGAATGATATAAAACAATCAAACATTTGATATAAAAAGGATCTCCATTGAAGTCCTAAAACAAAAATGTTTAAAACTATTAACAAAACCAAAAATGATTTTCAAGACATGAAAGGACTCCAAAAGCCTATTGAGTTCTAAAGTTCTTGGACTCATAATGAGTTAAAATGACATATTTACCTATGTTAGCCAATAGAAGATTATGTGAATCAATCTTTACAACAAAAAAGACCAAATAGTTGAAACATTTTTAAGGAATATTGGCCATACACTTAAGGACTATTAAATTTGGTTAGTTTATGGCATTTATGGATGCAAAAAGCTTGGCATCATTAAAGTTAAGGCCCATAAAGAAAATATTTTAAAAAATATCCAACCTTGTTAAAGAACAAGAATTTTTTTAGTTTGCAAGCCTCAAGGACTTTGCTTTTGAAAGTCAAGTGTAGAGTCCTTCATATTCTAAACGTTGATCAGAATCATTGAAATTAGGTCAGTACATATCTAATGGTTCAAATTTTGTGGATTTCTTTTCATAGGAATGGAAATGTTTTAAGGTGGTGATTGATCTACAATGTGGTGCGGTCCTTATTTCGTGTACACTTTACACATTACGCACAACACTTTCAAACTCAAGGGACATGGGGGAGGTTTCAAGTTCACATCGTGGAACTTTGGGTTTTATAGTATCCATGATTTCTCTACAATCTTTTCATTTTGAAACGCTTCTTGTTTATGAACCTAAAGTAGATTCTTTCTCAAATAGGTTCGTTAATTAATAATTCTATAAGGTTCAAGAGCTCAATGCACATAGATTTTGTCTTTACAAATACTCATGAAGATCTTCAATGTTGTCATAGGTTTTGGGAGTCCATTGCTTGTAGGAAATGCAAAATGTATGCAAACATCTATAGTGCCAAAGCCTAAGTTTGAAATAGAACAATTGCCTTTTTACAACATCAATTGCCCAAAACTTGGTGACCTTCTTGTATACAAAGTTCCTTTAAGGGTGCATCCTTGGCATGTGAATTTCATCCTTATCAAGCTAGAGATCTATTGTTGTAATTTCAAGAACTTTTGTTTTTGTGTGAAGAAGGTGGATTGTGTTTTGAAGGCCTATGTGCACATTGGAGGTTGGTGGATATTGGTTTCGTTGGATGAATTGGAGATGCAGAGACTTTATCAGGTCAATGTTTTCTCTTACCTTTGAGATTTTTCAAGGTTTGTCATTGTTAGTTGCATATTTTTTAGTGTTGTTTGTGCTTTCACAAGTGCCTTTAAGATTCCATTAGGTTTACAAGTTGTGAAACAACATAAGAATGATTTTTTTGTAATACAATGTAAACTTTTGTTTAAAAGATCTATTAATATGTATAAGCTAAATTGGGTGTAGGTGTTTTAACATATGTGTGGGTGTGTTTATAGATTTAGGGTTGTAATCTATATATTGTTTCTTCTACAATTCAGTGATTCTAATGGGGAATAGAAGGAATCAACAAAAAGTTGGAGAGGGTATTAGGAAAGCCTTGGAGACACAAGTTACACGAAGGTTAGTGGCTAGGGATAGACAACACAAATCTAAGGCTGCTAAGAAAGAAATGTTTACTCAATGTTAACAAGTTATTACAGATGGTAATCCTATTCACAATATTGACATAGATAGGTCGACCTCTAGACTTGCAAGTTGTATTGCACCACTCCTACATAAGATGGCCTTGCGTATCAACGATTGGCCATGGTGAAGCTTTTGAAACAACCCATCTTGAACAAGGCAATGCTAGATGTGGTTGTGAATTGAAAACAATATGAAATTGCATTTGAAATTGTTGACAACATGAAAGAAGGTTGGTAGGGTATAAAGGTTGGTCATAGTCTTGATGAAATGAGAGTAAGAATGTTATCAACAGTATGGTTGTTTCAAGTTTTACCCAAAGTTTTACTAAAGTGGGCCAACTCATTAAAACAAAATGGAGAATCTTGAGAAGAGGACAAAGAAGGAGAATACAACTTGAGGATTGTATTAGCATGCAAAGGGCCCTTGCAGTTCGAGCAAAAAGAAAAGATGAGTTTACAAAAGATGTTGTTGATGAGGTGGTGGAATTTTGGACAAATGAGACTAAGGTCAACCCAAACAAATGGGACGTCATGAAACATTGCATCATGAAAATTAGATGGGAAGAACATGCTACTCATTTTCTTGAAGAACCACAAGCACATTTTTCCAAATTTCTGTAATTTGATCATTTTGCAATTGTTTTATTTTTGTTTCAACTTGTTGCATTATTTATGGTTGTTCATGGGGCTTGGATTTGTGGTTGTAAAGGACATCATAGTTTGAAAACACATGTTTACAATTTCATCTAATTGAAGTTTTGCTCATTTAAGGTTGTCATCTGAATGTTAAAGTTCTTGATATAGTTGTATTTTCATATTGGTTTTATGTTTCATTTGTCAAGATTGTCCATATGGGATTAGGGTTTATGGACTATTCATGGGGCTTGGATATGTTGTATGTCATTATTGACCTTTTGCAATTCAAGGAAAAGTTTAATAATTCAAGTCCATACAATCTTTTAAATTTCTATTTGGAAAGATGTAATTATAGTTTTTGATTTTCCATGTGATTGAAACCCTATTCATATAGGGGTCACAAGAGAAAACCACATCAATTAAATAATTTCTAGAAACTTGGTGAATTTTTCCAATTTCTAATAATTTAAATTTCAACATGTTTCTATGATTCAAACTTAACAAAGTTCAATGTTACATAATTAGCTATAACAATTCTTGAAGTAGACCATCTTGACCTTGTGTCTTCCCTCTTTTCATGTGTATTTGATTTATGGTTGGTCTTGAGAATGCCAAATTTTCAATCTAGTGCCAAAAGAAAATATCATGAATTTAAGTCCTTCTTGAGTAAATTATTATGTTTTTTGTTTCATGTACGATGCATCTACAACTTTTGATCCTCCATATTCTTTAACCCTATTCATCTAAGGGCTCAAGTAGTTTTAAATTTTAAAGTTTTGGATTATATTACACACAAACCATCATGATTTTGTGTTCATGATTGTTCTATGTATTTGTCTAATTATGTTGAGTTTTTATAGTTTTTTCAAGATATATTAAGTTTTTGTGAGTCAAAATACTAAGTTAAGGTGGACAACCAGTTGTCAAATTTCTTGTAGCAAACCATCTCAATCCTGTGTTTTTGGTTTCCATGCATTTATTTTCAATGTGGGTGGTCACAAATGTCATTATTGGTATGATTATTCTACAGATGGGTGGAATTTTATGGCTAGTAGGTCTTGCATAAATTAATTTTGACAACATTTAAATTGACATGATAATATGTGAGTCAACTAGGTTTGCTAATCTACCTAGTTGCATAATCATATGTATAGTTTCATTGCTGAAAATTGCACATAGTTGAGGTCAGCTCAATGTATTGTGTTTTTTTTACATTGATCATTAGTCTTGAATGTGGTCAAGATCAAGTAGCCCCTACTTTGTCATCTATTGATTGGTGCCCAATTTAATGAATTGGTGGTCATTGAAACAATCTGAAACATGCATTTTGATTCAATATTGTTGTCTATAGTTTTGTCCAATTTTATGATAAATGTTGGTCCAAGTGAACCAATTTGAACCATGCATTTTGATGCAATATTGTTGTGTCTACAATTCTATCCAATTTTATGATAAATGTTAGTCCTTGAACTAATTTGAACCATGCATTTTGATGCGATATTGTTGTTTATAATTTTATCTAGTTTTATGATAAATGCTGGTCTTTGAATCAATCTAAACCATGTGTTTTGGTTTCATATTACTATGTCTATAGTTTAGTCCAATTTTATGATTTATTGGTACTTCAAACAATATAAACCATGATGTGTTCTAATTTATTATTACTATGTTTACAATTTTGTCAAAATTTTACCATTTGTTGGTCCTTGAAATAATCTTAACCATGGATGTGTTTTGATTTGGTTAACTACGTCCGAAAGTCTATGACCCAAATTTATGGTTTTTTGGCCCTTGAAACAATCTAAACCAAATGTTTTGATTTGGTATTGTTACATCTAGAGGTCTATCCAATTTCATGGTTATTTGTCCTTTGAAACAATTTGAACCATGTGAATTCTAATTTCGTAAATATGTGTCTTTAGTTTTTCAAGGTGATGAGATTGAAATTCTACTCAAATCTGACAATTCTCTTGAGTTGTTAATGTGATAGTTCTCAATTTGATAGTTTTCTTGGATATCATTTGTAATGGACTCCTTGGACCTCAAGCAGTAAAGTATGTCATGTACCTAACCTATTGTAGGAGTCAAATTTTTCATTCATAAATTAAGTCCTTGTATTCTTGTATATGAAGGTGTAAATTCTTTAAGGTGTACCAAAATCTTGTCACGTCACCCTTTTTTGTCTCTTTTGTCTAATGTTTTTTTACCATGTAAAAACACATTTATGGATGAGTATGATGGAATCTATAATTGTAATGGTTTAAAATATAATCCTTTTGAAATATTTGACAACTTTTGACTCATTATTTTTTATGGGGATCAAGATATAGGGTAAAAAAGGACTAAGCCCTTTTCGTCCTATGTGGTGTAAAGGATTTTCACCCATGAGTCCATTGATGTCCTTGTTCAATTTGTAAATATCCTTTGTAACTTTGCTAGCTTTGCTCAAATTATTTGAAATGTAAGTATTTTATGCCTTTAATTCCTTCAATTGATTCTTTCAAATGGCAAGAAATACAACCATGAAGTATTTAACTAATCTTTTGATCAAGGAGGTCAATGCAATTTCACTCAAAGGCTAAATATTGACTACTACTAGCCAATTATGCTGGAATTCTTCCTTGCAATCAACAATCTTATAGCATGGATGAAAACCCGCATAATATGCCATACAAGATATGTGGTACATTTGACCACAATTAGCAACTAGTATATCATTATTAAGAAATAGGGCATTCATTAACAAAAAATGTGGATTTACTTGGGCACTGTATAATATAAGGTTTAGGTTTATAATCAAGATCATGAAGCATGGGCAATGAGTTAAGTCCAAACCCCCCACCTTCTTGCATTAGCTTCAATAAGTCTTAAAGCATTGTCACCTTTAAATCAAATTGACCTATCCTAGATTTCTTCTTCTCAAACACAAAAATAGATTTTGCTGCCTTGACCACTTGATTTGCCCAAACCAATTATTGTTCTTTTAACACTGACATTTGAAACCACTCAGTGGTGAAATACTATTATTTATTTGTTTCAAATGTTTTCAATTTGCTTTCATAAACACTTGAAAAAACCATGTTTGATCCATGATGTGCTATAGTAGGTTCAAAATGTTTTGAATGAACTTGAGTACTATTAATCTTCTCACATGACGACACTTCAAAATCTTTAGGGTTTGCCTACACAGAAGCTGCACCAATAGATTCCTGCACAACCTCTAACTCTTCTTGGGCCACAACCAATTATCAAATAGCTACTACATGCACATTTCAAAAATCTTCCAAGGTGATTTTACAACTTTTTTCAATAGCAATCACGTCTTCGTTTTTTACAACAACAACATTTATAGTCTTTTTCACACTTCCCAACACTAACCTCTTAAACTACAACAAATCTTCAAAACTCTGTATCTCTTCTAGATACCATTTTGGGTTCAATGAAGACCTTGATAACTTATTCTCTGTCTACTCCTCATTCAAAACCTGAATTCTTTTCCTTTTCAAAACTTCTACATCAACAACTTCATATTCAACCTTCACACATCTACAAGTTGGAGGTTGTGGAGCTTGCTTCACCTCACAAACACCACCCAATTCCAGTTACCAAACCAAATTGGTTGCCTTTGTCTCCCTCAATTCTATAGCATATTTGCCATAGTAAATTGCATATTTTGCCCAATCAAGGTTGTCACCATTCATCCAACATATCATACCTTATGCAAAACCTTTATTAACTTGGCCATTAGTCACCTTGTGCTTCCTCGTCACCCTTCTATACAATTCAAAAATATTCCACACCATTGGAGCAAAAAACTTCCAGTCATATCTATACCCATTTTTTGAAAATTTCGGCCCAAAGACTTTTTCAATATGAAATGTTGGCACATCTTTCTTAATCAAATTCAAAACATCATTGCTTCCTATTGTTAAACCCATATCAACATACCATGCTACATCACGAGCCATGGACTTTGCCTCCCTTGAAAAGCTTCTCAATGAACTACATAATAAGTCTATAAAATAAATTGAAGAAGAAAAACACAAATGCACAACAACATTTCCCTTTCACCAAGCTTTTCAATGAAGGTATTCAAGGTACACAACAAGTTTGCAAAGAAACTAAAACAAGAAAAACATAAAATCTAAATGCCTAAGATTGAAGGTTGATCAATTAAATTTTCAAATCCAGGACGTTGTTGAAGTTTTAGGTATGCAGCTCCAAGTTCAATCATGAAAAGTCAAGCAAGAAAAAGTTAGACACACTCAAAGTGCAAATGAAATGTAAGAGAACGGAGAAAAAGAGGCGGGATGCGATTGAATCACCCAACAATTTTGTAATTTTTGAAAATGCCTCCCAAAAAAAGGACTTGCAAGACCTAGGGTTTGACTTTGACTAGTGAAAAATTAACAAGACTGTAATTTGTAAGTCTTGAAAGTGGTTCTTGATGGGTATACTTAATCTTGAATATAGCTATTGCAAGTATTGCAATCAAGAGAAAAAAAATCAACATTACAAAATGAGAATCTTAAAATCAAATTCTTGATTTTGACCAAGTTATGAGAACTTTCACATACAAATTTTGATTGATAAGTTTTTAAAAACAAAGATCCTTTGAAAAACCCTTTCCAATGCCATATCACAAATTTAATTCAAATGTCATTTGACCCTTGTTCCTTAGGTTTGTGTATAAGATAGGAAATGATTTGAGAGCCCCTTTGTATGTAAACTTTGAAAATTCATTCATGAAATAGTTTAGCCATAATCTTTTGATACAATGTAAAACTTTCTACACCTATTCTTTGAGACATAAAATCTTATGTCAACATATAGGTGTAAGATCCTTTTTACTTTTAAAAAATATTCGTAAAAAGTAAGAATTTTCATTGTGGGGGTTTAGCCCAAGTGAATTTGTTATGAGGGGTAGATCCATTACGCAATGAATTGTTTAATATTCAGCTACGTGAAAATAAGATGAATGCACTTTTGCAAGCAATTTTTGTGTTTGGTGTAAAAACTTAAGAAAATTGAAAGCATTGAAAATTTTAAATAATTTTTTTAAGTGATTTTTTTGGGCGAAATGTTTTGACTTGGTGAGAAAAAAATTGAAAATTTTCATATTTTGATTGTAAATTTGAGAAAAAATGCAAAAAATTCTAGAAAAATCAGCAAGCTTTTGAGACCACAAAATTGAAAAGAAAACACTTATTTTTAGGGTTTCCCATGACCTTATTTTGGGGTGGTATAGTTTTTGTACTTTGCCCTATATAAAATGGGCTTGCAATTTGTATGATCAATATAATAAAAGCCAACTAACTCATGGTGGTTTCTTTGATTAAATTGTTGTTTTTGGACATGAAAATCACATATTTTCACCAACAAAATTGCCACCATGGTCGTAAAGAACAATAACCAACACCGATTTTGGGTAATTAAAGAAAAATTGCCCAATGCGCATTGAAATTGGTGGTTGCCAAACTCATTGTTGGAACAAAATTGACAGCTTTTTCTAACTTCATGCAAAATATTATTATACTAAATTTTTTTTGGTAGATGGACATATGAATATTTCATTTAACCATTGGAAAATTAAAATGAAAATTATTTTTTTGATTTGCCCAATGCATCTATCAAATTTTTTTAGGTGCCTTGAAATAATTTGGTCCATTTTTGGTATTACATAGTGACAAAAACTTGTCACAATATAATTCTTTTGTGAATTTTGTTCTTAAGTAGTTTAGTTCTTGTTTGCACAAGCCTTCCACCCCTTGCACATGACCATGAACTTGGTACCATGCACACAACACCTCATAATATATTTGCATGACTTGACAAAATTTTTAAAATTGCATGGGTGTAGTCATAGTCAAAGGAACCTTTTTTTCCCCAAAACACTCATGTGGCCTCCACATACTTGATATTTTTTCTCAAATTTTGATGGAAACATATTACATAATGTGTTTATCATCCGTTTGATAAAAAATATTTTATTTCTATAATGCCTTTCATTGTGAATATCTTTGATAGCTGGCAAAAGCAAGGTAAAATAAACAATCGATGATGCTTGTCACACAAAATGACAAGTAGCCATAAGTAGGGTTTGATGTATTGAAAGTAGAAGATTTATTTTATTCATTGATTATTGTAATGAAAATATTTTACTTTATTATAATAAAATTCAAGAACCACAATTTTGATATACATCTAAGTAGATTTCAAAAAAATGAATATATTTGCATAGATGTTTGGGTTTTACAAAATTGGTTGCAAGTATATCAAATTAGATCAAATATTTACTTTTCTTTATTCTCAAGTTAATAAATATTTAAAATATACTTATGTGCTTTCAAATTGTACATAATGTAGTTGTAATATATTGAACTTTTTATGTAAAAATTATTTTGACCACCATATTGATGAATTAGTTTGAAAACTAATTGTTAACTACTTTTATTATCCAAAAGTTATTGCAAATTTGTCTTCAACTTACCACAAACCCAATGGAAGCCCTAATGGTTTTATATTTCTACTTTCAAAAAAATTATATTATTTTTTTTTATGCGTATGTCAAAAATTGCTTCAATTATAAATTGGATTTTAAGTAGCTACTTTCTTTGGTCTGCTTTACCATAAAGCCTAGCACTACTTTTGGCATTATGTGTTGCAACGTTTATGAAATTGATGTGGAAACAACAAATGACATATATTTAACTATAAAATATTTTTTTATTATACCAAAATTTGCATTAAAAGTCTAACTTAACAATTATCCATGCAATTTTCAAAACTAGATGTTGATATAATGTATAAACAAGCTTAATAACACATCCAATTGTGTCATGAAAATGCAACCTAGCCTTCTTTTACACAATAAAGAACATTTTTTTCCAAAAAAGTTTTTTAAGTTATGTATTTTTTTGGGTCAAAAGCACATTCAAAATAAATCAACATTAACCAAATTAAAACATGTATTTTCATTTTCTTTTCAATACCAAGCCCTTATAATCATAATCATATGGCTTTCCATGCATTTTGAATGCTTTAATTTCAAATAAAATAAAGGGTGTTCGAACTTTAAAACACCTAGTCAAAAAGTGTGTACTTAAATCCTTATATCATTAAATGAGCACATGAAACATTTTATAATTGCAAAATAATCATTGAAATGCAAATTCATTCATATAGGAACATTTTCCACCAAACCACACTACATTTCAATGCTTAAAATTCATGTTGTCCTCTTTCAAAATCATGGTGTTGGAAGATTCTTTTAGTAATACATGCAATCCTTGGCTCCTTTGATAATGATTTTACCTATGCTTGATGGCAAATTTGTTGGAATATTTGGCCCCTAATAAAACAAGAGGGCAAAGTGGTCATTGGTCATAATTTTTGCACAAGCTAATGATAACCACATGTAAGTCCAAATCCGATTTAAAGTTTCCTTTTAATCCTGTATAATACATGGAAAAATTTCCAAATACACATTAATCTTGCTACTTTTACCTCATGATCTATATATGCTTATGTTTATGCTAATGGTTGCCTCGTGTGTTCCAATGGCTAAGGACCACATGTGGGGGCCATTCTTGAAGTGCAAGACCAAACTCAACCATGCCCTTACATATCCTAGGCCCCTTATTCCTAGTGAATGCTCCCACTAGGGCCCTACCTTACACAAAATCCTCTAACAATAGCAATATGTGAATGTTGTTATGGCTAGGATCTAGGTTAGTAGTTTTTATCATGGATGAACACATTGGATGAAAAACTACAAACAATATTTTGTTGCAAAAGACAACATGGATGAGCACTATCACAAAATTGTCACATGCAAAGGAACCCACACCTCTTTGCATTTGGCCTTGAGCTTTTGTCCTGGAAGGGGTTAATTTAATATGGAAAATGTGACTATTATTTATAGAGCAAATATCACATTTTTTTTATCAAAATGTCCATGATAACACTTTGGGTTAACTTACCGAGTTGTTGTGTTGTAATGAAGAACAACATTAGCTTTGGAATTTGGTGACAATTTATGGCACCCAAGAAACTTCCAATCAAGGGAAAAGATGTTGCTAACAAGCCAATAGGCAATAACTTTTATCTCCCAATCATGTTGACATATGGCAAATACAAAAGAATTTGCAACAATAAAATATATTGGACAATGAAAGATATACTTGAAATAATTGCTATTTCAACACAATAGGTTTTAAGGAGTTGTTCATATTGAATTATGCTCTTGCGTTTTAGTAGAATTTGGTGGGTGTTTTGGATGTAGCAAAATTATACTAATGTGTTTGAAATTATTATATTGTTCAAATGGATTCCAACGGAAGTAAATATGTATTAGTCATAGAGTTGGTCCTCATTATCTTGCAAATTAAAAGATGTTGTTTGAATTTATTTAATGTTTGTCCATCTTAATTTTTTTTTCCACAATCAATTCAATATTTCATGTAATTATATAAATGTTTGTAGCCTTATCATGAGATTTCTAAAACATTGTCAATTTCAACAGCACTAATGCCACCCAAAGACCCTTCAATACCACTCACATTTGATGAACTATGGTTTGATGGAAGTCTTGATGATTCGGTAATACATCAATTTGTGTTGAGATAAAATTACCACCTAGCATTCAAAATTCCACCTCATAATGAACAACACCTTTTAATGTTTAATGTTTAAATGTTTAAATTATGTTTGTTATATATGCATGTTGGATTAATTCAAACAAATTATGAAGTTGGAAAATAAATTCTACTACACCATGCTTCAAGTTTTCAATTGGAACATGTACATGCACATGGCATGAAAATTGGGTCATCATTTGATTGTCCTCTTTTCTTTTTAATAATCAAATATTGCATTTCTATGGTGAATTGAATTTGATTATGCAATATACCATAAGTTAGGGTTAAGGGTAAATTCTACAAAGGAATTAATAAATCTTGGAATGTGTAACAATATATTCATTAGAGCTTGGAACCTAGTAATTTTTATTGGTTTTGAAACTTTAAATATGTAACATCTTATCATGAGTCTTTGGTATAGGTTGATGATGATGCAAAATCAAATATGCAACAATTGAAGGAAAAAATTGAAATAAGAGCTAATGAGATTCGAGCCTACCTTGTATGACTAAGAATTCTTGTTCTTATGTGAAAATGTATGTCAATCAATTGACTTGTGTACAAAAGAATGTACATATATGATTTGCACATGTTTAAAAACACATTTATGCAATATATAAATGGCAAGTTCACCTTTTCTAAGTATGTCTATGTCCATCAAAGAAAGAAATTTGAGGTTTTAAAATTGATGCACATATTGTAATTCATATATGGAAAGGAGAAGCCCATGGATAATGTACTCACACATCAAATGCTTTATACAATTAAAGGTAAACATGTTTAAAGTATTGAGGATAATCAAAATATCTTTGTTCTATAAGGGTATCATCTATGTGACTCACCTTGATGGAAAGATTAAATTTCCATTCAAACCAAAAGATGTATTTAAATGTGATCTCAAATGTTGAAATTTGACATTGATGTCAAGTAAATTATTTTTTGCAACAAGAATACAATTTAAAAAACATAAAGCCCCAAAAATAATCTCACACTTGTTATCTATTGGATGATGATTATGGTTGGCATGATTGCAATAGAGACAATATTGAACAAACTAAATTGAAAAATTGAACATGAATAATATATTGGGAATGCATAAATATTAATGTCCGAAGTTGTTATGCAGGAAAAACACATAGTACCTTTGTTATTACAAGCCTTACAACATCTAATCGTTGCAAGGTAAATACATTCCTAGAAACCAATTCATCAATGGAACTTGACCATCTATAACAAATTGCAATATCATTTAATGTTGATGAAAAATTGGATGTAAGTGTTGTGATATCAAATTGTTTAATTCCTAATTTTTCCACGTAAATCATTACCTAATCCAACTAAATTTTGTAACCAAAATTCAAGAATGTGGCCACTTTTAGAAAGAAAACACTCAAGTTGTAAAAATGGCCACATACTTAAACAAGGAATTTTTTATTACCTATAATTATGCTATCTAGGCAAAGGTCCTTTGTCATTTGAAGAAGCATGTTCAACCCAATAATCCAAATGGTTTTGATTTAATGTTGATTGGTAGAAGGTTATGGGTTCATTAGCAAGCCACGTGTTAAACTCACATGAGCCATGCATCATTGGAAACTATGTGGGTATTTGAAGTTCAAAACCTTGGAAAAGGGTAAGGAAATAATCTTACACCATGTTATGGTGAGAAAACAATGGTGGCTTGAAATTAAGGAAATAATAACAAACGGAATGTTTCCTTGTTAAAATGGGAATATCAAAATTTTTTTTGGCCCCATTAAAGTTGCTTAACTGACATTCATTGAAAAGAAGGCAATTAAAAAATATGTATCACTAAGCTAAGCAACTATAAGGCAATTGCCAACACTTATGCGTTGATCGTGACACATGTGTTTCTACCATTAATTGTTAATACAATTAATGTTTAGTTGATAAACATAAGTGACATGTTTACCAAGAGCCAATGAAAGGGAAGTAAAGATAAAACCCTACCATACAAATTGGCAAGGAAGGAAAATTATGTTACTATAATTCTAGAAACCAAGCATACCTAAGAAATGAAATGTTCAAATTATTCATGTAACATGGAAAAAAAAGCTTGAAGAGAAAATTCTTTTCATATAGAAATAAAAATAAATTTGCTATTGAAATTCAAACTAGGCAATTAACTATGTTGTCAAGGAAGGTACTTTGTTTGTTTTGTTTCTCAAATTGAAACCTCCCAAACTATAATGCCTTTTGCCATGCTTTTGGTAGCATTGTAAAACCCTTGATGGATAAAGGTGCATTAAGCCCATTTCATGATGTTTCAACATGTAGTGGAGAAGTTATTGAATATTGAACAAATTTTTCATTGAAGATTCAATTAAATTGCAAAAAATGGTTTTGGAAGGACAAATTAGTTAAGTAACTAGTTCACACTTTGGCCAACAACATAGGCTACATCGTATAAATTATATTGCATTGAGGTCTTATTAGCAACTAACATAAAAAGACCCATAATTTACTTTAAAAAAAAGTGTTGAAGTGTTTGAAAAATGTAGGCTTGAAGATAAAATTTCAAAAAAATGTAAATGGCAGGCCTAAGGACCCAGTGCACTATTTGGCTATGTTTTTTCGTGACAATGGCTCTACAATTGAAGATGAGATGAATCAATGTGAGATAATTGATAAGCAAAGAAAGATTGCTCAAGTTGTTGAGAAAAGACGATTAGAAGCTGAAGCTAGGGCAATACTTGAAGATGAAGAAAAGGCTAAACCAATTGCATCCGAGGCCACAATGGCACCAACAAGTGAGAAGAAAAAGGACCTTGAACCAAAAACACCAAGAAAACCTGAATGGAGAAAATAGGACACAAACTTGCAACCCACCTTCCTAAGAAATGTTTTATAGAATGTTCATTATCTTAGTTCAAGGTACCCATAGTTGTTAACACCTAATAATTGCTAGGTCGCGGTGCTTTCCAAGTTCAAATTTTTTTGTTGCAATGAGCTTCTTTGATTGGTCAATCATGGAAACATTCACAAATTTTGGAAAACTCCCCAATATAGAAGTAGTCACTCCAAAAATAAAAAGTACAAAAAATCTCAATATCACTTTACTTATATAGCTTCCCAAAGGACAACATTGAGCAAGGGTAAATGCATATTATGATGGACCAAAAAATGCACCAAAATAGTCCATTTCTACATTACTTTTAGTGTTGTCATCACTTTTTAAATGAGTTTTCCAACTATAAATTAAGTTATTGCAAGAATTATGCGTTGTACATTTTTTTTAGTACATTATAAAAAAAATTCAATGAAAACACTTGAATCAAACTCAAAAAATACATATTGAAAAATACTTGTGAATTTTGACCTTCCAAAAAAATACTCAAATGGCCACTTTCATTAACAATGACATCCTTAATAAGAATTCTAGTCTCCATTTTGATCATACAACTTGTGGCAAAGTACTATCAAACAAATAATTTAACAACCCAAAATCTATGAGTCCATTTATAATTATTTAGGGATTAAATAAGGATTGTGACTAAATTTAAGACAAGTTTTAAAGTCCCCCCTAAACCAAAAAATGAACATATGGTTTTTCTTTTTTCATATGTTATTTTTACGATAAAATAGATCATATATGTGAATCCCTTTTTTCAAATTTAAAAAAAAAAATCCAAGTTAAGAAACATCATGTAGTTAGACGGTCGGGAATTTTTACATTGTGACACAAAAAAAAGGACACTATAGTATGCATTTACCCGCAAAACCTATGGGACAAAGTGAATTGCTATTGGGAACATGTTGGGGAACACATTAAGAACTAAGGGAATAGTTGAGAACCCATTGAAAATTTGATGGGAACACAATGGATACTTGGTGGGTACAAATTAGGAACACGAAAACTCCAAAACGTCCAACATTCAAGCTTTCTTCCCCTTCTCCCTATCCCCCTCTTTCCTCCCCAAAAGACCATATGTTATTCAATCAAACTCAAAACGTTAGGAAATCTTAAATAAATGTAAATCACAAAGCTTGTACACTATTAATTGTTACTAAACATCAAAATGTTTTTTTTTTTTTTTTTCCAACCAAAATATTGGTTCCGAATTGTGGAAGTCCTTGATAAGTGAAGGTTCTCATAGAGTTTGAGACGATTATTTGAGAATTGAAAAAAAACATTTTTTTAGTCCTTGATTGTGAGTTGGTATGTATAAATGAAATTTCAACCCACCAATAATCAATCAAAGTCAAAACATAAATTAACCTTGGTAGCTTTAAGTCTTTATAGTGATAGGCCTTTGAATGGTTAATGGAATGAAATGTATGTTCTTCACCAAAATATTCTTACAAAATGGGGTTTGAAAGTATCAAACTTCTTCAAAAAAGAAAATGTGTTTGGCATCTCACCTAGAAGCATATATTTAAAGAATTTGGGCTTTGCATTACTTCGCACTATTAGTGATGATGATACAATTATTTTGTGTGGACATAATAATTTTGTTGTAATCAATTGATAATTTTTTTTTTTGTAAATTTCACTATATATATATCATTTTGTTCCATTAATATTTTTTTTACATTCTTGATTTGGTAGGTGGGCACAAATGAGATACAATGAGCCAACATGATTATTTAAAAATGATTATATGTCCCTTTTCCCAAAAAACCTTTTTCATATGAATGAATTTTGGAATTTTTTTTTGCAACTTGTTATAATAAATGTTTATAATTGTCCAGGTACATGACATAATTTTTTTTCATCATTTTTGAATAAATATGAATTTTTGAAAGTATCCTAATTCCTTGTAAATTTAATGTTTCATCTTTAAAAATGATAATAATTTCAATCATAACCAATTTTTTTTCTTAAAAACATTTTTATGTTCTTGTATAATAAATTACATTATTTTTCAACACATCATGTACATTTTACCCCATTTATGTGTGGCAAAAGACTTTTGAAGTACTAAAATTCTAGATCAATTTTGAAAAGTTCTTTAAATTTTCAAAGTTTTAGAATTCCACATATTTTAAGGTATGAGTGTTTTTTCAATGTGGCTAATAAATCTTTATCTTTTTCATTTTTTTCCCATCAAATGTGTTTTTATAATATGAGTCCTTTTGATAGTCTTTTGCAAAATCGACTCCTGTTTAATGCCATAGGTGTTCACTTTGAGAGGTTTTAAATCAAAACTTAAACTTAAAATTTCATCAAATATATTTTTGGTTTGAATTCCTTAACATTCATATGAATGAAAAAACAATAACTTGCCATGATTGCCATGACTTTAAATGGTAAAACATAAATATTTATTCAATATTTATTATTTTTTTTTGTAGTCCAATGTTTTTTTTGGTTCGTTGGATTGTGATTGCACCCATGCAAAATGCCAATGAGAATTTAATTCATTAAAGGAGTTCACAACAAGATATAAATAAATAAACGAAAAGGAACATTGAAAAGGTGTAACAAAATCAACAAAATACAAATAGACAAAAACAGTGAAAGGTTGTAAGACAAACAACAAGAAATGATTTTGAAATAGAATTTAATCTATGATGAATTACAATCCAGAATGGCTTTAGAATTGTCACAATGATGATCTAGTGCAATTGACAAGAAGTTAGAACCTATGCTTGAAGACAACTTCTCCTTCAACATTGTGAAACCTAGATCCCCCTTTTGATTATAAAAAGTTTGGTTCAAAAGGGTGCAAGTTGCAATGGATCTTTCAAATGTAATCAAGTTTCCTAAAAACAAACTAAAAAATGCATAAGAACAAGGAAAGGATTGTACCTCATCAGATGCATTCTTCAACGTTGATCAAATCACCTTTATAGTTGAACTACATCTAGATTTTGCATTCAACAACAAACAATTTAAAAACAACATCAAATAGTTACAAGTTCCAATTAATGCATAAGATTGAAATCAAATGAGAAAATATTTCCTTTTACTTATTATTGTGATACTTAATCCTTGTATTTTGTTCTCTACAATCTTGTTGCATTAATTTGTAAAACTCATCCTACCAAAACATTGTACAAGCTTCCTCTTAGTTTGTTATTACAAATTACTACATTTTTGTGATGGAAGGCAATGGAGCTCATGAAGAGTGCCATAAAAAGTAGTAAGGGTGCCTTGGGGGGACCTCACCCAAGTTGCGTTAAGAACCATGTTGTGGGCCCAAGTTTCCTAGGGAACAAATCGTGGTTATAGATTTGTGAGTTCATAATTTTTCTATATGAATTTCAATTTAGGAGCTTTCAAGTACAAAGTTGTACCCTTCAATAAGATCTTTTCAATGTCATGTTTGACATGCCAACTTGATTTTTAACCTTTCTATTGGCCATAACTTTTAACTGATATCTTCAAATGGATAATAGAACATTTTGATATCTATGCTTTGAGAGCTTTTCAATAATATAAATAAATTTTGATTTGAAAAAAGTTTACCATTTGCATTTATGGCCTAATTTTTTTGAATATTCCAAGTTCTTTTCTCCCTTAATCAACTTAGTCTTTTTTTTCTTGGGGAAATCACTCCTAAAAGAAAGTCCCTTTTCCCTAGGGAATTTTGATGGGGCTACTACTTTGTCCCCTTTTAAAAAAAAAAGAAAAATCCCTAAATTCTTCTCATGAAAGTTGTTCCTTGGGACAACTTAGTTGAGATTTCCAAGCTCATTTTTTCTTGAGCAACTTGATAGAATATTCTAAATCTTCTAAGTTTTTTCTTTTGGGCAAATTGGTTAGCATTGCCATTTCATCTTTTTTTCCCCAAGGAAGTTGGTTCTTAAGGATAACTAGATCAAAAAGTTATCCAATGGCTTTTTTTTTTTCATCCATTTCGTTTATGGAAGAGAAGGAAAATTTGTGAAAAATGTTGATTTCTGACCTTGGGTTGAAAGGGGGTATTTTAATATCACATTTATTTCTTTGAAAATATTTTTATTGTTGGGTAATGTCTTGCAATTGTGTTGAGCTAGGCTACATTTAATTTGTTGCACCTATTTGATGTTACATAAATTGCTTAAAATCATGACACAATAAATAAAATATTGATGCAAGATATGGTTTGAATTTAAAGGCAAGATGGCTAGTGGGTTAGCATGAGTGTTTTTTTAAAGAATTTTAGAATATTGCTAACGTGACAACGATCCCTAAAAAAAATTGGCCAAATTTAATTACAATTGAATTATGACCTTTTTCTGATTTTTTTTGAAAACCTTTATATAATAATGGTAACCTATTGCAAATTGAGATAAATGTCTTGCAATGAGGAATTTGGGGGAAAGTCTTGAGTTGAAAATCCAACAACAAGCTAGATTTTCAAAGTTTTTTTGTCAAAATTTCAAAAAATTATCAAATAAAACCATCGTTGACACCCTTCGGTATATTCATATGTGAAATACAACACAAAGGCATATAACTCACTAATATATATTGCATGAGGATAAGAAGACAAAAGATGCTTCTTGCCTTCCACAATTTACACATGCAAGCAAACATGTAGTAAGAGTGTCCAGAGACCATTTTCACAACCAAAAACATAGAAACCTACGCTAATGTGATTAGTATGTGACTATATCATCACATGATTATGGCCATTGCTTGCTTTCAAAATATTAATATTGATGTAGGATACAATTTTGTAACCATCATGAAACATGCATTAGCATTAATGTTTTATTTTTGGTGAAATTTTGCAAATTTCATCTTCAAAAAAATGATTTTGACCTATCCAAAGGAATTTTCATGGAAAAAATGGCCAAAAATTGCCAAATTTTGAAGGAAAAAAAATTCAAATTGATAGATTTTTATGACAAGTTCTAGTAGGTAGCCAAAAATATAGAAGGATTCTGATTTTTTAAAACTTTCATATCTATTAATGTAGCCAAGTTTGGCTAGATCTTATGGACGATTGCCACTTCAAGTACATCACAAAATTGGAAAAAAAAACCTTATTAGCATGGGTGAGCCATGGAGAAGAGTTTAATTCCTAAAAACTCTAGTGAAACACCAATTCCAACATACCCGAAAAAAAAAAAAAAAAAAAAAAATAAAAAAAAAAAAAAAAAAAAAAAAAAACCATGTCTCACAATTAATAGACAAAACACAAAATTGTTTCCACAGCGTGAACTGATCGAACAATCAAACAAATGTCTGGCCATGTAGAAAC
>Ga0116227_10004356_pt1 | contig 30774 bp, 24 predicted proteins | sample S1TSphgellanicum_FD_89693 | JGI IMG/M metagenome (GOLD analysis project Ga0116227, IMG submission 89693) | Host-associated microbial communities from peat moss isolated from Minnesota, USA - S1T2_Fb - Sphagnum magellanicum MG | ecosystem: Host-associated > Plants > Peat moss > Unclassified... | reverse complement strand
CCCCCCCCCCCAAACCTACAAAAATAAAAAATATCTATCTAGACGAGGGAGGAAGTTGGGCGTGTTTTGTCATGTTTCTAGGGAGTGTTCGAATGTCCTATGGTGTGGCCCTGCCGGTGGTTTACACAGGAAATATGGCTGGTTCTCCTTGGTTCCGACACCCAATTATCCTCAGCCTTTAACACGAAGGATTGCCAAGAACTTGCACTGATTATACAATGCTATGATATAGTGTGTCCTTAATGAGCGAACTACTAAGTAGCGGTTTAATTTTAAATTTTTTTTTCTTTTAAGGTTTTGTAAAATTTCATTAAATTTTGACCTGAAAAATCTGATTTCCACCTACACAAAGGATTTTTCATGGAAAAAAATGACTTAAATTTGTCAGATTTTGTAAAAATCTGGTGATTTGGATTTATTTTTCTTACAAAATCTGACAAATCTGACTAAGTCCCATAGGTAGCCAAGAATATCAGAAATTAAAATCCTGTATGTGCGGCACCAACCCCACCTTACCCCTCTTTTCTTGGTAGTTTCAAGGGGGCTCAGCTCAAGGCCGCAAAGACGAGTCCAATCTTTTCTTTTCTGGACTCCAGACCTTTCTCCGGTCCCATCAATACCCAAATCCAAAATATAGAAATAGGGGAATTAGTAGCCCACAATAGCCAAGCTCTACAACTATGTAGGTACCCCCCAAAAAAAACATGTGTGAAAAATAAAATAAAATTCATAACATTTCTCCCCCCTTCCTCCCAAGGAGAAAAACAATATACATATTCTTGATATTTTCCACCCATAAAAAAAAATTAAAAAATACATTAAAATATTTCTCCATCCGAAAAAAATAAAAAAACAATTTTTTTTCTTTTATGTATATAAGATTTGGCCAATCCCAAAGCGAGAAGAAGGAAAAAAGGAAACAGATTGGGCACCAAATTTAGCCATAATTAGGAGAAAACTTGAAGGACAGGAAAACAAACGTTCTCACACTTGGGGCCTTTGTTTCCGTGGTCTGCAAGGGACAACACACAGTTCGAAGTATGGAGAGCTTTTCTCTTCTCTTCTCTTCTCTTCTCTTCTCGTCCAACTTTCAAGATCTGTGATGAGTCCACATTGCGCAAAGACTGAATTCGAAGAGGGAAAAAAATCAAAAAGAAAACTGTGAATTATGAATCCCCCTTTTAGTGTTTTGGTTTGTTTTGTTTTTGAATTCTGCGAAAAGATGGTCGTTTTATAGTGGCGAGTTTTGAGCTTAGGCGAGGAGGAGAGGGAGAGGGAGAGGGAGCGGGACTTTTTGCTTTTGTCCATAAATTGAGGTCGCAGAGAGACAAACTTGACATAGCTACGTCCATTCTGCAAAAAAATTACGTTGAGTTGACTTGAATTGAATTGGCGGTGTGTTGCAGAAGAATCAATGAGAATCTGGTTTTTTCATTTTCAATCAAGAGTGGTGGTGAGCACAACAGACGCAAGCAAGGGTGTCACATAAAATGCCAAAGCAATGCTTTCTTCAGCACTCTGGTGGATGTAGTGAGTTTTCTGCTGATGATGATGGTGAGTGGAGAGAGATAATTAAGAGACATAGATTGTGTGTTTGTGGGTTGGGGTGGAGGTGTGTTTTGAGACTCGGAAAAGAAGGATTTTCAAATAATTCTGGAGGGGGAGAGAGATTCTTGCAAAGTTCAGGCGAAAATTCATCTTGAAGGATGATGATGTTGATGCTGAAGATGATGATGAGCTTGGGACAATTGCGTAGTCCTTGTCTTAAGTCGTCATTTAGATATAGTTTTTTCTGGGTTTTGGCAGCTCCAGGAATTTTTGGAGCTAGACCTTTTGGGTTCACGGTTCAATAATAATGTGGCTCTTTTTTTTTCTTGGTTCTGGAGAGCTTGAACCACGTTGGAAATCTGGGTTTCTCTCTGTGCTGTGCTGAGAGAGAGAGAGAGAGAGAGAGAGAGAGAGAAAGAGAGGAACAATTGAATTGGATTTTTGGATGGAGGTTTTAAGTAGTACTTCTTTTGCTTTGTGAACTTTGCTGAGCTTTTTCGGCTAGATATGGTGATACAGTCAGTTGGTCTCACGGTGCGAGCAGAAAGATTGAAGTTTGCTGAAGGAATGAATGAGTGAGCATCACGAGATTTTGAGAGAAGCTCAATCATGAGCAGCATATGTACATATATATAGTTTTCTCTTTGTTTTTCTGTCTTCTTCTTGAAGTCCTCGTTGAGTGTTGTTGTTGTTTTCAGGTGAATGTTTTCCAACTGGTGCATTGACATTTTTTTTGCAGAATGAAGGTCGGACAATCCCCATGCGGCGATCGATTTGCAGATGACAAAGTTGAACAGTGTTGAGTTCCTGGAATAAGTGCAAAAGAGTGACGGACAAGTCTGCTTGAATTCTCTTTCTCGATACCTCGCAATTGCCACTCTCGTGCTGCGCTTGTTGCTTGTGCCTCCTTCTCTCTCTCTCTCATACAGCAGCAGACTACTGCACTCTGAAGGAATGAAGCTTTCATAGTTTGGGAGATTTATTACAGTCCCCAACTCAGGCAGAGCTTCTTCAGAAGGAAGTAAAGAAGGAACAACGCAAGCCATGTCCTCTTCATCTTCTTCATCAAATCTCTTGATCCGCATTGCGACAGATCGAATCTCTTGATGTGCGGAGTGTGAGACACCAGAAGAAGCACAAAAAATGGTGGAGAAACAAAGATCGCAAGGGGGGAGGTCGGGACTGGAGAGACGAGACCTAGACCTTTTGAAGATTGTGAAGCCAACCAAGTCGTCATCGTCGTCGTCGTCGTCCTCCTCCTCCTCCACAATACACGGGAAGTACAGAGGAGTGAGGATGCGATCCTGGGGCAAATGGGTCTCCGAAATCAGAGAGCCCAACAAAAGGTCCAGGATTTGGTTAGGCTCGTTTCCCAATCCAGAGATGGCGGCACGCGCATACGATGCTGCTGTCTTTTGCTTAAGAGGCCCCAAAGCTTTTCTCAACTTCCCGGAATGTGTTCCTTCTTCTCCCCCTCCCTGTTTGTCCCCAAAAGAAATTCAAGCTTTCTCTGCTGCTCATGCAGCCTCCTCCTCTCCCGGCTGCTACCCACTCTCCTTCCCTTCTTCCCACTCCTTTTCTGCAGAAGACTCTCAACTCTCTGCTGAAGAGAAATGTCCTCCGCATTCTGATGTCAGCAGTCTTCTTCCAGATTCAGAAAGATGTGATCCCAAGGACATCTATAGACATGGAGGTTTAGTTGAGAGTTGCAATTCCGAGAAATTGGGATACTTTCCTGATGCACAGAAGAAACAAGATGATGATGATGCATCTGAAGAATCTTCTGAGGAAAACCACAACGAAGACTTCAAAGAACTAGTGGATATGGGTTTGTCCAATGTGAAGTTCTTTGAGAGTTGCAAAGGTGCAGGAAGAGACAGACATATTATAGCAAATAATACAAAGATCAGAAGCTTGGAAAAGCTAGAAGCAGCTGTGAAATCTGCAAGCTTAGGGATGCTGGTGGACTCAGAAGTGCAAGGAAAAGACAAGGACTTTTTATGTGGTTTTAGGGACTCTGCTTTGTTTTCATCAATTCAGAAATGCAAAGGTTACACAACTGTTGCCAAGAGTTGTGGAAACCATTCTGAAAGAGGTCCAGTGAAAGCAGAGGAGGAGGAGGTTCTACATGATGAGCACTTACCAGATCAAGTGTCAGCTGTTGTGGATGATCATAAAATTGTGGCAAAGTCAAAGAAAGTGGAGGAGGCTGCTGCTGAATGCTCAACCACTTCAGTCTCTTGTCAAGAAGATGATGTCCAGAGTTTGTTGCTAAACTTGAAGGCGCTTGATTTTCCCCCAGTGGTAGGAGACCTTCACCCTGGGGATCCCAGTTTGGCAGATAATAATACTCCAAAGATGGATTGTGAAGATTTCTGGGAAGAGAATCTGTGGAGCTTCACCAACTGAAGAAGGTGGTGGTGTGGTTCAATCAATGGTGCAGGGCATGCATTGTGGAAAAAGGTTTGTGCCAAAGAAGAATGTTGCAAGCAAAGTTTCAGGAGGAGAATCATCCTTGTAGTCCATCTAAACTGGAATTTGTGTGGTAACCAAGCAAATTGGGCTTTCAGAATCTAAACCTGAGCACTTCTTGCAGGTGATTGTGCATGGTTGTTGCCCAAACAGCTTACATCATCACACAGGCCACAAAGCGTAAGGAACCATTGCACAACAAACAGCAACGCCTTGATCCAGCAGAAAGTACAAGCCAAGTGCTGAAGAGTACGACCACTCCACCACCACACCGAAATGATGACAACATGAGTTTCAAGATTTTTGAGGCATTGGAATTTGTTTGGAATTTTATCTGACAAATCTTGAGATTGGAGAGCTGGGATTCCACCTCCGGAGTTTGGAAGTAGTTGGCTCCAGAAAATCAGAATCACTTCTGCTTTGCTTTGTCACCCACCTTCAAGGAAATGTAAGAATCGGTCCACAATACATATTTGTTGTAAAAGAAAGAGCTGTAACCAAGTAGTGTGTCCATTTCATCAGGGTTTAGGGTTCAAAGTTCAGACCCACCAAACTCATTCATTTTGTCAGTATCAACTGTAGCTTAGAAAAGACTCCCTTTCACAAGAGTTACAGCAAGAGAGTACAAAGCAGATGTTGAGCTCATTGCAAAAAGAAGAGTCCCAGGGGGGTACAAGACCCTGGAGTGCATGATACATATCTATTTGCGCACACTCCTCCTCACAAGCTGAAGTTGTCCCAAAATCAAGCCAGGAATATTGATGAACACTGTGTCAGTGGAAACAAACAAACAAAATTCCAGAACTAAAGAGACCCTTGAACAAAGATGTTACAAGTCTTTGCAATGGCCAATGTAGTAGGACAAATAGAAATGGTAGATATGCCAAATTAGTTCACTGTACAACTATAACTTTACAAATAGAAATGATAGGAATTCTGAAGTAGAACTATAACTTTAGAGCAGCTCCAGTAGCAGTAAGTTGTCTTGTACATTGAATTTTGGATGAATTGTCACACTACAATAGTGTCTTGTAAGTTAGCAACTGTGTGCAAATAAGCAGTGGCCTGCAAGGACATTGATTAAAATAAATGCCTGTTTTGGATCAATCAACTATAACAATTGACTAAAGTGTTGAAACATCAGTAGTCTCTTCTTTTTAATATTTGTGGCATGATTCTTTTATGATGTTTATGGGTGGGGCTGGGGCAAAATCTAATAGTCTATCTTGGATGTGTGAAATACTGAATGATGTTTAAATACACAGTGCTAGAGATGATCCGACTAAAAGAGAGATCTTCTGTTCTAGTAGGGTGAAGATCTGAAGAGTTTCCTCTCTGTAGAAGATTGAAAGGTATATATCAAGCACAATGGTTGTGGTCATTTGGTGCTACCAAATTTTCTCCTACTTCTGCAGTTTTCCTTCTCTTCCCCCTCCCTCTTTCATCTTCTTCATGGCCTTTTAATGAGGCTGCAACAACTGGATCACATTGTGTGCCACACTCTAAACACAAAAATAATTTCAAATGGTCCAGCAATGGCGAGCCAATCAGTCCAGGATTGAGAGGCTGCTGCTGGATGGAGAACAAAACTAGAGAGTGGGAAACTGGGATGGAAAAGAAAAGAAAGTGGAGTGCAGTTTTGGGTACCTGACAAGACCCAAAACTGAAAGGTTTAGTACCTATCAAGAGCTTCCTTGTCGACTGACACTTTGTGAAGGAACTGGAGAGAGATAACCCAACACAGCACCAACCAACATCCTGTATCCAGATTCCAAGGCCAAAGAAGAATTGGGGATCTAGAATCTGGTTGCAGGATTCTTCTTCTGATCTTGTGTTTGGTGATCAGCAAGCAATGGGCATGGACTTTGCAGCAAACAATAATGGGCAGCATCAATCTTGCCACATGATTTGTTTGATTCTGCCGGTGGTGTAGTTTCTTGAATGAAGCTTTCTTGTTGCAGCCATGAAAATTGCATGTCAAGATTACAATTGGCCCCCAACTCCCCCAGATTGTTATGCCACTGCAATTCACCAAATCCAAAAGACTGACTGCTGCATTAACAATGATGCAACTGTAAGTAATCTAAAGGTTGTATGTAATCCCAGACAGACATGATGAGAATGGCAATTGAGACAGCAACAAATGTGTTGAAAAGAAGCATGATCAAAGCAGAGGAGAGTCCCTAGGTGCAGGTAAAGTCTGGAGCATGCTTCGATGAGTCTCAATGTGAAGATTAGGATCCATCCCGAAGGTGAAGCTAGCAGGACACCTTCACCCAAAGGATCACGGCCTCGTATGCTTATGTGCTACCTATGTGGCCAAGAATTTGGCAGCAAAAGGTGTCAAATTCCTCCCTCTCTTTCCCTCTCATCATCTATCTATCTTTCCCTCTTCAACCAAGCATGCAAGCAGCCTACAATTGAAATGCACAGATTTGTGTTCGTCACTGCCTAGGGTTTTCATGAACCTTATTCAAGTGGGTGTTGCAACACCATAATTTCTGTAATTTGCATGCCTTGGGAGCCAATAGAACCAACATGTGTAACCCATGCCCATGCCATTTGTCTCACAAGGCAATGAATTCCTGAACCAACTGGAAATGTGAGTAGAAAGAAGAAGCATGAGACAAAAATTGCAGACTTGTCCTGGACTGCATTGAGCACCCAACTGTAGTCAGCAACTTACATAAGTTGCATTTTGCTGTTTATATAGCTTAAAAGTTCATTTTCTCTGCTATAGTTCCCTGTTTCAGCTTCCTTAGGATGATTGCAAAGGTTTTCTGTATTCTTCAAGTCATGGGATACAGATTCTAACTCCACAAGAGATCTGCAGTTTGCCCATACACATACCACAGTGCAAGAAGAAATGGATGGCAGAAGAGGAGAAGAAGCCCCCAAACCAGCGTCGTCCAATGCCTTTGCCTCCTGAGAAAGAAGTGCCTATCAAAACTGATGGCATACAAGCTATTGATGATTTCAATCAAGGGTGCGTCTAAACCCTACAATGGGATGTCATGTTTGCAGTTTTTGTCTTTACAGGAAGAACATTTGTCCTCATGCAAATTGCATGACACTGTCGTACATAGCCAGGACATCAATTTCCTTATGGAGGTGTTGTGGTCATTTTGATCAACCATTTTAGATGAATAGTGGGTTTGGAGGAGCAGAGCATCTGCAGCATTTCTGGCATCGCTGGAGCAGTGTCCACACTGCAAGAGGAAGTTTGTGCCAAAAGCATTTAAGCATCACCAAAATGCATGCACAGCTCAGAATCCAGCCAAACCTGCAGGGACGGGCCTCATTGCCAACTCTTTGTCAAATTGCCTCGTTCCTGGTGCAATTGCAGGCTCAAAACATGGCTTTGCAAGTAAGGACTCTAAAGTACCTGGAAAATTTATGAGCATCTCATGTGAATATAGAAACTGTAAATGCTCTTATTATTCAGCATGGCTGATGGATATTACACTGATTTGGTAGGGCTCAATTCCTATGCTAATATGCATTTCCTTGCAGTTGGCAATGGGGCCCATCCCAATTCCTGTGCTGTTGTACTAAGCCAGTAATATTGCACAATTGATACTAGGACAGCAGAATTGACCCTAAGGTTGCTGAATCATATGATGGTATAAATAAAAAGGATATGACAGTTGGAATTATAGTTTACATGACGTGTGTTTGGACAGAGGAACGACCTCCCACAGTGCGCCGCAAGTTTGAACAATCACGTCCAGTTATGAGGCAGAGCATTATGGCAGCACATGCAAAGATGGTTGCAGCAGAGAGCTCAGGATCCAATCAATGGGATGAAATACATGTGCCAGGAGGACCCATTCTAAAGGTCCACATGTCTACCTACACCCTTATAGAATTTTCCATATTTGCTCTGTTTAATCAGGAGATTCATAGTATGTTTTGTCCCCTTGGTCAACAGTTTACAATCATCATTACTCCACCAGGAGCTAGACTCAATTCCGTGAGATAATTATTTTGTGGGAAAATTGCTTGCATTGTAGGGTGGACAAAGCTCAAGAACTGAGGGTTTTTGTGATGAGTGTGGGAAAAAATTTGATCCGCCTGAATCAAAATTTTGTGCTCAATGTGGAACCAAAAGACAAGGTCCGTGAATAAATTTGAGATTCAAAAGACTTCAAATTTTTCCCTCAGTGCAAAACCATGACTAGTGACGTGTGAATCCAATTCAGATGAATGGATGACTTGATATCACCTCAAGAAAGACACAGGTCTTATAATGGAATTGCAACACTTGGATTTCTAGCAGAAGTGTTGAGGAAACAAAGTGGGGATTTGTGCACAAATTTGCCATTAACTATATTCCTAGACAGCTACCTTTGAGATTGTCCTTTGGGCACTTTACACACTCCTCTCTATTGTCAGGTAGATTTAAGTAGCTAGCTAATATGCTTAGATGTTACAGCTGAACAAATGATTTGATCTTGAACCACCTCACGACATGCTCATAGAAGACACCTGTAGGTGAAACCACATTAGATATCATGCATGTCTATGGAGGCAATGACTTTTGTTGTTGAGAAGATGAAAGATGTTTTCACTTTTGCAATCAAACATGTTTTTTCTAGTCCTCCAATCAACCCCCCTCCTAAGGTTGAGTTTATAGATGACATGTGACAAAGTACACAAGTCAATCCTGGCATAATGTATGATTGTCTGGAAGTGTGTATAAATTCACCTGTTGTATGGAATGCAGCCAATCTAGACACACTTGGGTTGTGATGATTTCCACAATTTACTTATGTTCCTCTTATGTAAAACCAATCAATCACCCAATATAGTAGGACTTCTCTTGAGACAACTTCCATCAGTCCACCCCTGTAAAGATTAATGCATAGATAAGCACAGAAATTCACCTGCTTTCTCACTTTTGTTTACCTGTGGACATCTGCAAAACCCTCCCCATCATTATCAAGCTCTTGCCTCATGCTGTCACTCACTGCAAGGTTCCCCAAATCCTTGCATGTGTTGTGTGTGACAATTTTGGGGTTGCTGAATCTCTCACCAGTAAATCCTGCAAACACAAACAAATCCATATCCATACTCTTGCTGATTGTTATATGAACATTGTGTGAACGTGATGTTAAGTCTCCCTCATACTGGCAATTCAGAATGCTAAGCCAAGGGAGAAATGCTTGCTGTTGTTCTCTACAGTCTCATTTGCAAACATGTCATGTTGATAAAGCATATGTGTGATTACTTTTTGGGCAAGGTCAAGCTTCTTTGTAAAGACTACCAAACCCTACCCCTACCTTTATTTTAATTGACAAGTCAAATGCCATTGATAAAGATTACACAGAATGCACAATATAGAGTTACATCTCCAATCTCTTTCAACAATAAATTGAATGAATCCTGTAATTTGGCAGCTAAAGGTTCAGGTGTAGTCTACTTTGATGACAGAGATTGGAGGCATTGCACACCATGACATACATCTGTCTTAAGTAGCCCAAAAACACATAACCATCAGAGAACTTCATTGCCCATCTATGCTTGACTAATAGTAACCTGAACTGTACTCCTGATTGTGTTTCACATTTCACATAAGTCACACAGATGTCTAGGAGCAAGAATGAAAGACAGCACATGTTTAACCTTGCATCCAAACTACTTCTAGATTACAAGACAACAAGGTGTAATTGAGGTCAATTTATTACCTTGCAAAAAAGGTTTAAACATCTGTTCTGACCTCACAGGACAAACTGAAGAGAGAAAATAATCCAATGCACAACTTTTAGCAAATTGAAGCCCAAATGTGTACATGTATACAGGAGCTTACGCTCATCAAAAAAATGTAGAAGATGAACTCTCTTCAAATACATATGCTAGTCCTGCCCTTGGACAACTCTTCCATCAACTCACAAGTACCAGAAGACCATATTCTAGGTCAAAAATACATAACCAAAGTGAGGGTTTTCAGCTTGGGGTTCCAAGCCAGGAAACAAAAGATTGTTGTACAAGAGCATGTCCAGCTTCTCAGGCTGTCAAATCCTGTATCTCCTTAAAAGAAATATGCTGCAGCAAACACAAGAATAGGTGAGAACTTTGGACTCCAATACTAAGCAGAGAATGACCCAAAATAGAAAAGACCAACCAAACCTGATTTCACATGGCATTTGTGATTTCCTAATTCACTTGTTTGCACTACAAAGAAACTGAGTGGAATGCAAAGAAATGTCACCTGCTCTTCACCAGCAAAATCATTCTCAGGAGTAAGAAAAAGCATGCAATGACACTCCTTCCTGCAAAAAAACTCACAAACCACCATTAATGTGAGCACTATTAGTATGAACAATATCAAATAGGATGTCTGTTGCTATGTTCTTTGAGAAGATGGTGACATTAACACTGCAAAATGCACCATAAACAGGCACTGCAAGATGGGGCAAATTGAGGCAAAAACCCACCTTTCACGCATGGGGACACAGGGACAGTTCCAAAAGCCCTGCTGCACCTCTGCAACCTTGTCATCATAATGTCTGCACCATGTCATACGTTATAACGTATACTTTTCAAGCCCAATTCATTCATGATGATGAAGTATGCCAAATTGAAAATAGAAATGATTGTCACTATTTGCATAAATAATGAATGAGAACACTCACCGGCATGGACAGAGAGGGGCTCCAAGGGTGTCCTTGTGCTCTGCCAATCCCTGAACTCCAGCATACATACTTTTAGATGCGCTGCATAAGAAGGGACAAGAAAATCAAGAGTGTCCAAATGGTCTCAAATCCTGTCTCACCAATTCATATCTATGGATTGTAGAGAAATCTCTCCACAAAATGACAAATTTCTTTCTTAAAGAACTATACTCTTCTCTTCTTCCATGAACACTTACCTGTGGATCAATCTTTCAAGACAAATCCAAGGGCACTTTATAGCTTGCATGGGAGCATGGATGAGACAAGGAAACAGTGCCTGTGCTGTGTCTACTGATTTTTTGGTCATGTTTTATGTCGAGCTCACAAACAAATTTGCAGAAAGCTGGAAGATTCAAGACTCTGCAAGATTTAAAAGCCAGACAGAATTCAAAAAAGAAAAAAAAAGAAAGATCATCCACCTTCACAACAACAGCAGTAACCCCTTTGTCTACACAAAAGAATGTTTCTGATCTCCTTGCATATTGCTCCGAAAACTTGCGCATCACCTCCAGGGATTTCTCTGATGGCTCCCCTGCAGAGATCTCAAACTGTGAGAACCAACATTTGAACTGCTACATAACTGAACCATGTGGATCATGTCCCCAGACAATACATTTTTCCAATCTTTTCAATTACAGAACACAATCGATGCGATTTCTGAATCCAGATATTTATAGACCTAAAATGTTAGCCACAGCTTTCTTCCTCAAGCAGACCAAGAGATTTGATACAGAACTGCAACAGACATTATTTGACTCTCTCTCTCGCTCTCCTAAATCTGTACTTCTCGCTCACTAATCCAACAAATTTGTGTTGTGAGGGATGCCGAGAGTGAAACCCTAAAAACAAAAATCAAGAGGCAAAAAAGAAAATAATTACCACCGGAGCGCACTGTACATGTCCTCCTCCTTGATATGGAAAGTGAGACAGCCGGTGAAGAGGAAAGCAGACCCCTCTGCAAAGAGAATGAGGCTACGCTACTAACTGGAGCTGGAGTTGGAGTTGGAGCTGGAGAGGAACCAGACACAATCACCACCATCCCTACTCCTGCCACCACACTCGCCATTTACACGGCTGCTCAACAAGCCTTGGCAACAGTCTTTTTCTTTTAGAGTCGAAGCACGATGGAAAGAAATTTCTGCAATCCTCGAATTTTTCTCTCAATATCCCAAGCCCTCGCAGCAACTCCGAGTGTTGAATCGTTGAATCCGATTCCTGCTGTGAACATCACGTTCGAAGAGGGATTAGGGTTTGGGAATTAGGGTTTGGGACTTGCAAGGAGGATGAGGAGGAGGAGGAGGAGGGTTGTTGTTGAGGTGTTGTGTATCCAACGGCCCAAAATTTTAGGTCGTTATTATCCAGAGGAAGGAAATGCATGCTATTTTTTCATAAGTGTAACTAAAGGCCCACTTTAGATGGGGTCCAGGATCCAAATTCCTAGCCAGTTAGGTATCCATACTCAACCCTCCTTTGTTATTTACTTTCAGCCAAATAAGAAAATCAGAGTTACAAAATACAAGAACAAGGGGGTGTGTCACACTCTGGCCTTGCCATTTACATTAAGAAGTATCTTAAAGCAAAAGAAGAAGAATTATGGAAACTCAAATAATTTCACCATCCAAAAATATAATCTTCAAAAAAATCCTCTAAAAGAAACCAAAATCCTTCAAGATATCATGACTCTATAACTAATCTCAAGTTTCAACACAAGCCAAAATATTATCTTTCAACAATCCTCATATAAAAATAGACCTACTATCTAGCGGCCCAAGTCCCTTAAGCTACTATACTCTATAATGAATCTAAACACAATATCCTTGCCTTGGTAGGCAAGGCCCAAAAACCAAAACTCATGTAAAGATCCTCTTTGTAAAAACCTAAGAGAAAGGCAACTTTCAAAACCTAACCTCCCATTAAAAAAATATTTTTTCTTTTATTGCTATCTATGCCCCCTACATGCTTTGAACTACCTTCAAAGAACTCCCCTTGGCTTTCCTCAAAGCTATCCTTCATCCCCCCCCCCCACATCTCTTTCCCCTTCAAAGTCTCAAGGAGGAGAAAAAAGGAGTTAGCTCCACCACTATTTCACACAACAAAATAAGTTTGAATAGGTTTTGGGTGAAGTTGCCCAAATCCTAACAAGTATCAATTTCTTACCACTTCACTTGTTGACCCTTCAATTGAAATGGTTTAGGGTATGTTATCTTAAAGTTTTTTCATCATCTTAGACATTCCTTCGCCAAATTGATGGGGGTAAATGTGATGTAGCTCAATCTCAAGGATTCATGGACTATCAAGGGACCTTGTTATGGCTAGTGCCAATCATGTGTCAAAATTTTGTTTGAAATCATCATTGAGAGCTTTTCGCAAATTACATATAGTAAAGGACGTTGTGAAGCATCATTTCATCCATTTGTCCTGTCATCCATCCATCCATCCATCCGATCATCCATCTGTCTTGTCATGGTCTGTTTACTCTGAGGGGGTGGAGAAAGAGTGGAATACAGATGCGGTGCTGCGGAGAATAATATATATTAGTGTTGTAAGTTTTTATTTTTATTTTTTATTTTGGGGTTTTTGGACTTAGGTACACTCATACTGTCTCTTTCTCAACAACTGAAAGAGTTGGGTTGGGCTTTTTTTTGAAATTTTATTTAGAATTTTGGAAATTTTCAATGCTTTTTACATTGCCATAATTTTTTATTATAGTTCAATGGATGCCAAAGCGAACAACCGTTAAGCACACTTTTATTAGATATTGGCAATTTCAAGGCTTGCATTTGCCATAATAATAATGGCAATGGATGTCAGTTGCCTTTTTAGCGCACAAACTTAATAGATATATTGGTAATTACAATAATCAGATTGCCTAGAAAAACAATTTTGCCAATAATAATAATATGCCGGATGCCAAAGGTATTATTATGATGCATGTGAAAATTGGCTGCACCAGAAAACTTAACCATTATGAACAAGGAGGGGGTCTGGATACTGGAACTTATCAACATACAAAAACAAAGAAATAATTTTCAACGGATTGATACCTACTAAATAAGTAACTTATTACTTACTTATAAGTTGAACAAAGTTGGGGTATATTTGTTGTCTTCGATCTATTCCCACGGTCAGTTGTATGTTGCTATCTCACGGGTCACAAGCAATGCAAACTTCAAGATTTTCAGCAGCCAAGGTCCCCATGGATACATGTGAAATGTTGTATATAAAGAGGTTTTGGAAATGTAGTTTTTATTTGTAATTTTGTAATATGTACCATCAAATACACACACACTTGTGCATTAGGCACAGGGTTCAAACTAGTATCTTTGAAGCAAAGTCCATTCCAATGTTGGTCAATTATTGATTTTTGTTCATAACCGCTAGCTAGGGGTTTTTATGAATAAAAATAATTGGGTGCCAATTAGGTTGTCAATATTTAAAAAATTGGATGTTAATTAAGTTATCAATAATTTTTGGGTAAAATCATCAATTCTACATGAGGTTTGGTTATCAAATAATTGATTGATAATTGTTATTTATTTTGTTGTTTATTAATAATTTATTTATCAATGATAATAATAATATTATCATCATTATGGTTTGCTATTCTAAAAATTAGTGTTTTAGGATTCATAACCTACCTAGTTGAAACTAGGTCATCCGGGTAGGTTATTAAAATTTGAAAATTCAGTATTAGGCGATTAGGTTTTTATTAGGGATTTAAAAATCAATAACTAATTATGATAGGTTATTAATTACTAGTTTGATAACCGAGTCACAATTCAATATATTATTGAGTTGTGACCCAGTTATTCCAACACCAAAAGAGATCTTTGATGCCATCAGCCATGTCAAGGTCATGCACGAGGTTGGTTATTTAGGGGTGTAGGTGTGTGGGCGCAAGGTTTTGGGTGCAAAACTTACTCTGCATTCTAAAAGAATTTGTGCACCCTAAACTTTTCTTAGTTTTGGGGCACATTTATTTCAAGAACCGAAAGGGGCCACACATTTATGACACCCATATCAAGCAATGACATGGTGAAGGTGAATGGTGGTGGTTATTTTGTAAGGTTTGTGATTGATGACTATTAAAGTTATTTTCATTCTATTTTCACTATGGTCAATTTCATTTATTGTGGTTTTTTTAATAATGTTGATAGTGAACAAAATGATAGTTTTGGGTTTTGAAAGTTGGGTTGTGTTTTGTTCATTGTAATGTTTTTTTGTACTTTCTATGCAAAAATGATTGTTTTGTTTGTTTGTTGCACCAAGGTGTGGAATCATCTAAGATGGTTTTAGGGTTTTCCAATTTGGCAAGGTGAGATTTTTTTGAACTTTATATATATATTACAAAGTCTTGATCATTTTATGCATTTTTTTTTCCTACAACATCTCTAATTTAAAATAAAAATAAATTATTCTTTAATTTTAATCAACTTTAGTTAAATCACAAGTGTGACAAGACTTTCAATAAGCTTTTAAGTGGTAGTGGGTTTGCAAATTGTGCACAGTATGTCCAAACATTTTTCTTAACACCATTTTCTGTGTTGAATCTTGAATGAGGAACATAAAATCAGGTTTAGAGGCTGAAAAAAATTGGGTTTTGAATGCATGTTGAGCCTTCCCATTGGCTGCATGAAATTTCTATTTCCAAAACTGTTCATCACCATTTTTGCCTTGGGCTAATACCCCCATTATAAACTGGGAGTAATTATTATTGGTAATCATGGCGAGGTTGCAATTAGTTGAAGGTTGTAACATGTGTGTAAGCAAAAACTCTAAGAAGAAGTGCCAATTAAAGGAGCTTGGAGGTGTTGGCTCAAGAGAAATCATAACTAGTTCCATAAAAATAGTAGAAAGTGATGCATGGGGGAAGTGCTAGAAAAGAACATGATAGAAGAAAGGAGGCTAAAGTGGTGAGAGGATCTTTTTCATCTTCTTTGTTTTGGATCACCAAATGAGGAATAAAAAGATAGGAAGCCAAACTTCTCCCTTAAATCCTTGGTTGGCTAGTGAGCCTTGTATTTTTACATGAGTGCAAGTTTTTTAGCTTGTAAATGTAGTAATAAGTACATGTGGCAAGCTTTTTGTGTGTTGGTTTCATGTTTTATTACACCTTGCTAGTTTCATTAAAAGCCAAAAAGAAGCAAATTTGAACTGGTTTCCAACTACAAGATTTGCAAAAAATATTGTGAATTAAATTAGTATAAGAGAAGAGGAAAAATGTTAATGTATTAAAGGGACAATTTGTTTCTTTTGTTTAGAGGTGTTGTTGGCCAACTTTTAAAATATGTTTATAAAAGCAATAAGGGTCTTTAGGCTTTCCACAATAGTTAGGAAAGGAAAAAATAGTGTGAATCTAGCCAATCATAAAAAAAAGGTCTAGTAGGAGACCATGGGTAGACTCCATTTCATCATAATGTTTTAGAAAGAAGGCAAATAGGGGCTATGAAAGGGTCTTAAAGAGGGGTTCTGAAAGTTCCATAGTGGCTTTTGAAAAAAATACGGGTTTGACATGGTTCCATTATAAAATAAAGGATCATCCATTATTCACAAAATAAGCCCATTTTGTAGTTGTAACTTGATGTGTAAATGATGTAATTACATAATTATTTAGGTAATTGTTTAAAGGGGTAAGTTGAATGGTAGGACTCCATAATTTGGACATGGTGCATTGACTTTCACATATTAATTTATGTGGAAGTCATCTGCACCATGTGACATTGTTTCCTTGTGATTGATTGTGGAATCACATGGGGGACCATGTGATTTTGTTTCCTTTTGATTATTTGGGGAACCATGTGATGATTAAGCTTTAGGAAGTTTTTTGACTAGTTTCCTTTTGGTTAATATATGAGTGGGTGTTTGTGACCATGAGAAACACTTTCACTTGTATAAAGTTATGGTATGAATGCAAAGTTGTGAGAATTAAAGTTTTGGTTTTGAAAGGCTTTTGGTTTTGAATGGTTTTAGTGTTGTTTAGTTCATGGTAGGAGAATGATGAAACTTGCGTAACCAATAAAAGGGTGAAAAAATAGTTTTGCAACCAAGAACATAAATTTCATAGCTATGTAGTAATCATACATAATTTCGATCCTAAACCCATTTGTGTTGTACATAGTCACTAAAACTACCATCTTAACCTTGAAAGTCACAAAAATATTCTTTCAAATTTTTTTTAAATTACATGGCCTACTGAAAAAAATCATTTGCAATAGAGATTGGAAGTTTGTGAGTTGATTTTGAAGTTCATTGGTCAAAATCCTTGGCACTAATCTCAACTTGAATAATGCTTACCATCCAAAAATTGATGCCCAAATTGAAAGGACAAATAGAATATTGGTAGACATGTTAAGAATGTATGTGGGAAGTAAATAGGGAACATGGGAAAACTACTTGAATTTGATAAATTTGCTAATAAGGAAGATTGACATTCCTTCATTGGTATGAACCCATTTCATGCCTTGTATGGATAATAGGATTGTCTAACATCTTCTTTTTGTTTCAACACCCATTTCTAAAATGGAAAGTGTTAATGAAATGGTTGTTGATATGCAATATACTTTGAAAATAGTCAAAAACATGTTAAGTGCACAAGAACGTGCCAAATTTTGTGTGGACAAAGATAGGACCCTTCAATAGAAACACATGACTTGATCACACCTTCAGCACTTTGAACGAGTTGCATATTCATGATGAAGCTGTTCAAGCTGTTTTCCATAAAAATTCCCAATACCCAAAATCCTTATTCTCTTTGAATGTTGTGATTTCAAGTTCCAGATATCCAATAAAGGTTGCATGTGTCTCTTCCTGATTATACTCTTTACTTTGACACTGCACTGTGCACATCCAAGGTCTGCACTTAGTAACATCCAGAAAATGCCTCTGATAGTTTGAAGATGTCAACAGTTTGCCTACTTGCCATAAGAAGAGCAGAGTGACAATTGAAGTTGATTTGAGCAAACTAGCATAGCTGTTTTGAAGAATCCCCAGCACTGCAAGATTTGATCTTCAGTAATTGGACTTCAAACACAAGAGGCTCATTGGCATGTGATATGAGGCTTCTCCTTGGTCCAAACTGCACAGTAGCATCCACACTTTGTAAAAGTCGGAAGAATTAAGCATTGTTTCAAAAGATGCAATGCTAAAATTGGACTGCTGCAAGGCCTTGTTCCTTTTAGTCAATCAACAAGTTAAACCCAGATAAATTGTAGCATCAGCAAATGTACATACCTCCTGAGGTTGGGGCCCAAGCGACAAATCAACATAGCCCACAGCTGGTGGAACTAGAGCTCTTCTCTTTCCTACTTCCCAGAAAGACGAGCAGAAATACACCCTTTGTCACTGCTTATGTCAAACATTGTCTAGTACGAACTTGGTCAAGTCATGCATGCATGCAGAGGACCAGGGACTGAATTTTGCTGAACCTAATTGGTGACAACTGCAAGCTACACTCTCACCATACACACAAACTTTTGATTGTGTTGCAATTAACAAACCTCCAGGTTTCATACCCACGATGACCTCCTCAAGCCCAGTTATGATCTGTCCAAGCCAGAGACAGGTTACAGACATTAAACGATGGTCAAATTTGCTATCTCCATATTCAAAAATAACCAGGTAATAGAAGCATAATCCAAACTTTGATTCTGCTCAACTTCAGTTGTCAGTACTTTGCAACAGAGAAATCTCACCCAAACAACATGCTTCAGAATTGTTTTCCTGCCTGAAAGAACAGAAGATGAGGAAGGTACTGGGTTCAGGGTTTAGGGTTTGTTTACCTTGCCTTCACCAAGCGGAAGTACAACAGGCTGGCTTTCACCACCAAATTGATCCACAGTGCTGAAGTACATCCCAAGCAACATGTGTCCTCATCAGCCACCATGAACTTCCACAATTACTGTCACACTGTTTCAGATATATTATTGTAGAGGGATATGGCAGAGTAATTTCAAGAAACTTGTACCTGTAAACAAAGTAACCATTGGAACGCCGACAGACATAATTGAATTCAACAAGGTCTCCATTGGTTGCCTCAAGCCCAGAGCCTTCAACGACTTCTGAGAAAAAACCAAAACTGCCAAGTTTCAGCTCTCAAACTAACATCCACAGGCCAGCCACATTGCAGAAGACATCACTGCAAACATAAAAAGATCATGTCTATTCCCTCAAGTATGTACTTCTTTATTGATTCAGTAGTACCTTGAATTTTCACTCCACTTGGCGTCTTCCGAAATCTGCATACAATAATAAGAATGCAGTTATAAGATCGCAAAGCAGATCAAGAGGAGAGGAGTAGGATTTTGCTGGAGGGAAGAGAGACCTGCTGTGCTGGTGAGGATTTGAAAGAGGCGGTTTTTCACCTTGGAAGATCTGGTTCCACCATCAGCGGAATGGATGCGGCTATTACGGAAGATGCAGCTGCAGTAAGTGCCATAGCCGCCCCCACCAGTGAGACTAAACTGCGCCTGGTGAGGATTATCACCCCGCCACGGAAAGCCTCTTGCTGTTGTTGCATTCCACAGGAAACCTCTTGCTTCTCTTCTGTTGCTGACGTTCTATAGGTCTGCACTACTGTTTGACATCCCCTGTCAAAAACACAGCATATGAAAAATGCATGAGCAGAGAGAGGAGGACGACGACACTGGCCTGGCGGCCGCAAAGAGACCATCCTCCTCCTCCTCATCATCATCATGCTCGCGGTTTTCTGCAAGGGTACGAGAGACTCACCTGACAGAGACCGCTCTTCTGCTCCTGCTTTGGTTTGCGGTTGGACAACTAAACGCTTCCTTCATGCACAGAGAGACAAATAGCAAGCTCGGAGTACTGAGACGGCGTGCTGGAGACCAAACAGCGCTGCTGCTGCAGTACACAACGGCCATGGTGATGATGATGATGACGAAGCCAAGCTTCTCCCCCCGTCCTCTGAACTCTCCAGACTCAGATTTAGAATTCGTACTAACGTACCTTCTTCTCGTTTTTGCGTATCTAGATCTCCACCAAAAAGTGCAATCCTGAGACCACAAGTTCCAGGCCAGAGATCATCCGTTCTTCCGCTTCTTTGTTGCAGATCACACATTCCACTGTCTGAAGCAAAAACAGGTAGGTCTACTGACAGAGATGTGGAGCAATCCTACAATTTGCAGTGAAAACTGCCGCAACAATAAGAAGGTTGAGAAGAGAAAGAATGGAGACAAAGGAGACAAAAAGAGCTCACAGGTAAACACAGCAGTAATGTCGTGATATGTCTGTCTGCTAGACAGGTCTTCTTGGCAGTGTTTTTGAGAAGATTAGGCACATCAAACACAGAGAACAGAAAGATGATCATCTTGATGGCTACCTAGATTTTTGCAAGTCTTAAGCACAAGAAAGTCTGATTGTGATAAAGAATCTGCATGTGTTTGAGTAAATCAATAAAAAGGAATGGCTATATGTTCGCCAATTCTTGTCTGTTTTCCTATGTCTCAGATGCAAGCCATATGTGTGTAGCTGCTGATGACAGCAAAAGATTGTGGCCTGTCATGTTTACCAACCATGGCTGTTTTCCTATGTCTTGGATTGTGAGCAATATGTGGGTAGCTGTTGATAACAGCAAAAGATTGTGGCCTGCCATGTTTACCAAACCATGTCTGTTTTCCTATGTCTCAGATGCGAGTGATATGTGGGTGGCTGTTGAAAACATCAAAAGATCATGGCCTGCCAACACCATCACTCTTTCCATCAGATCTGCTCTTATGGACCCAAGCTGGAGAGGAGCTTTGAGTACCTACCACCATTGATGAAGTCTACTTGCCAGCTAAGTCTATCTATGCCTTATGTCTTCTCTTTATCAATCTGCTCCTTGATCCACAAATATGTGATTAGTATGCCATCCTAGAACAGCAACATCAGTACCTCAGTGAGTAACATCATAGCATATGCGCATCTTGTGCACTTATTGCCATTAATAGGAACCATGTGATTCCTCACACAACAACTTGTTTTCTATTGCATCAATTGTGTCTTGTGATAATTTTTGTGTAAATGGGTTCCTTGTGACATCTTGGATTTTTGCCTTGCATATTCATACACACTTAATTCATGCCATGACCGACTGAGAAACAAAATAAAAAATGGAGTGTTTCCAGCTCTTTACTGAGATATGGGAAATCACCTCAAAACACCTTCCACACATTCATCAACAAAAGTGTAGGAGCGTGTTTGGAGACCATCACCCCCCATCTCACACTGGTCCATTGCTGTCAGAGCTTTGTGGTAAAGAGCGGCAGGAACAAAGGCCAAAAGATTACATCAATTGTGCTGATCAGCCTTATTGATTCTGCACTCTGGTTCTTGAATCCTGAATTGTCATGCCAACTCTTTCCACATGAGCAATCCTGGTGGTGGTTCATGCAAAGAACCAGAAATCACAAAAAGCTTCAGGGACATTGCATGCAAAGAAAAGGAAAAATCTTACTCTGGCCTTCTCGGTATGAAGAGGACCATAGATGTGATGGAATCCTCCGATGTGACACTTGGAAATTGTGTTGGAAGGGTGTTAACAGAGTGTAAGCCACACTGCCAACTTGGTGAGAGTGTTACACTCTCTGAATGCAGCACACTGAAGGAGCTTACATTCACAAGAATCAGCACACTCAAAATACAAAGGAATTTTTTTGAAAATTCTTTATTTATTTTGCAAATCTTGCTTGCTTTGCATCAATAGTCACCACAATGAGAGAAAAATATGCTGCCATTTCTGCAAGGAAGGTTTTCTCTCATATCTTTCATTCCCTTTCACTTCTCTCACTGTTTTTGTTTGTTTGTGATAAATATTGTCACTTTGTGTCTTTGACTTGGTGCTTCTGCTTCCACAATACATTTGTTCTTTCAAAGTCTGATGAGTTCAGATTGAATTGTCTTTTCCATGATCTCCTTAACAATTTTCACAATTTGTCAAGTATTGCAGTGAGCAAGGAAGACAAATTTGATACAGTTAGCAAAGACAGTTAGCTTGCTTCAATGCCTGTCATATGACTTGCCTCCAGATCAACAAACAGTTGCTGTTTAGGTCTATGCAGTTTCTTTTGCATGTGCCTATGTTTTCTGAAGATCACAATACTTCTCCATGTCTTACCATCTGACTCTGGACAATCCTTCAATTTAGTGTATGGGGATAATGTTACCTTGGTACCAACAGCTCATTCTTTGTCAGGTGTTCCATGGATTCATGGCAGCAGCTCCAGCAATGATGATGAATGGGAATGGCCAACAGCAGTTGATAAGGATACTACTGGTTAGTATCAGACTACAGGTTTCTCACCAGCTGATTTTTGGTATCAACAACCTGGAGTACCATTGCCCTCAAGAATTCCCAAGCACCAGTGCCAACAATGCTCTAAATTGAGAGCATCTTCATTGAAAGCATTGTTGGCACTGGCATTTGTGGAGTACATTTATATGATCCTTGAGAAGATATGGTACCCTTAGAGATGACCAGTTTCATTTCTGCAGACACAGAAGATGCAGATCCAAATTGATTGAGTTCCATCAGAGAGAATGTACCATGAGTCTGTCATTGTACAAGCTCTCTCATTAAGGGCTAGATTTTGTGTTGCTTCCTTGTTTCTTTGCTGTCTGGGACTAGGGTTTATCACCTATGATCACAGGCCAACCCTATAAAACATGGTATGCTTGACCCAAATGTAAATTCCACTTTGTAATCTTGTTCCAGTTGGTATACTGATGCTGGAACTGCAAAAAGCATGTGTTCTGTCAGTGTGCATGACTGGGACACAATGAATCTGTGATTGATTTTGTGACAAAGATCGCCAGGAATCACATATTGAGGGGTGAAGTCTGCTGATTTTTGTGGTGATTAAGGAAGTACAGCCAATGAACAATTTGCAAATTTCCATGTTGTATACTTACATATTGCTGAAATGTCAAATGGAGTTTCTCGAATAACAAACTATATTGTGAGCAATACTCCTTACTTTGCTTCCAGAAATTCAAGGAATTCAACCTTTTGCTTCCAGAGTTGGATTTAACTACACTGTGCAAAATTCTTTGTAAATGCATAGAATCCTTACAGGAGAAGTGTCTGAATTGCAGGCCTGAATTCCAAAGCTGTCTTGGCCCTATAAAGTAAACCAAAAACCGATTATTATGTGAACCTAAACCAAATCTTTGCAAATATTGAGAGATCAAAATTCTAGTAATTTTCAGCATCAATTCAAATTATGTTACATACACACATCTTTAAGTTCAGAATTTCATCATGTACAATGTCAGTAGATGTGCAAAAGAGTGAAATTCAACTCAAGGTTTGAATTAAACTCACTTGTGTAAGTGAAACACTACTGCACATGAGGAAGTCTTTGATACGTACCTCATGGCTCGAGCATGTAGGGAGCAGCAGATGGCGTATGCTACTGAGTGTAATGAAGCATATCCTTGAGTTTGGAGGTTGCAAGCACACATAGATAGACATTTGCTTCTAAACTAGACAAGAAAAAAACAGAGAAATAGATTAAAATAGTGCGCTGAGCACATGAGGAAGAAATATAAGTCATTGTTGTAAAATTTGTCATTTTGAGGAAATTTTGATTTTGTATCATGAAATTCCTTTCTGTTTTCTGTCAACTTTTTCAGAATTATTTAATGATGAACTTTAGTTGCGGGTACAGTAGCTCTATCATGAGGCATAGGCGGGGAGGGTTCTTTTGCCAAACTCTTAAGAAGGGATCTTATGGGCTCTTTAAGAGCCTTAAGCCTATAAATCCCCTCCCCTCTTCATGAGTAGGCATGAGATTCCTCCTTTACTTGGGAGAGAAATCCATGAGTATAAGGTGCCCTCCAAGTACATTAGGAAATTCATGGAGTGCTTTAATTTGATCTAGTGTCAAGAGTTGTTGTTTTGGTAAAGAATGAGATGCACATTCATAAGAGATGTTGTGACCTAAAAATGTGTGAATGGAGGTTATGGTTTAGAGCAAATGAGATGGCACATCATTTTTGGCAAAAGTTGCCTTTTGTGTCTAATCTTCTAGAAGAATCTAGAATCTATATGCTATAAGTGGAGAGGAATATGTTTATTGGTAGATGTTTGTCTTTTTGCAAGAAGTGTTGTTGTTTTTAGCTATGCTTGGAGTTGGGAAGATGACTGTGGAAGTAATGGAGCTCACCTAGTTGCAAATTAGAGGTGCGTGGGGTGGAGCTTGGAGTTGAGAAGATGACTGTGGAAGTAATGGAGCTCACTTAGTTGCAAATGAGAGGTATGTTGCAAATGAGAGGTATGTGGTGTGGAGTGAAGGTGATCGTGAATAAGATGGGTGCTTCTTAACTTCAACAAACATGTTCAAAGGAGAAATTCTCTAAGGTACCTTCGCTTTAACATAGGTTAACCCTATAGATGTGACCATGATGAGATGTAATGCATTTAACTACTTAAAAAACAATGAGATTGCTCGCCAAGATGATGTAAGAGATTGTGATTGATTATGAAAAGCAATGGATTAAAACCCATGATTTTTATAGTGATCAAAAAATTAATTTTTTTGTTATGATAACATTATTATGTAAAGGTTTACATAATTATTGTACACAATTATGTCAGTTTGAAAGCATTCAATTTTATTTTCTAAAAATCAAAGTAATGAAAATATTAGTTGCTTTATGTTTTATGCATATTTTATATTCATTAGATTCAATCCAAATTATTCTTCATGTTTCCATAACATATTAAAAAAGGATTCATGTAAAAATATTTTGAAAATTTGTAACATTAATACAAATTTTGACATTAAAACATGAAAAATCAAACACTAGTTACACATGATATGGCTCCAATTAGTGTGGTTACACCCTCTATGCATTAGGTGATTATATTGTGTGTATAAAGAATTAAGTTGTGTTGGGTGAAACAAACATTATAGGTGTAAAATAGGAGTGTGATTTTTGTTACACTAGTTTAGTAACCCATCTACAACATGTATTAAAATAAATTCAAAGGTGGCAAAACAATGGTGACAAAGGAAAGGCTTTTCACAACAAAATGAGGAAATGGGAATGGAAAGAGATCAAAGGTTTTGGGATTGTAGAGTGATGGAGTGACATTTTGCACTTTGTAGTATTTGAATAGAAAGTCAGCAGATGTTGGTGAGTGATAAATTAGTTAGATAGAATTTTGGAAAGAAAAAAAGTGAATAGATATCAATGGGATGCATTGAGTGAATGCATAGAATAGAATTGTTGGGCTTGAGAAATCGGTCATCCACAACATCAGGATCGGAATTGTGGGTATGAGTTTATTCCATAATGTTCATGTTATTTTAAGTCTTAAAGAAAAATGTGTGAGTATGATGAGCATTCACATGGTTTGGGGGATTATGGAATAAATTGAAATCCTTGTTCATTAGCTTGTCTCAAGGGCATGTGTTAAATACATTTATAAATTGTAGTTATGTTGTTTCATATCATATGTAGGTTTGTCATAGACTGTGAAGACATTGCCATAGAAGGAAAAAAAAGTGTAAATTGTGTATAACACCTTATAATTAGAGTGGCATTTTAATGAAGAAAGCATTGGGAGGTAAGAAAATGGATCAAATATCATACAACCTAGAATCAAATCCAAGATGGCCATCTTCAATTGAGAAAGAACATTATAAATTTTAGAATTTGGGAGGAATCATGTTGGTGTGCCTCACCTAGTGTGTATCTTTTGACAAAGGAATTCTTGATTTGATTTATGTTGGATGTTAGGACAAAGCAACATACACATTAACATAGTTCACTAGGAAAAGTTAAGTCCACTTCCATGTTTTCATTGTAACCATTAATTGCCATTTAATGCAATTTTGATTTCCCACTATCTTGGATACTAGTTGTAGACGTTGATTGTTGAAGATTTGCAAAAGGGGAGTAGACTCTAGAGATGTCAAAGTATGAATAATTAAATAATATGTATTGTAATTTTTTTAAGGTTTGGCATTTCAGTGTTCAATAATTATTTTATTTTTAAAAATTCATTTTGATAATAAAAATAATTTAAGAAAATTTGGCACTAAATATAAACAACTTCTTTGGCTATTCTTTTGATTCTAAACCTTTAAAAAATGAAACCTTTCTCATTTAAAAAAGAAAAAAACTGTTGGAACATTATTTTTTCCCATTTTTGCAAAAAAAAGTAGGAAAAATGGGAAGAAATAATGTTCCACCAAATTATAGGTTAGAAAGCTATTATTAATTATTGGACATGTGCTTTGCAATGGTGGATTGTTTTAAAGCAAGAAGCTCTTGGATTTTCATTGATTTTTGTATTTTTCCCTCCCTTAATATTGCTATGCTTGACGACCTTGTTGTTCCTCATTCAATTTTTCTTTAAATGTTGTCAATTTTGACTGTTTGATGACCTCGCTGTTTCTCCTTCAATTCTTCTTTAAAATGTTGTGAATTTTGACTCAAGATTATTTACTTTCCTCACCTCTTGCTTGATAATGGATTTATTGTCTCCACTTGAAAAACTCACATTTTACCTTTATAGCCCTCTTTCGTGATTCCTTTGTGAAGACCCCTATTTTTTCAACTCTAACCATATCTACCTCATATCAAGACATCACACATTCACAATCCCCAAACCCTCATCACTCTGAAAGAGGAAAAAAACCAAGCGATGTGCGACGGTAGAGAATTTAGATCCCACAAAATATTGGCCTTGTTCTCAAATTTTCAACATCCAAGCTATTAATTTTTTAGAAATTCCAACATTTAAAAATAATAATAATTACTGCCAAACTTGAAAGGTACTACTCTGGTAATCCCCCTTCTTCTTTGGGTTGGGTCACAACATGATTGATGTACATGCCCTAAAAAATATGATTGATGTACATGCCCTATTTTACATACTATTTTACATCCAACTCTGATTGAATAGAGAGTAGCACAAACAATGAAATCTAAGTTATGATGAGAGATCCATCACATGAGTCTCATGAGGGATTCCTTGATGTGTGAGGGTTGTAAGAGTGCTTGAAAAGTTGATGTTAGTCACACCTTCATGCAATTATCAATTGCCACATCAAATCTTTTATAACTAAAATTATATGCAACTTGTCCAAAATAACTAAACACTATAACAATTGCATATGACATTTATGATTGAGAAATAATCATCACAATTAAAAAAAACTAATCACTAATATACAAATTCCTTGTAATGCACCTTAAGCTTAAATTGAAAGATAGTGACATTCAACTCCTTCCTATTTCAAGTATTATTAGGAATAAAGAATACCTTTTTGAAATCTTTTCTTATTAACATAGTTAGAAAAAAGATATAATTTGTGTAACCCTAATCAAAGAGAGTGTAGAGAATATGAAATTAGGGTTATAGCTTAGTCCCTATAGTTATCTAGATAAAAGTTTGGATCATTATTTATTGAAAGGACATGACTTTTCATAAGGTTCTCATCTCTCGTCTCTTTCTCATGTCCACTTTACATGTTACAAACACATGCACCATAAATTGACTATTGTGGGTGATTAGTTAGTGGATTATGGTGCACCAATCACATTATTTAGTCCTTAAACGTTTGGCACCTTTTGGAGATGATATCATTCTACGATTGGTCATATTGTGAAATTTTCTTAAATATCCTCATTTGCCCATCAAATAAGATCGATCGATCAATCAATCAAAAGTGGATTAACTATCATAGTAAGTGTTACTCACATGTCCCCTCCTCAATAGTGTCTTTTTCTTTTTCAAATTTTGTGATGTAGCTAATGTGGTGATCATCCAAAAAATTATTTAGCCAGATTTGGCTACCCACTAGAATTTGATATAGTTAAAAAAATATTTTATGAAAATTATGGGAGTAAAAGTCAAAAACACACTTGTTATTTTGATAAAAATCCACCCAAAAAAAAAACCTTGCTCCCAAAAATAGTTGCAAAAAAAACCCATCTTGATAGTGTCCGTCTGATTTGCTCCATCTCTCACCCTTCCTGGAGGTTGCTGCATGCCTTTTTTTCATGAAATCACCCCACTCCCCCAGCCCCCCTCCCCCTCCTCGCCATTTGTGGTCATGCCACATGGCCCAAATTATTATTTTTGGCTAGCTAGATCAATTTAGAATCCCACAAAAAAACCATTTTCAGCTGATTAGGTGTTTAGGTGTTACTATGGTTACACCAGGGTCTCTTTCCATTAAGTTGATGTGATCACATGTTATACCCAAACAACAACTTTTGTTGGGCCCAGGGACTATTGCATTGGATCCAACTTTTGGAAGTTTTACCCTATTAGAACCAGTTTCACATTAGCAGAACCGGTTTCTTTGGTGAAAGTGTTTAGACTGTTTAGATTGGAACGGATTGTTTTGGTGTTTGCAGTGTGGACACGGCCATGTATATTGACAGGGCCAGCGTGTTTGTGATGCCTTGTTCTATCTAGTGGTGTTCACAGTCTCCTCCCAGGTCAAAACTTTGACCAACATGTGCATTTGGTCAAATCTTTGCAAACTATGAGTCAACTTGTGAATCGTCAAAAGAATGACACATGACATCATATATTCCTGTAAGTTCCTTACATAGTAATGTTGGGAAATGTTCCCAACATTACTAACATCAAATGGATTTCTAGACCAATTGCAGCTCTCCAATAGCAGCTATCCAATAGAAATGCCTGTCCAAGCAACAAGAAATAGAGCTCCAATGCAGTCAATGGCTTTCAGTTAGGCTGCTGTGATCAATCACAACATACCCTTGTGTAAATTTTTTGATCACAGCAGCCTAATAGAAGACTCTAACAACTCTCCATCTGTAACTGGATCCTGCTAAACAATTTGAAGAGAATATTTGTGACCAAAACGTCCAAAAGCCGTCCTCAACACTTGGCCTGTATCAGAAAATCCTATGAAAATCCTTTTTTGCTCGGGGTCAGAAGTTATTACTGCATAGCGGTAACAAAGCTTCCCTGCTGCAGAGCTAGTGGGGTCAGTACTCAGATGCCTAGTTAAAAGAAAATCGTAGAGGTGTTGAAACTTGAAACTGGGTGTCTGTCACAAACTACCATGATCATGACTATTGATCAGATTCTGCGCCTGCTAATGCACATCCTTCACAGCAAAACCCAACGAAGAAGGTTCATTGCAAGGTATCGGTAGCAATGGTGGGTCAGGATAATGGCAGCAGCTTCATCATCCCAGACTGTTGGAGCAACTTGTGCTGCACACTCTTGTTTGCTGTGCAACCCAATGCTAAGTTCTAAACTAAACTATCATCATCATCATCATCATCTAAACTATGAAACACAGCTTTATGGACTTTGAATCCAGGTTGAAGTGAAATCCTAGGCTGAGTGCTGCTGTCCATTCCGTATTCTAGTAGCTTCAGCCCCTCTAGCAGAGGGCGGCTCTTTGCTTTTCACAGAATTCCTGCAAGTTCATTCTGCTACAAGCAACTCTAGGCTCTGAGAACCAGTCAGTGTGTTTAGATTCATTATAGAGTATAATAGCTTTCAGGGATTTTGGGCCCTAGGTAATAATAGGTCTATTTTTATATGAGGATGTTTGAAAGATGATATTTTGGCTTGTGTTGAAACTTGAGATTAGTTATAGAGTTATGATATCTTGAAGGATTTTGGTTTTTTTTTTTAGAGGATGTTTTGAAGATTACATTTTTGCATTGTGAAATATTTGAGTTTCCATAATTCTTCTTTTTTTTTTTGCCTTAAGATGCTTTTTAATGTAAATGGCAAGGTCATGGTCTGACACATCCCTTGTTTCAAATTTGCAATGTTGCTCAAGTGATGATTGTCCATAAGTATATTTAGTCAAAATTGGCAATATTTAAAATATGAAAGTAGAAAATCTCAAGCACCCTTTCATATTTTAGGCAATAGTGATGATTTTTTTGGCGATTTTTTTTGGGGGGGGGTTTATTTCGTTTTCTGGAAAAAAAAAATCCTTGAAAAAACAGGGAATTTGTCACAGAACATTCTTTTTTAGAAGTAATTTACTGAAAAATGGCGAAATTTTGGCACAACAAAAAAAAACATCACAAGGAGAAGAAGAAGCAGTAATTTGCAGTTATATGATTTTTTAAATAATCAACACGGTTCCAGTTCTTTAATTTTTTCAGAATCAAAGAACCATCGGTTTCAATTTATGCTATAAGACCCAGAAAATGCAAATGGATGAAAAGTTGATATAGAATCTTACATGGCTGAAAATGGACTACGTAACGGGGCCACTTGAGCCACATTAAGGGACATAACCAGTGACCACCGATTCCAAGGGGGAACTGGTTATGGATAATGTTTCATGAAGCCCATTAGACCATACTTGATTGCCAATTTTTCTTTTCCAATTTAGTGAATCTATTTTGAAACAAAATGTTGGGGGGAAAGTTTGATGACTTTCCGTCCATATTTTTTTTTTTTCCAACAGACTCCATCATCCATTTACGCTACACTTGGTATTATTTTTTTCAACAGACTCCATCATCCATTTATACTACACTTGGCAGTCTGGGTCTTGCACACAAAAGTGATGAAAAGACTCTAAAGACCTTCTCCAATTTGTTTTAGTGTAGGTAATTGCAGGACATATAATATCACCATATTTTTTTTCCTCCCCTGTTTTTGGGGGGGGGGGGTGTTTCCAAAAAATGGAATGCAAGACACTCTATTTGTCAAAAAAAAGTCAGGACATGTCTACACTAGTCCCACAGAAGGACCGTTTGATGAGTTTCAAGGACCCTTGGTTACACAAGTTTTGATGTTATATGGAAGGAAGGAAGGAAGTAGTAAATTTGCCAGTTGTTTAAGCAAGCAACTGCACATCATCACTTGATGTGGGAAAGGTTGCAGATGGGTTCTACTCCATATGTAGGTGGGAAGTTTTCATTGGTTTTTCAACTGTGATACTTTACACAATCTGCACTCCGGAGGGGCTTGAGTGACCCTGCACCCACCAGTGCACCATGCAACACAACCCGTTCTGGGATTTCATGGATGGGATGAAACTGCCCCCAGGGGTCAGTTTACTTGGTCAACTAGTCTTATTTATCCTGGAACTTTTTTTTTTCTCATGCTTTT
>Ga0116227_10004355_pt1 | contig 30774 bp, 22 predicted proteins | sample S1TSphgellanicum_FD_89693 | JGI IMG/M metagenome (GOLD analysis project Ga0116227, IMG submission 89693) | Host-associated microbial communities from peat moss isolated from Minnesota, USA - S1T2_Fb - Sphagnum magellanicum MG | ecosystem: Host-associated > Plants > Peat moss > Unclassified... | reverse complement strand
AGGGCATGACCCATAAAAACACATGCATATACAAATTCAAACTCATATATAATATTAATAAGATTGGGACTTGACTTCAATTTTATCATCATAGATTTTCATTTTCTATTTTATGTTTATTAACATAACCTAATTGGATACACCATTGGGTACTTTTGGAAAATTTTACATGTGCATGTGGGATGGTAATGGAGGGAAATACCTCTCATTTAGTTCCCCTCACCTTGAGATTATTTCCCAACTAACCTACCTTAATAATAACCATGATTCTTTCGCATATGTGGTAGCTAATTTACTCTACTTCAAATTGTAATTTGCAAAATTGAACTTTGATTAAATGTAAGGGACATGTGATGTGGGAAACCCACCTAAATTTGCAAAGACAAACATGACTTTTCTTTAGTTGAAAATTTGAAAGACAATATCAATATGTGCAAAAACATTTAAATTCGTGTACAAATTCTTAATTTGTAGAACCATATTCCTATAACGAGCAAGCTATTTTTCAATGTTTGTTTGATCCTGTACATTTAGAAAAAACTTGTCATGGATTTTTCAAAAACCCATCATGATTTTTTTATCTTTGTCTTGCCCATTCCCTAGTCATTATAGGTCCAAAACAATTCCTAAACAATGCATTAAATTATGCATAAAATAACATTAATCATTTATTATAGTAACAATTTGGTAGAGAGTGCTTTGAAAAGGTCCAAGGGGTGGATCTAAGTACTTTCTAAAGTAAGGACACTTTGAAAAAGCAGTCCTTATGTACTTGATTCCTTGTTTGAATGCTTGGTGAATTTAGTGTTTAGTTTAAGAGCTTTTAAAACATCATAAGAAGTAAAAAGTGTTTTGAAAAGGTTTAGATGGTGATTGATTTCAGTGCTTTCTAAACTCTAGGGACCTTTTAAAAAATGATTATTTGATCCTAACTTGTCATGATTAGTTTTTTATAAAATAAGATAGTCAATTTGATCATATTTATAATCTCACTTTCATGGTTGTTGGGTTGCATTAAGTTGACTAGGATTGTGTGGTTGTCTTGGGTATTTGGTGTTTTTTTACAGCACTCAAATTGAGGAATCCAAGTATTCCAATGATATTTACGAAGTTTCATTACTTGAAATCATGGTTTGTCAAGCAGCTAAAGGAGTCGAACACCTGTTATCATAAGTATCACACAAAACTCAATGATTTAAGGTTTGGCTTCAATGCTATGAAGGCAATGGAGAAGGATGTCCACAACCAGTATGCATGTTCTTGTGACGGTGTATGTAGACCGGAGGTGAATAGTGGGTGTGCTAGTGAGGTCAATTGTGTTGCCCACATTCAAACATATGATACATTTACCTCACGGTTGAGTTCAATTTTGTAGAGTTCCATAAGAGGGGTTGTATCATGGGTGAATGCAACATGTGTGGCATCCACATGTTGAAGGTATGTCCAACATAGTTGTTTACTATTGAGATGACATAGTGGTGCAATATTGGGCACCAAATGGTGGGTAAAAATGCTAACGGTGAGGACAAAAAGGTTAGTAGGGTTATTGGTAGAAGTGAAATTTAAATTCCTACATAACATTTCACATTACTGTAACAACGTATTTGCATTTCACATGCCTATGTTCACTAATTAATATATTTTAAATATCAACAAACTTAATAATACCATTCATTCCAACATCATATTCATGGTTATTGCATGTAACCATAATCTACATTTCAAAATACATTATATAAAACTCCAAAAACAAGATTACAATTAATTTCATAATAATCTGACACTATAGGAAATTCACACAATAGATGAACATATACTTCACTATAAAAGTCTTTGCTTCTTTGTATTATTGAAAACATGAATCTAGATTACATGTAATCCCATGTTTTGTTGAAGAAAATCCCAAAACAACACTTAAAATATGTGCTACATCAAAATAGAGTTTGTGGTTTTCTACCACAAGTACCTCTAACTCTTCCTATTCTTTTCTCTAAAAAAACTCCAACTCATCTTCTTCTCCTCCTTTTGTTTTCCAAAACTTTGCCTCTTTTGAATCATCCCAAGTCACATCATTATGATCCAAAACAACAAGAATTCAAAATTCAAACTAACAAAAATTCCCTAATTAATCTTTATCCTAATGGCCTTGTTCATTTCGAATCACATACTCAGCTTACCCCATTAACATTACCCCTTCTGTACTTTTGATTATGTCTGTGAAATCCTTCTAAAATAATAGAAATGAAATGATAATATTCTATATCCTTGTAAACATTTGTTTCCCCTGCCACAATACTATAATCCTAATCTACACAAAAACTAATGGTTTTATATACATGTTTTGTTCTACATTTCTGATCCCGGCCCCACTAATTCAGTTTGTGGTTCAATGTCTAGATATCTTGGATATCTCTTCTTTTGGTGCTAGAAAAACCTCCACCTTTTCTTATTCCTAAATTCCCTTTAATTCTTTTTCTTCTTGACCCCCTCCTCTAAGGTCTTGTGGTATCTTTGGTTATACCTCCCTGTCCTGAGCTGTTCAGAGATTGCATAACAGGAAATGAGATTGGGTTTGATACAGGTGTCTTCAACCTAATTTTGTTGCTGTGAATATTTCCATGGTTTGAAACCTGAGATGTGCATCTAAACTAGGGCCAATACCCAAACCTTCACGACACATTAACTAGTTGTCCATGAGTTCACAACTACTGGTGAAGTTCATTCAGTCTAGGCATTTGAAGGCTAGTGTATGATTTTGCAAGGATTTGTGTCTGCAACTCATATGCAACTTGTGTGAATATTAGATGAATTAGGTTTTTCATTTTTAATTTCATCATTTTGCAAAATTTCACTAGTAAAAAAAAAATTCTGATGGAGCATGGGAATATAGAACATGTGCTTATGTAATTAGACTGTTTTCCTAATATATTTGCGTACACCCATTCATTGAGGAAATTGATTCTAATTTATGTTTACCATAAAGTATTAGAAAGCTTTTTCTTTATATTTGAAACTACCTACATGCACAGAAGATGTGTTCATCAAAGAGTTCTGCCATTCCAGCTAAAAAACCTTCACTAACTTTTGGGGCTGTGACCCTCACACTAGGGAGGCCCTGGGTGCAGCAGGCATTCCAGTAAGTAACCCCAGTTTATAATGGAGGTATCAGTCCAGGTTGAAAATGGTGACAAATCACTTTGGAAATAAAAATTTCATGCAGTCAATGTGAAGGCTTGGGGGACTTAGTTTTTTTCTTTTGAGTTTTGGGGTGTTGGGGGGAGGATGGGTGGTTTTTTTGTTTTTTTCCTGTTCCCAAGTTCCTAAGGTATTCCCTAAGACGTTCCCAATAAACTTCATTTTTTTATTCCATATTGTTTGGTCATGGTTCAATTTTCATGTATATAAATTGTAAGAGTAGAAAATGTAATAGGATAGTATTGGGTGGGGGGATGACAATGCATGCTTCTATTTTGGGGAGGGAAGCATATTCAGGCTTCTATATTGGGGGCTGCCCCATGTTCCAAAACTATTGGTGATGGCCCAATTAAATGGTTCTTTTCTTTCTGGGAAAGAAAAGGAAAAAAAAACTACAACTTTTACTGTGGGTGCACCCCCACAGTAAGTCCAGGCCCAGGCTTGTCTTGAGGTCTTTTTGCATTGGCCAGGTCTTAGCTATGGTATATAGATTATATAGGTAGGGTTTATGTTTCAATTTAGAGTCACAAGATTAGTTGGGAGGTGAGCCAATTCATGTCTTGTCACTTTGTGCTCCTCTCACAATAAATAAATATTTCATGCCTCATACATCATGGACTCATGCTTTTTAAGCTCTCCACAAATTCCAAGATTTTTTTCTTTGCAAAGTTGACCATTTACTTTCACATGAGAGAGGGGCCTTCCTTTTGAGTGTTCTCGAATGCCAAAAAAAAAGTCTAAATTTGACCCAACCTTGAACAAAGAATGGACAGGCCTCAGAACTATTGACCCGACCAAGGAATTGACAATCTAAAAAATTAGACTTGAACCAAATCCAACCAACATTGGTTTGAACTTTGAATGTGTGCAAGTTGACCTTCAGGAAGGCTTGTGGATTTAATGAAGTCGACCTTTCAACCCTTTGCTACTTGGCATCTCTCAAGATAATTCCTTTTTCAAAATACTGAGTAATTTGACAACTTCAACTCTATAGAAGATCCCAAAAATATGAGAAAGGGAGATAATTATGAAATGAGAACTAATGAACTTTTTATCGGGTCTTGTGCTTGGTCATAAACAAAAATGACATGAATATTATTTTTGTAAAGCATTGTTGTATTTTTTCATTTGTTTATTTTAGTCTCACTAGGTTGAAGAAATTTTGTTTGCTAACATTGCAACAATGTTGTAAGAATAATAACTTACACAATTCAAAAGGTATTCTCCAGCTTGTTAGAGTATCTTTCACTAAATAAAAGTTGCCTGTCGACATATCCTTCCTCGCTCCCTCTCTCACTGCAACATTGTCCCCTACAATGTCTGAGCAACATTTTACGTAGAAGAAAGGTCTGCCCATAGACCCTTCTTCTATACTTAAACACTAGTGCTTAAAAAACAAGGATTAGTACAAGATGTATTTATTGAGTTCGATTCAAAACCAAATATGGGAAGGTTTCCCAAAGTTTCAATAGTCCATCATTGCAAGGTTCTTCTCTATAACAATATTTATTTGCAATATTAAACATAATTGTCCATGTACTGTGAAACTTAGAGGACAATCTTTTGTCTTTGAAAATTGGCCAGCAAACGGTCCAATTTGTTTAATAGTTTCAAGCTCAGAACAAGGAATAACCCCTCATTTAACCATTTTTTAAAGATGAATGCTTAACTATTGTTAATTTTTTTATATGAAGAGCTCATAAGATCTCAAACTTGCTAAGGATTGAAAAAATAGGAATAAGATATTGAATCCAACATGAAATTCATCCACAGTATGCGACCAAAGTATTCATCCATAGAGTTTCCCAAAAAGAAACACAAAATACAATTGCAGGTAATTGGCATATTGAAGATGTTATTTATGCAAGCAGATGCTCCTGACCAAGATTCAAGAGGACCTGTGTGCTTATTCCAAAAACTTCATACACAAGTCAAGGCATATCGTCCATTGCTTGTCAAGTGATAAAACTTCTCACATATCAAATACAAGATGTTATCTACAACTACAAGAATTCAATGAAGGTGATGCTCATTAGTTATATGTATGATAAATCCCCAGGGTGGGGGCATTCCCAAAATAAAGGGCCTCAGAAAAGGCAGTAGCTTAGTCCAGCCCCACAATTTGGGAATGTTCACCACCCATGGCCCTTACCCATCATAAAACATGAGGGCAACATCTATCTATCAAGGAAAGGTAGTTTGTTTTGTTTTGTAGTTATGAGATCCACCAAACTGGGATGCTTCACATTGTGTTCTTGGTGTCTTTGGAAAGCTCTAGACTAGGAGGGGTGCTTGGACTTCATTCCATGACAATTGGACTTGTGGTGCAAAAGTCCTTGAATATTGAATGATTTCTTCACTGAAAATTAAATTAAATTGTAGCTGAAAATTTCAGAGGAATTGGAATTTTGCATTTGGTGTTGTTGGAAAGATCTTGATGAGCATGATTTAATGGAATTTATTTGGTAAGATTTTGATTCAGAATGTGAGAAATATTGATTTTTAAGTGATATCTGCCGCTGAAAATTCAAATTAATACCAAAAAATCATGCTTTGGAAGGAAAAATCACTTGAGGACATGGTAACACTTGGGCCAATGGCACAGGCCACACTAGTTATCATGAAGCAAAACATGCATAAATCAAGAGGCATAGAAGGGGCAGGGTCCTTCTGCCTGATCCTTAAGAGCGATATAAGAGAGGGAGGGATCCTAAGTACAGTTTCACCCTTCAAGAGTTCACAACAATTGGTCACCCAACCAAATGACAAATGGATGCACTTTGAATACAAAATAAAATAATCTTGCCTAAATTTCCAAACTATAACCTCACCCAGAGACAACACTTGAACACAACCCACCTGTTCCTGAGAGTAACTATACAAGCATAAGAAACTAATATGTTTATATAATTGAGCAATGTGATGGACTATGAAACAAACAGAAATGATGATATGTAACTCATGGTATGGACCCAAATTCCCTTAGGGGTGCTGCTTTGCACAAAACCCAAGGTGGATCATACTAATACTGATCTTTTCTAACGATGCTAACTGCTTTTGGCAGGCTCCTACATCTTTCTTACACACCCAAAGGCATCGCAGACCTTCAATAACACTCAAATCACCTATATTGCTACTGCCGCAACTTGGCACAACCCTGCATCCTCTCCAACAAAACCTGAGGTGCAAGCATAATCGCCTAGGTGACAGCCAGTGTTGACTCTAGCAATGCAAACAGGGACTTCTACACACCAAATTGACTGTATAAGACACAGGTATATTTAAACCAAAACAAGAGCTTGGGTAGCAGACACAGATTGTCCTGCTTTGAGGTGCTGGCCTGGTACATATAAACACTGTTTGGTAAAACTCCTAGTCTCCCATCTCCTAACATGTGGCAGCTGTTATCTTGGCTGTTTACCAGGAGGTACACAGTGATCCCAGATGTTTGTTGTTTGTACAGCAGACAAAAAGCATAGGAGAAACTGGTCCTGTTGCTGTTGGTGTACAAAGGGCACGTCAGTGCCATTGTGTTTGCAGTTCACCAAAAAATCACAGTGAAACATCCAAATTGAGCAACTTCAGCTGTTGCAAACCTCACTCCCCTGTTTCCTTGCTAGAAGTCACCTCAAAATAGAATTAAGTTAGGCAGCCCAAAAGGGTTTCCTGTCGAAGTAGGAGGGCTCTGATGGTGGCTCTCCTTTTGAGTCTTCATCTTCCTCTTCTGCATACTCCACAAGCTTCAGCCCTGTCAAACAAGCACAAGTCAATATAATCTATCAGTGTCACCATTTGGAATCAAAGCTCCATAGCAAAGAGGGACAAAGGAAAGTATCCCAGAGGCTGGTCACAATTGTACAGTAAAACCCCTCCTTTTGTTGAACAGCAGAACAGCATTCCAACAGTAATACAGGATGACAGAACTGTCACATTTTGAAGACAAACTTAGGAATTTACCCTCCTTTTGAGGTGAAGATGGGCTTGGTGTCTTCAGGGGTGGAGGCAGTACACTTCTAGAGGGAGGAGGTGGCATTAGTTTCTTCACCAACTTCGACAGATTCTTGTCTTTTTCACCAGACAATGACAGAGATCGTTCTTCCAGCCTTGAGGGAAGAGTACCTTCATGGACCTGCAGCGAAAGGAAAATGCAGAACAAAAGAACAGAATGGGCACAAAATGTTATTAGATATGGTTAGCTATGATGTTTGTCATAGATGATACCAACTGCACAACAAAGCAATGCAAGAATCAGAAAAAGAAGACTACTGAAAAGCTCCAGATGAGGTGAAATGGCCAAAATTGCAAGCATCATGGCAGCAGCTAGAGCAACTGTGCTCCTCTTTAATAAGGACATCAGCATATCCCAACTCCTTGTAAGATTCCTGTGAAACATAGAAATGTGAGTCCACAATGATGGCGCAGCACGAGTCAGCATCGGTGGCAGGGAAAACATTAAATACCTGGTACATGCACCATGCCATGTCAGTAAAAAAAAAACAATGATCCTACTCCAGACACCATGAGGGTGATATGAAGTGGAGGCCAGCATTCTGTACGGCAGCCTGATATCAGTTTGTCCTACAAGAAAAAGCAATACCTGGGCCACAGACATTAAATGAGACTTTGATAGCACTATTGTAAACTTCTAACCACATCCAAATCATTCAGGTCCAGAAAAGACCACTTATATCCACTCAGTTTTTCTCAGCTTTCTCAGCCATAGCTTTGAAGTCAAAACAAATCTATCCCATGCACCTGAGAGTCATTTCTTGCTGTTTGATTGACAGACATTGGAAACTCCTGAAATTTGCGCCTCTCTTTCTGTGAAGGTCCATCTCTTCGCTTCTCCACCTGCCAATCACTTTGTCCATGGTAGGGTTTGACTCCTTGAGCATCAGCACCCTGCAGACCACCCACTGCCAACCCATTTCCTGACCTAACAGAGTCAGGAGGTGGAGGCCTTTGCAATGCTTGTGCAACTTGTTGAAGAGGAGACACCTGAGGATAAACACCACCATAGCCACTGTAGTTTGTAAGAGGATGTTGCAGTCCCCCAGGTCCCTGATTGTATGGGTTGGAATTCTGCAGCCTGCAGTTTGCATTTGTATCAGATCGAGGAGGTCCTGCAAAAACAAGAAGGACGTGGTCATGAATAGGTGAGGGATGCATATGCCAGTTCGCTGAGTCAAACCTTGTGATTTGAGATTATTCTTCAGTGCATCCAAAGATTGATGATATCTTCACAGCTTCATCACATCATACTGCTTATATTTTGTGTAGTTAGGTTTAATTTTGTAGGTCTGATAACATGCTGCAGTGCTCTATATGCCAATTCTACCTCCCTTGTAGAATGGGACAGGATAAATGTTAGATACCAATATATTACCTTCTGTGATAGAACAAAGATTTGGCAGATGCAGCAAAGGTGTATTTGCCACAAATGCTGGTGCAGATGGGCTGCTGACAGATATTGGAATTTGCTCTGTTGCTGATCTGGATTCTGGCTCACTTTTGATACTACTGGAACTTTCTGTGGTCACACCTGTTGTGCTGCCCCCTGCAAGTTGTTGTGGGGGTGGAACTGCACCATAAACCTTGGTTGGAGGTAACCTGCAATGCATGTGTGAGAAAGCAGAACCCAACTCGCAAAGAGAATAGCTACTCCAATATCCTCCATGCATACAAATCCAAAGAGCAGCTCGGTTAAGACTTACGAATGGCTTACGAAATAGAAAGAAATGAACCCATTAAGTATGCTATTGGGTCACAGCCTGCAAGAATCTGAGCTGTTGACAAAGGCCCATAAGCTGATAACACCAATGCCCCGAAGCAAGACAGAGTGTGGATCAGTCATACAGGGGGAAAGAACATCCATCCATGATCTCTCAGAGACCTGCTGAAGTCACTTACATGTTAGCGTAAGGGTCCATAAATATCTTCTCTGTTGCAGGAGGTTGCAACGCTGGTGCAGCCATTGGCATCGCAGAAACAGGAGGCCATGGTCCAGGGCCTGGGGCACACACTGATGGATAGAAAGAGCCCCCTTGTGTTTGAGCTCCCATTGTCCCTGGATATTGAACTCTTGGTTGTTGATATGCAAGGTGTGGTTGTTGACTGACACTCAACAGATGAGAGGGAGCTGGAGCAAGGTCCAATGCAGGTCCACCTGTTGCTGCTTGATATGATGGCCTGCATCACATACTGGAGGGGCTTAAAACACTTTTCTCTATTATTTGAGTTGTATTACACCACTCTCACATTTCTAAGAAGAAGCATACACATTGCAGGGACAAAGAAGTGTACCAGAAAGCAACGCTATCAGAGTGGATGGTTTCCAACAAATTGTCAGCTAGCTGCCGTGCATCATCCAAACTCTTGAAGTTGTCACCAGTGATAAGAAGGTGTAATGGTTGTTGTGCTTCTGCTAAACAACCACATGACTTCAGACTCAAATAGCATGTTCAATGCTAACACCAAGCAGCTCAGCAGGTAAACCAAAACTGACATCCTACTAGCCTGATGAAAAAAGTACATAATTGTTCAAGACGCTCAATACAAACCCCAAACTCTTACTCTACTAAAGAAGGATGAACCTGAACCATTTCCAATTGAGAAATCAATGTTATTGTCTACAATGACTTCATGCAAATATGCCATAAAACTCATAGCAGGGCCTCCAAGGTCCACTTTCAGCCCTATGGCATGGAATGTCCCTGAAACACAATCCACACTCACAGGCACTAGTCTGAAATGAAGATGTTTACCTTCACCTGAAAAGGATTCCAGATAGCCAGAAGCTTTCCCATGCACAGCAACCTCAGTGCCTGTCTCAGTCATGATGTGCTTTAAATACCGATCCTGCATAATTTTGCAATCCAAAATCCCCACCAAAGCCAACAACACCACCACACAATCTCTCCCAAAGAAGTGGAGATGTCAGGGACTACTTCATTTGAACTCTTAAAAGTAAGGTCAAGGAAATGAAACAAATTGCTCAAAGCTGGACAAGCATGACAATCATTCAGTATAGACCAGACAAAAATTTCAAGTTCTGGCCATCCTACAAATACAAAACACATCAACCTAAGAGAAAATCAACCAAGTGGTGGACAATGGAGCCACAGGCTATACATACACATCAACTCAAATTTAGGTACAATTCTGACTTTTCAACAATCTGCTATTCTTCCTATAAAATTTGGGATCACCACAACAAAAAGTGGCAAATCAACTGTAACAAAGTTTCCCAATCTTGAGACCATCCCAGTTCTTCTAGTGAAAGAAAGTTCACAGATTTGGGACTGAAAAGAATTCTTGGAGACTTAGACCTACCAAGGTCACTCTAAGTCAGTGTCCAAAGATGGGAGAAGCTCCAGAAAAGACACTTTAAAGACAATGCCACCTCCAAAGTTTTTCTGGCATAAAAACAAAGTTTAAATGACTGTGTATGCTACCAAGTTGTACAGTGTTTCTAAAGTCTAGTACTGCCTACAAACATGCTAAACAAGGGCTACAGCACTGAAATCTAGTGTGTCCTCTTTCTCATCTGCTCATTTTCCTACTACAGTCCATAAGGATTACACAAGCAAACCTTACTGTCTTTACTTCCATCCGTTCCCACAACTGTTCAAAAGGCAGGTAAAGGCAAAAGGCAATGCTGTGAGGAGCTCATGCTCCCAACATCTTCAAGGTCTGGCTTCAATTAACTGGATGTGCATTAGCTGTCAAGGTGGGAACTACCAAAACTGCAAGAAACAGATCACACAAAATTCTGCTATGACACAAAATCTAGCTGCCCCATTGTTTGAACCATTCCCAAGGTCTCTACAGTCCCATCCACCAATCAATAATTCATCAGCCCATCTCTACATTCCCTCCCCTCAGTTATGCAATCTGACAATGCATGAAATTGTAGTGCTTGTAGACACTCTTGACCAGAGACTCAAAAAGCCCAAAACAAAGTGGGTGAGGAGATGATGTAAAAGATGAGCACAGCGACAAAGGGTTTAAACACATGCAAATGGAATGCCATACACAAGACATGTGACAACAGAACCAAGAATCTTTACTTATGAAAACAAGTCTCTCCAAATAAAGTACAAGTGTCCACAAGAGCCTGGTTACTATCAAGCAAAGAGCCCCAGTGCTTACATTTGGCCCACGAATTCGCCCAACCAGATTAAATGATGGATCAGCAAAAAATCCCACATTTACCACCAAACTCAATGGTGGCCCTCCCTGCAAGAAAAATATCACAAGGTTGATGTTCATGAGTTAACTGGGCAAATGGAGTCAAAAAAAGGATAGACTGTTTAGGTTAGGTTACCAACTGGATAGTGCACCAGAAGTGTGTTGCAATGCTAAGTATCATTATAGTAAAGTTTGTCATGCTTTCACACTGCTTCTCCAAGAAAAAGCTTTACCTAAGATATTCTAAGACCCTTCATACGAACACAATTTGGACACTATTGAATTTGTAGATGCATTACCTGACTCCTAAGAATGACTATGATACTTACCCCACCATTTTGTACTGTTCCTGCAGAAGGTGGACCCTGCTTCATCATCTCTTCTACCAGAGCTGCTGCTGCATCCACTGACTTGATACGCTCTGTGGTGTCCTTCAGCTGCAAGAAAACCTCAGTGAAAAAAAACATCTAAGCTCAAGTTCATTATCTACTAATCCCACAAGCAACCAAACCATGCACCTTTAAACAACAGAAGCTAAAGATGCAAAACCTCTTCACCTGTATTTCATCTTTTGGCTTCCTCAAACTGCCGAGAATCACACATGCAGAGATGAAAGCTGTAATGTTGCACTCCATACCATAAAACATTCTCATATTGTGGCATCTACTCCCTATTTGCACATGTAACAGACACACCCAGATCCTAAACATGGGAAAAAAATTGGAAAAACTGGACATATAAAACCTTCCTCATGTCGTATCAAAGAAAGTCAATGTACCTGATCAACCAAGCACAAGAGATGAACAGCCTTAAAGCATTACAATGGTAGTGAACCACAATAGCACAGAAGTGTACTGCTAAAATAGCCACTTAGTAACAGGGATGTTCTGAGTAGTTCCCTCTGCAGGACATCTCACCTGAACACCAGCAGAAATATGAAGATAAAGGGGCTTCTCAGAATCTGGAGGTTCATTTGGTGGACGAAATCGACCCCTGCTACCACATTACAATCAGAACCCATGAGGCACAACCCATGGCCATATGGTGACCCCAAAAGCCCATTGGGTTATGGAATCAAATATCTCTATGAATGATAGCACAGCAGTCCATCCACAATGAAGGAAAAAATTGATTAACTATTATACTGCTAACAGGAAAACTCATCAACAGCAAGAAACAAACCTTGTAATGACTACAGCACCTGTTTTAGCTTGAATCTGCAGCAAGATTATGAACCTGTCAGTTCCTCTTCTATCTACAGATGCTGCAAATATTTGCAAGAGAACTACTTGCAGTGTTCAGGCAACTTCAAATAAAAATTTCAAATAGAAGCGAGATTTGTATAAAACCAAAAACAACATAAACACATGCAAGCAACCTTAGTTTGATGATGATGAAAGCTGGACACAAACTTGTCTCACTTCCATCATCAAGATTCACTTCAGACATAGAATTTTGAACAAGTGCCCAAGTTCTACTACAAATAGATTTTTACAAGATCAATTCTTTGCACAGCAAAAGCAGTTCAAGTACACAGCAAGTTTATTTAAGTCACAAAATCCGTTAGCTCTTCTCAGGGCCCAAAAAAGAAAGCATACTTCTTCCTGTGTCTGCCGCTTGGTCAATTTATATCGTACTCCTGGATCTGCATCATTGATAATTATCTCACGAGCAATAACTTCATCATGAATCTTCACTGGATGTATCAACCCCTTGGTCACAAGATCCTGCAGCATTGATCTTCCAAACATCAGCACACCATATAATAACTCTCATGAGTATCAAGAAATCTCCACATTCATGATTAAGGAAACCAGGACCAGGTGAAAAGAAATTCTTAAGTCAAAGAGAAACTCCTAGATAAGGACTGAAGAAATGGGGAGAAGAAAAACACAGAGGGAAGAACTAGAATGAAAAGAACTCTCCCAACAGTGGGTATAGGCTGGTGATAGCCTACATACTGAGTTTCCCTGGTTGAGGGAACTGTGGGCAGAATCATTCCCTGTGAAAACCAGAGGAATCCTCTCTTTGTACATCAACCATCAACCACCTTCCTTGTAAGACCTAAAATGTGTCACTACTTCAATCTGTCACTGTTTGATTCTTCAAGTTCCTAACATGTTCCTCTTCCAGGCACAGCCAACTTCCCCTACTGTTGATTTCAAAATTCACCTTTTACTGTTGTGTCACCACAGTCCACTCAAAGAATCTTCAAATGAGATTTCTAATTGCAGACATATACATCTGTCCCTTTCTCTGCAGTAAAAAGAGACTGGAGGGAAGCAAACAACCAACTGTACTGAAGGACTCTGATCCAAGAGAAAGAGTGACCTGATTGATCTTTTGCACAATAGCTACAGCTGCATTGTTTGGCACTGTTGAACATGGAGCAGAATATGGTACTAGAGGCATGGGTAATGTCATTGTTGGGAAAGCCCCGACCAAAGAAGCCAACATATTGGGCATCCCCAAGCCAGTTGAATTGCCAGCCCCGCCAAACAGCATGCCTGGCATTGCTGAGACTGTATAAGCTGCCATAGCAACAGCCTCTCCAGGCTGGTCCCATTTTCTCTTTTTCCTGCAGGACACAGCACCAGGTTCAATCTTTGCCATCATGCATGTACCCTTTAATATACAGTAGTTTGTCACAGAGATTTTGCAGCAAATTTATTTTCTTTAATGTCACGGGCACTTTCAGATATGTAGCAGAAATTAAACTGATCTTCCTAAACCCTAAACCCAACAGGACCCTCGACACTAGACTCAAAGAAACGTCATGCAATTTAGTAACATCACATTGTCGTACCATCAAATGGTCATGCCATGGCTTCTCTGTATCTTCTTATAAACCTTAAACCCTAAACACATCATGCGTAACATGCCTGCAGAAGCGATACTTTGTCCTGCAAATTCTAGAGGCAAGAAGAACCAAGGATTCTATCGCGCAACGGGATAGTTCCTTCATCCCTGCACTGCAAAGCAGATGGCAAAAATTGCGTCACTTTAGGATCGGTTGCCCCACGCATCCGAAACAGTAGCCTCTCAAAACCAAAGCCACAATTTGACTAGCTGCAAGAGATGTAAAAATAAAACCGGTACCGAAACAAGAACATTGACGCGATTCTTCCGGATACTGATTCACCAAGGAGTGTACAAATGAGACCAGTTATTTGTCAGAATTTGCAGAGCTATTCGAAAGCTCTAGTAGCGCTAATGAACACACTAACCTTTGGCGAATAGCCGGGGTAGATGAATCCGCCATCTCCGACCTCGTCAGCTACTCTGTTGCCCCGCGCACATGAGCCAAGACGGCGGCGCAAGACGATGGCGTACGCTGGTGCAGACGACGAAGCGCAAAAACTCTTTGGGTACGCTCGCGCTCTCTCTCTCTCCAATCTCTACAGCAAACCCTAGGGTTTGTGTGAGCAAAGCCCTAATAAGGTTTAGAGGGTCCCGAGTCCCAAACCGAGTCCCAAATCAAGTCTCAAAACCAATTTGTCATCTATTAAAGTTCAATCAAATTTGTTTTTCCCAAAAAGCCTTAAATTGAAAGAATGTTTTTTTTCCATATATATAAAATCTCCATGTTGTGTTTGAAATTATAATAAAATGTCATTTCCATGATATTCAATAGCTCCCCCCATTGTCCTCATGAAGGGCCTCCCTATTGGCTTTTAGTTAATTTACATGGGTGTCAACTCTCTTTATGAATTTTGCAAGCAATACCCATATTGAGACCCCTAGAAGCACCACATGATGGACACTTGGCACCATCTTCTTTCAATTAAAAAAAGAAAAATGCGTTTTCTTACCAATAAGTTTTCAACTACATATTGTATTCAATTTTTGTTTCAACTATATAATTATATCTATTTTGAAAATTTTCATATGAATACTAAACTTACCGAATGTGTCGAGTCCTTTATTGAATTGATATGTATATAGTGTTAATCATTGAATAGAGTTGACATTCAAAATATTTATAGGTACAATAAATGTTATTATAATCATTAATCATACCTAATGTATTTTAAACCTATTGTGATTTAATCATGGTACTTTCATCATCAAATGGTTCTATTCATTAGATATTGTGGAAACATTGGGTGAACAAATTTTATTTTATTTTTGTGTCAAACTATCATGGAGATGAAATTTATGAATATTGACAAGATGCCTATTAAGCATTACTAATTTTTTTAAATATAATTTCTTTGCTTTTGGAAATAGAAGTGAATGATACTTGGGTAAGCAACTAAATCACATTTAATAATAATATATTTAATGTTTTGATTGATATTATTATTATTAGTTTTGTTGTGTTTTGATTGATTTTTTCTGGTGGGATTCTTTACATAGTAGAAGACAAAAGAAATATTTTCTTCCATCATGAAATATGCACAATTCATTTCTTTGTAAAAACAAGGTATGAACAACATTTGGATATGATTGTAATTATTTAATGCAAAAAGAAATGAAATTTATTTATCACATGATTTTGTTTTCAACGTGACAATCCAACATAACTTTTGTAATATGTTTCAACTCTTACCAACTAAGTTTCTATTTACTTGTCTAACCAACAACCAAGTTTCTATTTACTAGTCTAACCAACAACCTTCATTATCAATGTGTGCAACTAGGAATTGACTTTGCCTTAATTCCTTGTCCACTTTAATTCAATTGTTTTTTCAATTGTACTACAATTATATTACAATTTGTTTCTAATTATATTGTGATCATGAGCATTACATGTTGATTTTCAACTATCAATCATTCCCATGGTGCATTAATAAAACTATAAATTTCAGTTCAGTTGGGAGGAAAAGGCCCTAAATGGCAAGGTTTTTATCGCAAATTATGTTTTGATAAAAAAATCACTTCAAAATCATTTCATCAAACACAAGGATATTTTTTAAATAATAATCTCAATAATTTTCATGCATTTTTTTCCTTCAAAGTTGAATGTTCTCCCATGTGAACATCCAATGCTAGGTTTTTTAGCTTCAGTACAACATACTTTCAAATATTACATTTGTTCACCCAACAACCCTTAGATTTCTCAACATCATCATCATCTAATTGTTTTTCAAACTGATTTATTAACACCTACATTTGATAAATCACATTGAAACAAAAATTGAATGAAAAATAAAACACAAAGAAAATGATGACAATGTAAATATGGCATGTAAACACACTTCATTTGCATATTCATAATTTAACTATTAACAACTTTGTGGTAGGCTTGGCCTTAAACAATGTGTACTTTTTTAATAGGTTTATCGATTGATGCACCATCAAAGTTGCGGGTAATGGGCCCTAGCATTCAAGTATTATAAAACATTATTAGTTATATACCTAACACACAATTGGAATGTTATTTCAAAAACGAAATTAAGTTAGTATGAATGATGTTGTTTTGAATAATAGATCAAAGTGTTAACAATAATGAATTGTAGATTGTTGCATGCATCTCAATAATCACATAATTTGCACCTTCATATAGAATGATCAATTATGTTGCGCATGAAAAGTTCATGTTAATTTTTAAACAACATTAGGTAGTTATCAATGATGTTGTTTTGGATCATAAATCAAGGTGTAAACAATAATGAAATGTATATCGGTGCATGCAATTTATCAATCACAAAATTTGCACCTTCATATATAATTATTAATTATGTTGCATGAGGTTGTGGTTATATTCAATAAGCCATGGTGCCCTATCATGGTTCAATTTCCCTTGCTTGTCAAACATTTCTAGTATCAAAAACATTCTTTTGTAACAAACAATGTTGTTCACATGAAGTATAAGATGACATAAAGAATTTGATTTCCAAAAAAAAGAAATGATTGTAATTTCCCAAGTTAATAATATTATAATAACACAATCTTTTGTAACAATGTAAATCAATGCACGATTCAACACAACATTTGAATATATATTTTATCACAAGTCAAATGATTAAACTTGTAACCTTTCAAGAAAGGGCAAGTATAAAAAACTTTTACCTTTGGTTACATCCTATAAATAATATACTATAATTTTAAATTAACCTTAAATTGTTTAAAAAATCATAAAATAACATTAAAATTGAACCCTTTTGAATTAAAAAATTTCAGCTAAAAATAGTTGATGATTACTAGCAAGTAAAATAATATTCTGGGGTGGATTTTGGGGCGGATTTTGGGGCTAGTTGAATTTTCAAATTACAACACTTAAACAACATGGGTTGATGTCTATTAAATATTTAAAATGATGTAATAATGTACAAACTTACCCTTTCGTTATATATCAAAAACTTGGAAATATGAATCCGTTGGCTTTATGAAACATTTCAACTTCCATGTTTTGATCCTTTGAAATGTCAATTCATTTGCATGCAAGCATTGAATTATTTAATTTGATGCTAAAACTATTGGATTTCAAATATGTTTAATTTGGCGTACTAAATCATTTTTCTCAATGTTTAATCATTTTAATGCATTAATGCCAAAATAGATGGCTAATATGTTAGTGTTAGTAGAAAATTTAAAGAAGTCAAGTGAAGTAACAAACCTATCAAATACTTTCACATATGACATCTAAGGTCAAATTTGAATGTAAACTTTCTTTTAATCAAAATGTGCATTGATAACAAAAGTTTTGAACAATTAATTATAATTGTTGATAAATAGTATGACACAAAAGTAAACCAACAAAGTTCAAATGAAATGTAACAATAAACATAGCCATTTCCAATGTTAAATTGTACCTAGTACTTATGTAACAACTCTAACAACTTAGTTAATGATATGTTAATAACTAATTATAAATCATTAACTAAATTTTAGAATAATTAAGTTATTAAAGCCTTTTAAGGGCCGAACAAATGATTGTTGTACATATCTCTTATGGACATATGTCAAAATATAAGTGTTGAAACATACCATATAGTGATTGTTAAAGTTTTATTGAGGGAAGCTTTTTGTGTGAATTCATTGTTTGTTTTCAAATGATGAACACAAACATATGTGCATTCAAATTTTAAACTTTTTAATGCAATCCTTGAAAAGTTACAACATTTAATTGAATGACACACAAGGGAATTTGTTTAGTTATTGATTTGGGGTTGTTAACATAGAATGTTTGGTTGTATATATAGGTGGTAGTTTAGCGATATTATTTTAATACAAATGTTAATAATCACACAATTACCTTTCAAACTCTTGAAGGTTTATGTGCAAATGTGCATGGGTATACCACATGTGTGCATGAACAATTGAAATAAGCTAATGTATGGGATTGTGAGTGTATTGTAAAGTCTACAAATAATTGCCAAGATGTTATAATGTAATAGGTAGTTGAATGTGAGGTGTAAGTGATTCATTTTGAACTACATGTTGTTATATCTTTAATTACATCCATGTTTAGTTAAATTTAAATGATTGATTGAATTAGTGTTAGATTTATGTGGATTGTATCAAACTTCTTATTGCATCTAAAGTGGGAAGATTGTTGAATGTTTAGGTTGTTAGTATAGAATCAAAACAAAAATTGTGCTAATTCATGGAAGACATGATATTATATTAACTTATAATTTTCTTTAAACTATCATAATGAAGTGAATTTCAATTGTAAAAATTATATAATTAAAAGTTATGTGTCTTTATTTCCATAAATTTTAATAAATTTCTTTAAAAAATTTAATCAAAAAATTAAAAAATTCCATTGGTCCCAAAAATATTTCCAAAATTTAAGTTAATTTTTTAATTATAATGTGTAAATATGTAATTTCAAATGTGAAATACATAATTATAAATTGATTCTACACTTTTTTAAGTTTCTAGAATTATATTCCTAAATATATGAGAATGTAAGAATATGAAATCCACAATAAATAATTATTAATTAAAATATGAAAATAGTTAAATGATCTTTTTATACATTTTTATACTATAACCATGTGGCAAGGGAAAAAATTATATATTAATCCAAGTTATATAATGTCAATTCAAAACTTCTATAATAAAGTATGACTCATAATTTCTTCAAAATATCCAAATATTATGATGCCACGTGCATTAGTTATTACTTTCATTATTTATGCCTATTATTTACATATTGTTAATAAATTAAAAAAATAAAAAATATAAGTTTTTGTTCTTAAATGTCTGCATTGGTAGAAATTTTATTACAATACTTTTAATCATTTTACATGAAAAATAAATATGATGATATATATATATATATACAAAAAAAGTAATGAAATTTATTTTAATAATTAAATTTTAATGATGATGATAACATCAAAATTAATATAAAGTAGAGATGGTTAAGGTCCACTAGTAGTTGTTTTACAAAAATAAAATTCAATCTAATTTTTTTTTAATGGAATGGAATGGCGTCATTTCAATTTTTGTGTTTTTAGAGTTTTTTTGTTCAATACCATAGTCACAAATGATGGAAGTGATGAACATATTTTCAATACCTTCTACATCAACTTGCATACCATTTATTTTTTATTGAATTTGAATTTAATATAGGAACTTGAATTCAATTCAATGTTTTTTTATTCAAATTCATAATTCATGTTGCATCTAATGTCATTTCATATTTTCATTCAGATGGAACTTTATTTCCACAAAATAAATTCATTATTTTCATCATTTCATTGTCATTAATGGTGTGCAACAACACAAAATTCAAGGTTGATTTCTTAATTTAAATTTTATGATCATGAGTGTAATCTTTAAGCAAGGTTCCAAAGTGAGCAAAATCATCCCCCCCTCTCCCCCTTTTTATTTCCCTCATATGTTAATTTGCATATGGTTCCTAATAATTCATTTTTATGTGAATATCAAATTTTGATTTTACTAGGCAACATGGACATGAAAAGGCACAAGTTTCATTGCACGATAACATGTGTTTTTCATGTCCATATACATCAATAATGGAAAAGAATGATAGGGTTAATAAAAAAGATTTTTTTTTTTTTTGAAAATGTATTGAAATAATTATACTGAAACATGTATAGTGGTTGTCACCATGATAATTATGAACATCATCCACTTGACAATTGTGAAAACATTTCATAACAACCTAACTTGACTCATTCATTTCACCAATTCCATTTGACAATTATGAAAACATTTTATAACTACCTAATTACCTCACTCCTTTCACCAACCCAAGTACATGGATATGAAAAGGCAACTTAGCATATGGCATTTCATATTTGTATGTTCATGATTTGGTTGAATTCAGCTCAATAAAACTATGAAAATGATTCAATTGAAACCAATTTGAATTCAACCAACTTATATTCAATTCAATTGAAATTTCAATGAAAAAAATAACAACGTTGAATCCAAAAGAAATGAATATTCAAATCAAATTCAATTGAGTTGCATTCAATTGAGATTATGCAAATTCATTCAATATTAAATTATACAAATGGAATTTAATTGATACAAAATAAAGTTATCTTTTCATCAATTCATTGTCATTGGTAGTGCACAATAACATGGAGCCCAAATAATTATGTTGAATAATAGTTACAACATTACATACAAAATGAACAACTTGAAACCATAGACTTTGGATAAATCCATAGAACACAAAAATAAATAACATCAACATAACATTGTAATCCCAAACAAAATGTGGTAGTCCATCTTCCAATTTGAATGAGTCATTTCACTCATAACAATCAAAATTTAAAAATGCACATAAGTGTTACATGAACACCACGTGTACAACAATATGTCCAATTTGACTACCATAGCAATTCATTATTAATTAAGGTATTTATGATTTTTTTAATTTGATAAATATGTATTAATAATTGGTTGAAATTTCTATAAAAATATAAGTGTCTTCTTTTTTCCTTGTGTTTTTCCCCCCCATGCAATTAGTCTTGTTGATTACTTTCACAAAGAAAATCAAGTGACTATTTAATATGTACACATGAAAAATCGATAACGTGGTGAGAGACAAAAAGTAATAATGACTCTTTCATTGCTCAAAAAATTGACTGAAAATTGACCAAGAATTTCAACCTTTATCAAATTGGGCTTCACACTACCAATGACAATCAATTAACATAAGGTCAAAATATTAATATTTTTAAAAATTAAATGATTTTGAAGGAAAGATAATTTATGACCAAACATTAGTAATTGACGATCATAGAATTTGACTATGAAATCATTTCCATTTCCATTCATTCTAAAACATAAAACTTAATTTCACCTACTTTAAACATTTTCCTTTCTAGCACCCCTAATAATGTCCCTTGGTGACTTATTGACATTCAATCTCAATGTCCTGTTTAATTTGGTATCCCATGTTGCCCCAAAAACAAAAAAAGTTGGACCTTTCCAATCTCCCCCAATGTCCTTGTTATCATGTGTTTCAAGGGCCCTAATGCCCATTGTGGTTCAAAAACTAAAAAATAATTTTGAACTACAAAAGGCGGCATGCTCCTAACATCTTGGCAACCCAAACATCCTTCAACATCATATCCAATGCCTTTTCAACGTCCTTTAGTGCACCCTTTTGACCAAAAGGAAAATTTTCCTATCTAACATGACACCCCTCATGGTATTTTGAACATGCCTTTTTGACACCCTTGTTTGTTGTTTGTTGCAATTTTACCATTCATTGTTACCATTATAATATTTTTGTTTTTCCCTCATCATCTTTCATCATCCTTGGTGTTTTCCAAACGTGTTTTTGTCATTGACCAAGTTTACATGGACCAAACCAAAATGCCCCATCAATCTAAATTTATGTTAAAAATGTTTGGATTTGAAATGTTTGGTAGGTCAATGTCCTATTTAGGGATATCCTTGTAAGATGTTGGCCTAGCAACCCTACTTTTGAACAATCATAACAATTTAAAGGCTTTAAAAAACTTTGGAAATGTTAGACTTGTTTGGTTTGAAATACAATTTCCACTGAAAACTAAAGTTCATTTTTTTAATTACATGTATTCTTTGATTAATCTTATATGGAAGTATACAAAATTTCATAACCAAAAACCTAATCTTGTCAACATGGATTATACATATTACATATATATTGTTGGATCACCATTCAACCTCTCTTTGGGCAGCATACATTTGGATAAACACGATAGGTTGACATGTGTTGGAACTTGGGTTTAAATGCATCTTCAGATTAAGCTTAATAAATGTAAACTTTCACATATTATAGGTTATGTATATGAAAAATTTAATCATAGTTAATAAACGCATTTTAATGTAACATGTTGGAATGTTTATGATTTCATGGGTGTGGGATTTTAAACACACATTTCAAAGTTGAATGATGAGAGAATTTAGATGATATTACTTTAGGTTAACACAAATTAACATGCTTTTATCTAATTTTTCATACAAATTGTGGGGAGGGGGGCAAGGGAAGGGGGCTCTAGTTTTCATTAATTTTAAAAGAACTTGAAATTAAAGAGAATATTGTTTTCAATCAATTTGAAAAGAGAAAAAAATTGGAAAGGAAAAAAATGTTTAGTTTGTTCCAAATGGAAGGTGGTTAAAAAGGGGAAAATAAAATGTCCACCCCAAGTCATGTGTGGAGGTGATATTAAAAGACTGATGGATGGGACTTCCCACTATATTAATGAACTTGATGTTTAGAATGAATTTATTAAATCTAACTAATTTCATAAACATCACATTGATAAAAAAATGTAAACTTGTTAACTTTGATAAATGTTCTTATGGATATTTAATTTTCAATATTGGCATGAATAAATATGTTTATAAATTGGATCAAAATGTATTCACTAAAATATTACAAAAAATTAAGTTGAAATTTATTGGAATTGATTGATTGATTAACTGATTGATTTGTGTAAATAAAATATTTGGAATATAACAAATTATAATATTTCAAAATGAAATTTAAAACATAAATTTTATTTTTTGAAATATAAATTTATTTTAAATGTTAGAATTAAAGGTTAAACCAAAAATGAAATAAAATATCAATCCAAAATTACTTGCCTACCTACATACATATTCTTACCTACCTACCTAGTTATCTACTTAGGTTCCATGTGTCAACATCCTATAAGCTTTGAATTGGATGATTTAAGTATATTAAATAAAAAATATTTAATACCAAAATGGGTTTGTAAATGCCACTTGTCATTAAATTATTGGCCTTAAAAATGCACATATGTCATTAAAAAATGTTATTTAGTTGTACATGTAGTTGCATATGCAACTTGAATTGTAAGAATATGAATATGTGTAATTGTACGTGATACAATATATACATTATCATATATATAATTGTCACATGCAACTAGATGTCTGCTACAACTTGTCTTACACAATCGTCCAAAAACCAATTGCATGTGGATCATGCAATTGCAAATTAATTGCAAAAGGTAATCACAATTTATGGGAAATTTCTTTTAATCCCACTCATTGGAGTTATGCACATTATGAAAATAATTTTAATATCAAATCCATTAAAAAATTTATGGATATAGAATGGGGTTGCATGGATTAAAATATAATAAAACATGTTATTTAAATATGAAACCAAATGTTGAAATTTAAAACTTTCACAATTTGCAATTATGATGTGTAGGTGAAAAATTTTATTTACACTTTTAGATTAATGTTTGAAAACATTAATAATGTTTTATTTAATAGGCAATTAAGCCTAAAAGTGTGGTTGTTGAATGAAAAGGTAAAACACAATGGATTTGAATGTGAATCATGCAATTTTTAATAATAACTTGCACAAAGGAATCTTAAGACTTTTAAGACTTTAGTGTGATACATAGTGATAGTAGATTCAAAGAAATGTGATTTATAGTTAACATGCAATTGATTTTATCAAAATATTAAATCTTTAAAGAATGTAGAATTTGAAATCAAGAACTAGACATCAAACATGTTTCAACTACACAAAAAATGAAAAAAGATTATAATTAAAAATTAAAATTTATTGTGATCAACTTGTATGGTTTTTAAAAAAATCTTGGGAATCTCAATTTGCACCCAATTTGCAAGCATTGGTGCATTGATCACAAATTGGATCACTTCTTTTTCTTCTTCTTTTTTGCCACATTCTTTGCTTTCCTTTTTTTGTTTTGTAAAATTTTTATGGCAATAAATCTTTCATCTTCACATGCATTTAATTCAATTAATGACACATATTGAAATGAAGTTGCAACCCCTACAACAATGGGATGTAGAAAACACACATGATTTTAAATATTCATAATTTCTTTCTTAAATACATTTGATTAAAATATAATATGATGACATTTTTAACACATGTTTGTAGAATAATTAATGAATTTCGAAGGTTTCATATGAAAAATAAAATATTCTTAAATATTCGTAAGGATTATGTATTTTCATTCACAAAATTTTGTTCTTTGAAACAAATTTTTTTTGTTATTATAATATTTTTATAGATAACGTAATTAGTGTCAAAGATGCTAAAGTACTATGATACTAAGTTAAAAATAAATAATAGAAATGACATCCATGTATACATTACGCAACAACCAAAATGGATTTTTTTTTTAGTATGTCATATTTGCATAAGGGATGAGGATCACCAAATGAGTTTTAAAAGGCAAACAAATGATTTGATCTCATCAAGTTGTGCTTGTTTTATGGTAGCATATTCATCTTATATCTTCTCCTACAATGTTAATAACAATTCTAAAAGTTTCCATAAGTTGCAAAAATATTTTAAATTTATATTTGAAAATCACTAATTTTTATATTGTAATTTTTTAAAAAATTATCATTGTGCAATGCAATTTGTAACAAGGACAATATTGCTTATCTACACATCTAATTAATAATGTTCCAAATTGAATTTTAAATTTATTGATCTCTAAAAAACTAATGAAAATATCACAATTTCAATCCATCTTGAATAAATCATTTGCATTGACATTTATTCATTTATTTTAAAAAATTGAACAATGTTAGCATAATCACATGATGCCTAACCAAACAACACATGTCATGTTGAAATAACCTTGATACAAATAAATTTGAACCAAAAGGTAATAATGATGTGATGTAATGGATAACACGCAATAAATTTTCTTTAATTACAAAAGGAAAAAAAAAGGAAAAGTCAACTTCTTCAAATGTTCTTCAAGCACAAGCCATTAATTCATATTTATATGAAATTGAAACATGTGTTAGAAAAATAATTATTGACCAAAAAATAAATAAATTATAGTAGGAATAGAAGGGCATCCTACATAAGGTAGATAAATGAAGGTGTTCATATAAATAATATTGTGGTTAAAGACCCAAATCTATATTTTGGTTTAGAACTTTGGATTAAGACCTCATTTGAAGGTTACCCAAGTTTTCTTGGTGTTAAGGTTCATCTTATCTTTTGTTGAACCTTCAACATCACAAAAATATAAGGAGTTTGTGTGTGTGTGAAGTTCGAATGAGTTTTCCATATTTTTTTGTATTTTCTTGTGCTCGTTAGTAACATGATACCCATTGGGGTTCGTTTGACTTAATAAACATTTGTAATTTATGTTTGGAGCATGTGTTTGGGTTGCGTGTTTAACAACATCAAAGGCTAAATTATTAAATTTCAAAACGACTTTAATTTTAGTGTGATGTTATAATAATAATCAACATTTGATTCTAGTGACAAGTAATTGGAACTAGTATATGGGGGATTTTTTGGAATCCTTTGTATGGTCGTCTATGGACCATTCCAAAGACACTTTAAAAAATAACTATCTCATTTTCAAGCCTAACTAGTTCAATTTTTAAAAATAATTGCTTCCTTTTCCTATGAATTTTCTTAATACCTATTTCCCACCTTTCCTAATAAATACCTCCATTTTATATTACCTCACTCTTTTCCCCTATCCACCAACATGGATATGAAAAGACAAATTAACATGTGTTTTTTCATGTTGATGAAATGTATATTAATTTAGATTAAATTTGACATTTACATAAATAATAATGAATTATTGAAAACCATATGAAAAGATAAGAAAAAACAAAATAGTTGTTTGTCAATAGCAATGCATAACAATGTGGAGCTCAAATTTATTAGTGCAAAACACACCAAAAGAGACATTGATCACCCGAAAAAAATTTGTTCCATTCCATTCAAAATATATTTGAACCACTATAATTTATTTGGTAAAATAAGACGTGTAGTGGTGGATGAAATGGAGATTATCCAAAGGGGCCAATGGGTGTTCCATTTTGTGCAGGATATGTGATGCCACATAGTGTGTTGGGTCTTATAGTGGAAGAGAATAGAAAAGAAAAATCACAAGTAAAAAATAAATACATAAAAATTAATGATAACATTGGTGTATGGGGTTGGACAAAGGTATGTCCATTCATTTGACACGTAAGCTCAACTAAATTTGTGAACCTACAATCCCTTGCATACCAATAGATAATGCATTAATTAATGACACCATGTGTAAAAGGCATGTATTTATGTGATATTGTGTGGAATGATGTTGTAGGTATCCAATTTGAACATTAGATGGGTATGTATATAGATGTATCTTCATGTCTATTTGTAACATAACAATTTGTAAAGGAACATTGCATTATAATACATGCTATTTGGACAAAGGTAGAACATTATGCCATCTTCATTTGCAAATATTCATGGATTTGGGTACTTGGATTTCCATGATTGGTCATTATTGCAACCAAAGAACATTTCCAATAATTCATTGACAAATTTGTGAATATTTTGTGAGGAGAAAAATGCAAGGATAAATAATATTCAAAATATGGGTATGCTCATCAAGACTTGTGTCAACTTAACACATTAACACATCATTGAAGAGGCCTATGCTTGATCTAAGTTCAATTTGAACAAAGATTTAGGAACTAACATCGGCATGCATATACTACAAATGTTGTTATATGGTCAATTTTACCTTGCAATCATGCAATGATCCAGGTGAGCAACATCAATTTAAAAAGACCATAACCGTGCCAAGGGTTGTGGAATTTGAAAGCTATAAGAAGAATATTTTTCTTTTATTCCATGAGGGAATTTCTACTTTGAAAAATTTGGTGCCTAGGTTGTTCTTGATGAGATCAACAAGGAACTAATAAAGGCCCCTCATATTATTTGTGACTCACTTTCATTTCCAAGGATTGTAAAAGGAAGAAGGAGAGGCAAAGTATGAATACAATGTCACACAATAACATTACACAATGTCACACAAGGACATTTGATGCATTTTGTTGAAAAAAATCTAGAAGAATTGAAAAGAATACAAGATGTTGTGGAGGAAGAGGAGGATGCAATGAAATTTATTCCATTTGGTGAAGACTTTCACTACCATTACTAACCTCAATGCCACATTGAGTAGTGGTTTGTTTTTGGTAGCACTTGGTCCTAGCATTAAGACATTGTAGAGTTACATATTTGATGTCAATGTAGAATATTAGATGTTACCATGCAATGGAAGTTTGTAGATATTTTGATTTCAAGCATTTAGAGCTCTTATGAATATGATTTGAAGTTCCTTTCAAGAGTAAAGTATATGGATAGCCAAGGAAACTAAATTTTCCTCTGTTGGAATTTTTGGTCTGGCTCCAAATAATGTTGCTGAATGATTTTTATGTTAGGAGCAATGTTTTTTTTCCCCCAAATCTTGTGATGTAGCAGCGCAAGTGCCAATCATCCATAACATGATTTAGTGAAATTTGGCTATAAACAGAATATGAGAGTAAAAGCATTTAAACATCCTCTATATTGTTCCCTACTTATTAGAACTCGATGTAGAATTTGGCAATTATTGAGCTAGCATCCAGAGGATGGATGTTGAACACCCCACTATGAGCTTCAGGGATGTCAGTCTGGCACCCTGTGCAGCACCCACATGGTTCTGCCAACCATCAATACACGTCTTGCTATGGCTTGCCATCCCCCAAACCCAAGAACAGGCCCCCAACCTTTTTCCAACTTCCAAGCATTGACATCCACAAAGTTCATTGGGGGGGGGTGGGGGAGGTCAGTGTCCTGCCTACTAGAATCCCAATCTCCCGGTTCTCATGTTTGTTCCTAGAAGAAAATGATTTCTTTTTTGTTGGTTTGCCTACCAAGGCAAGGATATTGTGCTTAGATTCATTAGAGAGAGTATAGTATCTTAATGGATTTTGGCCCCTAGGTAGTGAGTTGGTGTATTTTTATACAAAGCTTTTTGAAAGATGTTATTTTGGCTTGTGTTGAAACTGGAGATTAGTTATAGAGTTGTGATATCTTGAACGATTTTGGTTTCTTTCAGAGGATTTTTTTTGAAGATTATATTTTTGCATGGTGAAATATTTGAATTTCCATAATTCTTCTTTTGCCTTAAGATACTTTTTAATGTAAATGGCATGGCAAGGCCACAGTGTGACACACCCTTTTTTGGGCTTTAGTAAGAGATTGCAAAAGGCCTGGCTTTCTACAAGTGTGTGCGTGCGCTGTTCTTAAAATTTTCAAAGAACCATCGATTTTGGGTTCCTTCATTAAATATTCCAGAATCAAAGAATTGTCGGTTCCAGTTGTTTCAAAAAACCTTTAAAGAAGAACTGGCAACTTTTCATGAAAGAATCTGAAAAGAAAAGGAGGCGGTTCTCTGGCAAGTTCTTTGACTTTTTTCCTCTCTTTTTTCAAAGAACCGTGTGTATAGACACCAGCGCCGGTTCTTAGAATGGTCTGAGCGAGTAACTGGGTATGTGCCCAGGATGATAACCGGAGGGTATCTTTATTGGGGCACATGTCAGAAACACTAGCGTCTCAATAAATTAAAGGTCATGCATCTTTTTTTACACATTCCGGATTTCCTTGAAAAGGTGGAGAGGCCTCGTCCCTTTCATTGGTCTATCCATTGTCAGAAATTCTCACATAAACAAAAAGCATTTCAGGCAGATTGATGGATCAGGATAGGAAAGAATTGGAGATGAACTAATGGCCTTTGTTGAAGCAAAGGGCTGGAACCAATGGGATCCGCCATTGTGGACGAAAAGAACAACAACCCCACCCAATTGCTATTGGTGAAAGAAAGAACTGGTGGTCCATTTGCCTACCATAGCCCGCCACCCTTTGCTTTTTCATTGTCTTCCTCTGCCCTTTATTATCCTACTTGCAAAGCCAACTAGAGAAAAGGAAAAATCCAACCCCTATCCCCCCCCCCTCCCAAAAGCCAAAAAGTCAGTCTTTCCAAGTTCATTTGCTTGCAATCTTTTGTTTTGGGGTCTTTACAAGATAAGGGAAAAATCAAAAGTTGACCCATTTCCTTTTTAGTGGATATTACGATCACATGTCGCATTGTACTATATATATATATTACAACAAAAGGTATGTACGACAAGTGATTTCACTAGATTGTGAGTGAATTCATGGATTTATGAACAGAGACTAGTGAACTGCATTCACACGTTTTATTGCACCAAACATGTGCATAGTCAATGAAATGCAGCGGGAAACAAAAACCCGATAATTTCACCCGAATATTCCTAAATGCTCTTTCATCATCCATGATAGAGAAAATAACAAAACTAGATTTATTTATTTATTTATTTATTTATATTTCTCCTTTGAATCGGAAAATACAAAAAAACAAGTTGTTGTACTATGGTTAGGCCATGTTCCACGTGATAAGTCTGTTATGGTGAACTGGCATTCTGTTGCTGGGTGAATGCCCTAGGACATTTTCAGGTTTGGCAGTAATTAAGTTATTTCTGAAAATGCAAAAAAAATAATTATAGAAATTGTTTGTTGAAAATGTTGCAATTTAAAGAAATTATAAGGGAGGGAAAATTACCAAAATTGGTGGAAACCCAGGTGGAGCTTCTTGGGTCAGGCTAGTCTACCATTGGAGAGCAAGTGTCTAATAATGGCAACTTTTCTCTATCCTATAATAATTATGTCTACCCAATTTTGCAAAAATTAAGCAATAGAAATTGTTGTAAAAGGTCTCATTGTCTTTAAAAAGATTCAGAGTTTAGAAAACCTGCCAAAGAAGGCTCCTTATTATTTTCAATGCCAAAATTTCATAAATTACTATTTTACTGCCAGAGTGAAATTTGAAAAATAAAATAATTTCTTCAGCGCTGGGGAGCCCAACCTGAAAAGCTACAACAGTAACAGGTTCTACCAGGGTGTTTTACAGAGAGTAATGGATTTACCCCCAATTTTGACCTCCACAAGGGAGTTTTCATTGAAAAATGGCCCAAATTCCCCAGATTTTTTTTTTTTTTTTTTCTAATAGCAAAAAATTTATGATGAGTTCCAGCAAGTAGTCAGGAATATAGAATGATTTTTTTTTTTTTCTACTTTCATATTTAGTATGTAGCCAACTTTGGCTAAATTATTTTCTAGATGATTGCCACTTT
>Ga0116227_10004354_pt1 | contig 30775 bp, 26 predicted proteins | sample S1TSphgellanicum_FD_89693 | JGI IMG/M metagenome (GOLD analysis project Ga0116227, IMG submission 89693) | Host-associated microbial communities from peat moss isolated from Minnesota, USA - S1T2_Fb - Sphagnum magellanicum MG | ecosystem: Host-associated > Plants > Peat moss > Unclassified... | reverse complement strand
GGTCACTGGCAAGCCGGTTTCCCGCGCGAAGGCCAGCCCGTCACGCCATTCTACCTCGTCAGGATAAAGCCAGCGCCCGCCTGCATCCTTGTAGCTCTCGTGGGTCACCATGCCTTGGGTGAACAAGCCGGCAAACGGTTCCGACTCAGCAACGTAACCGGTCGCCTTCATCGCCCGGGTAAAAAACCGCGCATAGAGAAGGTGTAGAATCGCGTGCTCGATCCCGCCGATATATTGATCAACGGGCAGCCACGCATCCACAGCCGCGCGCACTACCGGCGTATCGGCGTGCGGGCTGCAGAATCGGGCAAAATACCAGGAACTATCGACAAAGGTATCGAAGGTATCGGTCTCCCGCACAGCATCGGCGCCGCAAGACGGGCAAGCGACATGCTTCCAGCTCGGATGGTGGTCCAGCGGATTGCCTGGCTGATCGAAGGTCACATCATCAGGCAACCGAACCGGCAGCTGGTCGTCCGGTACCGCCACCACGCCACATTGCGCACAATGGATCACCGGGATCGGACAGCCCCAGTAGCGCTGCCTGCTCACGCCCCAATCGCGCAAGCGCCAATTCACCACCCCTGTCCCGGCGCCTATCTTCTCCAGCGCCGCAATCGCCGCGGCTTTGGCATCCTTGGTGCTCAAGCCATCGAGGAAGCCCGAATTTGCCAGGCGGCCAGCGCCATCATAAGGCCGCTCGCCGATCTGGAATGTTGCCGCGTCCTCGGTCTCCGGCACCACAACGGGCACCACATCCAGGCCGTAGCGCCGGGCAAAATCCAGATCGCGCTGGTCATGCGCCGGGCACCCATACAGCGCCCCAGTTCCATACTCCATCAGAACAAAATTCGCGATCCATACAGGGAATACACGATCCGGCAGGAATGGATGCTTCACCCATAGGCCCGTATCATAGCCGCGCTTTTCAGCGGTCTCCAGCGCTACCTCGCTGGTGCCCATGCCGCGGCACTCTGCGACAAAGGCGGCCGCCCCCGCATCACGCGCAGCCACCGCCAGCGCCAACGGATGTTCCGCGGCCAGAGCCACGAACGACATGCCGAAAAGCGTATCCGGCCTGGTTGTGAAAACCTCGACGTCAGAAATGCCCGCCTCTGTCGCCGTCAACGCAAAGCGCAACCGCGCCCCCTCGCTGCGGCCGATCCACTTGGCCTGCATCGTGCGTACGCGCTCCGGCCAGCGATCCAATGTGCCTAGCGCATCCAGCAAGTCGGGCGCGAATTTGGTGATTTTCAAAAACCACTGCGAGAGTTTCTTCTTCTCGACGAGCGCCCCGGAGCGCCAACCTTTGCCATCGATAACCTGCTCATTGGCCAGCACGGTGGCATCCACCGGATCCCAGTTAACGAACGACTCCCGCCGCTCGACCAAGCCAGCCTGAAAAAACGCCAGGAACAGACGCTGCTGCTGGCCGTAATACGCCGGCTCACAGGTCGCGAACTCGCGGCTCCAGTCGATGGAGAGGCCCATGCGCTTCAGTTCCGCGCGCATCGCCGCGATGTTGGCCCGTGTCCACTCGCCCGGATGTATGCCGCGCTCACGCGCTGCGTTTTCGGCGGGCAGCCCGAAAGCGTCCCACCCCATTGGGTGCAGCACCTGATACCCACGCGCCCGCTTATAGCGCGCAACTACGTCGCCCAGGGTGTAGTTGCGCACATGCCCCATATGGATCTTGCCGCTGGGGTAAGGAAACATCTCCAGCACGTAGTATTTCGGCCGGTCGCCGGAGGGGATATCCTCGGCGATAAAACACCGCGCTTCACCCCATGCGCGCTGCCACGCTGGCTCGGCTGTGGCGAAATCGTAAATGGCAGGCGCGGATGGTTCGGTCATGGGCAATCGTTCAGGTGCCTTGCGCCCGCAATTCGCGGGCCCTGGCCAAAATCTTGTTCTCGATATCGGTGGCGGTGGTCGGGCTGGCGGGCGCATCCGCCCACTCGCTGCCGTCCCTTACCTGCCTGAAGATCGAAACTTTCACACCGTCCGACCGCAACTGCCTGCCCAACACATACACTGTGGCCTTGAATCGCTCGCCTGTGGTGGTTGGCGGCGCGTACCACTCGGTCACGATCACGCCACCGAACGGATCGGCGGAGGCCAGCGGCATGAAGCCAAGCGTCTCCAGCGCGCCGCGCCACAAATATTTGTTCACCACCAGGCCGGCATCGGCTTCCTGCTGCTTGTTCGCCTTGCCAGGAATAATGGTCGGGGGCGGAATGCTGGGGTCGCCATAGGCCGAACCGGCCACCGGCTTGACCGATGAGCCGTCGCCGCCACCGCACGCTGCCACACAGAGCGGAACGAGGAGGATGGCGGTGCGGAACGGATAAAGAGCCATGATGTCCTGACGATCTCGCGCCGGCGCGATCGCCGGACAGCGCCTCTCTAGCCCCAGACGTCTGTGCCGCCAAGGTTCGATGCAGCCCCGCCGGGGCCGCGCCTTGACCGCGCCCGCCCGGCCCACCATGCCTTGCGACATGCCCAACACCATCAGTGCCGCGCTTCACGCCATTCGCCTTCGTATCGACCAAGCCGCGCGGGCGGCAGGGCGCCAGCCTTGCGACGTTACTTTGGTGGCCGTATCCAAGACCCACCCCGCTTCCGACGTGGCTGAGGCCATTGCTGCCGGCCAGCTTTGCTTCGGCGAAAACCGGGTACAGGAGGCTGCGGCCAAATTTCTGCCACTGCGTGGCGCCCACGCTTCCCTGCGGCTTCATCTCATCGGTGCCCTGCAAACCAACAAGGCCGAGGAAGCGGTACGCATTGCCGATGTGATCGAGAGCCTCGACCGTCCCCGCTTGGCCGATGCCATCGACGCCGCGGGTCAAAAAATCGGCACCCTGCCTGATCTGCTCATCCAGGTGAATATCGGTGATGAGCCGCAGAAAGCCGGCGTGCCACGTGCGGAGGCGGATGCCTTCATAACAGCCAGCCGGCGGCGCTTTGCCGGCAAACTGACCGGGCTGATGTGCATTCCACCGGCCGGCGCTGACCCCGCGCCTTATTTCGCATCCCTTGCCGCCCTGCGTCAGGCCCATGGCCTACCCGTTCTATCGATGGGCATGTCGGATGACTTTGAGGTGGCCATCCGCCATGGTGCCACACATGTGCGGGTAGGCTCGGCCATTTTCGGCGCCCGTCCGCCTCCTGGTCGGATGTAACCACGCGGCGGGCCAAGCATGCTTCCTTTTTGGTGCAGCGCATCGTAGTGCAGCGCGGCATTTCCAGAGCGCCGACATGAACCAGCTTTCTCACGCGGACACAGCAAAGCTCCAACGCGGTGTGCCACCTCTCGGCGCCCTGATCGGCGTGCTGGGCGTGGTCTATGGCGATATCGGCACCAGCCCGCTTTACGCGTTCCAGGCCACGCTAGCCCTGTTCGGCACCAAGCACATCTCCGATGGCGAGATCATCGGCTGCCTGTCACTGATTTTCTGGTCCCTGATCCTGATCGTCACGATCAAATATGTGCTTCTGGTGATGCGGGCCGACAATCGCGGTGAAGGCGGCATACTGGCGCTAATGGCGCTTGCGCAACGCGCGGCCACCAATGCGCGTGTTCGCAACACCATCGCTCTGATCGGAATTGGCGGCGCCTGCCTATTTTTCGGTGATGGTGTGATCACCCCGGCCATCTCGGTGCTTTCGGCCGTCGAGGGTCTCGAGGTGACCATCCCACAAGCCCAGGCTGTGGTCATACCGGCCTCGGTGATCATCATCATCGCGCTGTTTGCGGTGCAAGCACGCGGCACCGGGCTGGTCGGCCGCATCTTCGGGCCGGTAATGGTGGTCTGGTTCGCCACCATCGGGCTTCTCGGCGCCGTTGAAGTGGCCAAGGAGCCGTTTGTGCTGCAGGCAATGATGCCGCAGCATGGCGTGATCTTCTGCGTCCATCACGGCTGGCTGGCGTTTTTTGCCTTGGGCGCGGTGGTGCTGTCAGTCACCGGGGCGGAAGCGCTGTATGCCGATATGGGGCATTTCGGCGCCAGCCCGATCCGCCTGGCCTGGCTGTTTTTCGTTCTGCCCAGCCTGGTGCTGAATTATTTTGGTCAGGGCGCCCTGGTGATCGCCGATCGCCACGCTGCCGAAAACCCCTTCTTCTTGCTCGGTCCGCACTGGCTCCGGCTGCCGATGGTGTTTCTAGCCACCGCCGCCACCGTGATCGCTAGCCAGGCCCTGATCTCCGGCGGCTATTCCATTGCCCGGCAATGCATGCAACTCGGCTTCCTGCCGCGCCTGACCGTGCGCCACACCAGCCAGACCGAGGAGGGGCAGATTTATGTGCCCCAGGTGAATAATGCTCTGATGATGGGCGTGCTGGTACTGGTGCTGGTGTTCCGCAGCAGCACTGCCCTAGCCTCGGCCTACGGCATCGCCGTGACCGGCACATTTCTCTGCACCTGCGTGCTTGCCACCATCGTGTTCCGGCGCCAGTTCGGCTGGTCGCGCACCCTGGCCGTTGCTGTATGGGGCAGTTTCTTCGCCATCGATTTCGTCTTCTTTTCCGCCAATGCCCTCAAAGTGGTGGAAGGCGGCTGGGTGCCCCTGGCTCTGGGCCTCGGCTTGATGGCGATGATGACGACCTGGAAGCAGGGCCGTGATCTGATGTTTTCCCGCTGGAAGCAGGATAGCCTTCCTCTAGCCTCGTTCCTTGCCCGCCTGCCGCAATCCCGCACCGTGCGGGTGCCGGGCATGGCGGTGTTCCTCACCGGCAACCCCGATTATGTGCCCGCCGCCTTGCTGCATAACCTCAAGCACAACAAGGTGCTGCATGAACGCGTGCTGTTCGTGACGGTCACCACGCTGGACGAACCAGAGGCCGGCGCCGAGCGCCGCACCGAGGTGAGCGAGCTGGCGCCAGGCATCCACCGCGTTCTTCTACGCTACGGTTTCATGGAAAGCCCAAACGTGCCACGCGCTCTGGAAGACTTGAAATCGCGCGGCGTGCAATACGACCCGATGCAGGTGAGCTATTTCCTCGGCCGCGAAGTCCTGGTGCGCGCGATGGCACCAAAGCTCTCGATGTGGCGGCTATGGCTGTTCCTGCTGATGGCGCGCAATGCGGTGCCGGCTACCGAGTTCTTCCGAATCCCCAGCGACCGCGTGGTCGAACTGGGCGTTCGCGTCGCCATCTGACGGCTTACCCTGCCACGATCGCAAACACGCGGTGCTCCACATTCAGTACCGGCCCGGGGAAGCGGCGCGCAAGTAACCGTCCGAGTGACGCATCGAATTGGCCAAGCTCGGTCTTGTCCATCGCCACCGCCCCCCTTTTGCTGGCCCGCACGCGGCCGCGCCAGGCTTCCGGGGTGTATTGCAGGGTGCAGGTGAACCCAAAAACCTCCCAATGGGTGAAGCCTACGGCGGCAAGCTCTTCTGCCCAGTCGGGATAGACAAAGGTTTTCGGGAATGCGCGTTCGGCCCCGTAGCGCGCCATCAGTCGTAAGGTCGCGGCGGCCACGCTGCCCGGCGAGGGGTGCCAATCGAGATGGGCCACCACCAGCCGTCCGCCCGGCCGCAACACCCGGTGCGCCTCCCGCCCCGCCGCATGCCGGTCGAACAGATGCCAGCTGGTGCCCGCGGACACGATATCAAAACTGGCACTCGGTAACTTGGTGGCTTCGGCACGAACACGCAGATAGCGCGGGCGAACCACCTCCCCGCCATTGGTCCGCTCTGCCACAGCCAGCAACTTCGCGGAGAAATCCGCCCCTGTTACCAGGCAGCCGCGCCGGGCAAACTCGCGCGCCAACAGCCCCGTGCCGGTGCCAAGATCGAGCACGCGCTGCCCGGCGAGACCTATCTTCAGGTGATGCAGGCGGGTGAAAAATTCCTGCGGGAACCCCTGCCGGTAGGCCCCGTAATCCTCGGCAGCCCGCCCGTAATCGATCGGAACGTCATGGGATTTCACCATCGATATTTTGGCCGACGCGAAAATGGGCGTTCAGGCCAGCGCCAGGAAAGTCTGCCGTCGCCACGCTCGGGTCAAAAAAATCGGGGCCACTTTTTCACCAATCTTTCGTGCTCAACGCCATCTAACGCTTAAGCATAAGTCAGAACATCTGTCATAATGGACAACCTGCAAAATTGGGGGAGAGATGCCGAACGCGGAGCCGCCAGGTAAGGCTGGGTCCAGCCTGCTGTTCCTGCGGGAGGAGCAGATAAGACTGGCGCAGGATATGCTGTTCCTGACCTGGCGCGACTTTTCAGGCGTGGTCGATCCGGTGTTGGAAGAGGCGGGGCTTGGGCGCGCCCATCACCGCGCGCTGCACTTCATTGGCCGCACGCCTGGCATGACGGTCACGGATTTGCTGGCGGTGCTCTGCGTCACCAAGCAAAGTCTCTCTCGTGTGCTGAACACGCTGGTTGAGCGTGGCCTGGTTAGTCTGGCGCCGGGCCGCACCGATCGGCGTCAGCGCCTGCTCAGGCTGACAGAAGCGGGCGAGGTGCTGGAACGCGCTTTATATGAGCGCCAGCGCGAACGGCTGGTGGCGGCCTATCGGGAAGCAGGAGGTCCGGCAGTGGAGGGTTTTCGCAAGGTCATGCGGGCGGTGATGGGCAGGGCTGGCCAAACCTATCTCGATGAGCAGGTGGGTGCATGAGTGATGACGCGCATGTGCTGGTGGTCGATGACGACGCCAGACTCCGTGCGCTGCTCAGCCGCTATCTGGCCGAGAACGGCTTTCGCGTCAGCAGCGCCAGCCATGCGGCGGAGGCGCGGGACAAATTGCGTTTCCTGGCCCCCGACGCCCTGGTTCTGGACGTGATGATGCCCGGCGAGACCGGGCTCGCCCTCACCGCCTCGCTGCGGGCGGAAAACGCCACCGTGCCGATCCTGCTTCTCACCGCCCGAGGCGCGCCGGAAGACAGGATCGCCGGCTTCGAATCCGGCGCCGACGACTATCTCGGCAAGCCGTTCGAGCCGCGCGAACTGGTGTTGCGCCTGCGCGCCATGCTACGGCGCACCGCGCTGCCAGCCGCGGACGTGCCGGCCGGCCCGCTGCGGCTGGGGCCGCTGGAATTCGATCCGGCACGGGCTGAACTGAGCGGGCCGGACGGCCCCATGCACCTGACGGGAGGGGAGAGCGCATTGCTGGCAGCCCTCGCTGCGCGCCCAAACGAGGTGCTGACCCGCGAGGATATCGTCGCGGCCCTCGGCATGGATGAAACCGGCGAGCGCGCCATCGATGTTCAGGTCACCCGCTTGCGCCGCAAGATCGAGAACGATCCACGGGAACCCCGCTTCCTGCATACGGTCAGGGGCCGCGGCTATGTTCTCAAACCCGGCATCTGAGCCGGCCCGCCAATGACCCGCTTCGCCACCGTGTGGGAGCGGCCAGCCCGCAAGATACTGCCGCGGTCACTGCTCGGCCGCTCATTGCTGATCATTCTGGTGCCGTTGCTCGTTGTTCAGGCCGTGGCCCTGCTGATCTTTTACGGTAGCCATCTCGACCTGATCAGCCGCCGGCTCTCCGGCGCGGTGGCAGGTGAAATCGCCCAGACAACCAGCCTGCTGCATTCCACCAACGACCCGACGGATCGCGCCTGGATTCTGAATATGGGTTTTCGCGATTTCGAACTGCGCATGCAGATACGCCCTGGCGCCCATCTGATGCCGCGCTCGCGGGTGAATATTCTGGGCCCGATGGATGATGATCTGGCCATCGCGATGCGGCAGCGCGTTGGCCTGCCCTTCGCGATGGACTGGACTCACGATCCCACCTCCGTGCTGATCGACGTGCAATTGCCCGATGGCGTGCTGCATGTGGAGGCGCCGCGAAAGCGGCTCTATACCAGCATGATCTATGTCTATGTGCTGTGGCTGGGCGGCTCGTCCATCCTGCTGTTCACCATCGCCGCCTTGTTCATGCGCAACCAGGTGCGCGCCATCCGCCGCCTGGCCGAGGCGGCCGAGAAGTTTGGCTTGGGGCGTGACACCGGCGCCATCCGCCCGGAAGGCGCCATCGAGGTGCGCAAGGCAGCCACCGCCTTCAACCGCATGCAGGAACGCATCCGGCGCTTTCTCACCCAGCGCACCGAAATGCTCGCCGGCGTCAGCCACGATCTGCGCACACCGCTTACCCGCTTGCGCCTGGCACTGGCCATGTTCCCGGCGGAAGGCCCGCTCGCCGCCGATGCCGCCGACATGACGGCCGATGTGGAAGAGATGGAGCGTATGATCAGCGCCTATCTCGCCTTTGCCCGCGGCGAGCAGGCCGAACAGGCACAGACGGTGGATATGTCCGTGGTGCTCCAGGATGTGGCGGCCGGCGCGCGCCGGGCGGGCGCCGTGGTCGAGGTGGACGCGCAGGAGCCACTGCCGGTGTATTTGCGCCAGGATGCCATGCGCCGCGCGCTGACAAACCTTGTCGATAACGCTAGGCGCCACGCCGGCCGCATCGCCCTGTCGGCGCTTGCGGTGGGCCGGTCCGTCCTGGTGATGGTGGATGATGACGGCCCAGGCATTCCCGGCGACCGCCGCGAAAGCGTATTCCGCCCGTTCGAAAGCGGTGCGACGGGGGGCACCGGCCTTGGCCTGACCATCGCCCGCGACATCGTCCGCGCCCATGGCGGCGATATTACGCTGGAGGACAGCCCGATGGGCGGCCTCCGCGCCCGCGTCCGCCTCCCCGTGTAGCCTGTAGGATGGGTAGCGCTTCGCTCACCCATCCTACGCATTTTGTTTCTTACGCGGTCACATCAGAACTTATACCCAATCCTTCCGATGAATTGCCTTGGCGGTACATAGTAGTCCGCCGTGATGAATGTGCCGAAATTATCCGTATAGCGCGAATTCACTGAATCGCTGTTGGTGAGGTTGATGATCAGGAAATCGGCGTGCCAATGGGCGTCGGCCGAGGTGTAGGTGAAATTGAGATCGATCTGGCGCTGCGCCGGCACAAGGTCGGTGGTCGGGCTGTTATAGATGCGGAAGTAGTAAGGATTGCGGTAGATCAGGTGGATGCCCGATGTCAGCTTGCTGCCGCTGTCGAAATACAGATTATGCTGTAGCGCGATGTTGGCGGTGAAAGGCGGCACTTTCGGCAATTGATGGCCATATACGTCGCCGCTCGCCGCGTAAAAGGCGGCAAAGCGCTGAGCGACGTCATTGCCATTGAACGGGCCGCCATTGGCGATATCGATCTGTTCGGCGACCGCCGGGTCCAGCAGCTGCTGGTGGCTGTCAACCTTGCTCTCCTGCACGGTGAAATTGCCATCGAGGCGGAAATTGTAGGGCAGCAGCTGGGTTGCCTCGGCTTCAACCCCGTCGACATGCGAAGCCTTGATATTGGTCAGGCCACCCTGAAACGGGATCGGGTCCTCGCTATCCACCTGGAACGCGTGGATCATGTTGTAGAAGGCCGAGACGTTGATCCGCAGAGTCTTGTCGAAAAACTCGTTCTTCGAGCCGAGCTCGAAGGCATCAACCCGCTCCGGCGCGAACACCAGAGGAATATCCACCGCCCCCGGATTGAGGTTGGCGCCACCTGGTTTGAGGCCGTTTGAAACCATGCCATAGACGGTGTTCATCGGCGTGATGTCGTATTCCAGTTCGGCACGGCCGGTCATTTTCTTGAATTTGGTTTTCAGCACCGCATAAGGGACGCCGTTATTCCGGTCAGTCAGGCCGAAATAATCCTGGATCACGCCGATCTGGTTATCCACCGTGCCGCGGCCACCCACGGTGAAGCGCAGCTTGTCGGTGATATGGTACGTGCCCTGGCCATAGACCGATCCAGACGCAAGGCGCTGGGTATCGCGCGTTTCGAAGGCGACCGGTCCGGTGAAGCCGGCGGTTTCGCCGTAATAGGGATTGCTTGGGCTGAGATTCACCGGCAAGCCAAAGGGTGCGTAGAAATTGAACCCGCCTGCCGCGTAAGCAGCCTGGTTGGCCGCGTTGTCGTTGTACTGGTACTCCTCCACCGCCTCGTTGTATCTCTGCTGGAGGTAGAACGCGCCGACGATCCAATCCAGCTTGGTGCCTGGCTTGGAGGTGAGATCGACTTCGGCCGTATAACTATGCCCATCGCGGTTATTCACCACGTCGATGTCGTGCACCCCCAGAATCGGCAGGGCCGTGGCATAGTTCAGCTTATCCAGGTCTTCCGACCCATCCAGGCTGCCTTCCTGATAGCTGCCAATGAATTTGGCCGTTGCCCAGCCCAGATCATAGCCGAGATTCAGCGCGAAATTATCCGCGCGCTGATGCATCTTGGATGGCCAATCCGCGGTCACTTCGCGCGGATCTGGGTTCGGGTCCAGGATGTTCTTGTAAGCGTCGCCATTGGTGTCGTTGGTGTAGTGCTCGCCCCAGAGTTCCACGGTCAGTGGTTCGATCGGCTTCCACAACGCATCGATGCGCGCATTGACGCTATCCTCGTTGCCAAGCGGATATTTGCCGCCATAGCCGGGAACATCCGTTGCTTCCCCCCAGCCGCCATGCGCTTCCTGCTGCACGGCCACGCGCACCGCCGCGGTGTCACCGAGTGGAAAATTGCCGACGATGCGGAACCGATCGTAATCATAGCTGCCCGCGCTGAGATCGGTGTAACCCGAATACACGCCAAGCTGTGGCCGATTGGTGGTTACGTTAATCGCGCCACCATCCGAATTCTGCCCCAGCACGGTGCCTTGCGGGCCGCGCAACACTTCCAGCGTGTCGATATCGAGGAAATTGGCGTTCAGCGAGATCGGGCTGGCGATATACACCCCGTTCTGGTTGTAGGACACACCTGGCTGGGCAGAGGTATTTTCCGTCCCTTCATACCCTGCGCCACGGATGCTGATCGCCAGCGGGTTGGAAGGCGTGGTGTTCACCACCAGCCCAGGAACGATGTTATCCAGGTCCTTGGGCGCGGCGATATGCGCCTGGTCCAACGCCCGCCCGCTGAGGGCGGTGATCGCCAGCGGCGTCTTCTGCAGGTTGGTCTTCACCTTGGTCGCAGTCACAATAACCGTTTCGATGCCGCCGCTCTGCGATTGCGGCGCCGGCGCCTTGTCCAAGGGAGCGGTCTGTGCCGCCGCCGGGGCAATCCAGAGCAATACGAGCGCCGACGTGCCGCACAACATTCTGCGGTGGGTGTGGACCGAATATGTCGTTCTGCGCATGGAATGCCCCCCGGCTTGCGGAGCAGAGTGCCCGCGGGGAGCAGCAATGCACCCGACATGCCAAGTTGTTCTTGCAGCGCAGCGAGTAGCGTAAACACCGGCCGAATCGCAGCATGTCGATAGCGGCTCGATACTCCGGCGAGCCGAAATGCTTCCGAAACCGCGTTCCTATTGCCGTTTTATGACCAAAAGCTGGGCGTTGCCGTTTCGGCGCCAGGCGCGTGGTCTGCGTTGGCGCAACGTTTGCAACGCGCATGGCCAGCAACACGCAAGGCCAGGAGCATCGCCGGTGGAGCTTATGTCGAGACTCGTGGCCTTGAAGGCGGGATGCCGTGCCTCCTATGCCCCCGCTTCGGGCAAACCCCAGGGTAATTTGCCTTGAATATCCCAAGGCTTGAACTGCGCGGCCTTACCAGGCGGTTTGGCCCCGTCACCGCCAACCAGTCTGTCGACCTGGTCGTTCGAGCAGGCGAAATCCATGCGCTGCTCGGCGAAAACGGGGCCGGTAAGTCTACCCTGGTCAAGATGGTCTATGGCGTACTGCGCCCTGATGAGGGGGACATCCTGTGGGAAGGCGAGCCGATCGCCGCCCACGATCCGCGTGCCGCGCGCAAACTCGGTATCGGCATGGTTTTCCAGCATTTTTCGCTGTTCGAGGCACTCACCGTGCTGGAAAACGTGGCCATGGCGCTGGAGGCGCCCGGCCCCCTGCCCGCCCTCGCCATCCGCATCCGGGAGGTGAGTGCCGCCTACGGCTTGCCGCTGGAGCCGCTGAGCTACGTGCACACCCTCTCCGTCGGGGAGCGCCAGCGTATCGAGATCGTGCGCTGCCTGCTGCAATCGCCGCGCCTTCTGGTGATGGATGAACCCACATCCGTCCTCACCCCGCATGAAGCCGACAGCCTGTTTGAAACCCTGCGCCGCCTGGCGGCCGAGGGCTGCTCCATTCTGTATATCAGCCACAAACTCGATGAAATCCGCGCCTTATGCGAAGCAGCCACCGTTCTACGCGGCGGCCGCGTGGTTGCCCATTGCGATCCGCGGCAGGAAAGTGCGGCGGGTCTGGCCCGCATGATGATGGGCGCGGAGCTGGAACGGCCGATTCGCCCTGCCACCGCTGCCCGCTCGTCCCTCCGCCTGGTGCTGGATGGTCTGGATCTGCCCGGTGGTTTGAACGGCGTCGATCTCCGCCGCGTGTCTCTGGATGTGTATGCCGGCGAGATCGTCGGCATCGCCGGCATCGCCGGCAATGGCCAGACCGAGCTATTCGCCGCCATTAGCGGCGAGGCCTTGGCGCCCTCCGCCAACGATGTGCTGATCGATAACACAAGCTGCGGCCATCTCGGCGCCGCTGCCCGCCGCCGGCTTGGGCTGTGCGGCGTTCCCGAAGAACGCAACGGCCATGGCGCGGTGCCAGGCTTTTCGCTGACGGATAACGCCCTGCTCACCGGCTATCAGCGTGCCGGTTTAGCGCGTGGCGGCATCATCCGCGGCGCCGCCACCCAGGCCTTTGCCGCGCGGGTAATCACGGAGTTTGGGGTGCGATGCGGCGGCCCGGGTGCGGCGGCCGCCACGCTCTCCGGCGGGAATTTGCAAAAATTCATTGTGGGACGGGAGGTTTTGCAGAACCCTGGGGTATTCGTGGTAGCCCAGCCAACCTGGGGCGTGGACGCCGGTGCCGCCGCGCTGATCCACCAGGCGCTGCTCGCTCTGGCTGCTTCGGGCGCCGCGGTGCTGGTAATATCGCAAGACCTGGACGAGCTGTTTGCCCTGTGCAACCGCTTGGCGGTGCTGAACGGCGGGGCCTTGTCCCGTCCCCTCCCCATCGAGACGCTCAGTGTGGAGGCGATCGGCCTGCTGATGGGTGGCGCGCAGACGCAAGCCCAGGCCTCAGAGCAGGCCCATGCGGCTTAAGGTGGAACCGCGTAGCACCGGCGTGCCGGCCATGAACGCGCTGGTGCCGCCGCTGGCGGTGGTTGCCACCATTCTGGCCTCGGGCGTGGTGTTTGCCGTCCTCGGCTATCCTGCCGGCCGCACATTATTTGCATTCTTCGTGGCGCCGCTGGTTTCGCTGAACGGGTGGGCGGAGCTGGCGCTGAAGGCCGGTCCGCTGGCGATGATCGCGGTTGGCCTTGCCGCCGGATTCCGCGCCGGCATCTGGAATATTGGCGCAGAGGGGCAGTTGATCATGGGTGCCGTCGCCGCCGGTGGTGTGGCCCTGGGCTTCCCCGACAGCCAGGGATTTTGGGTGCTGCCGCTGGTTTGCTTGGCAGGGCTGGCAGGCGGCATGGCGTGGGGTGCGGTGCCCGCGCTGCTGCGCATCCGCCTCGGCGTGAACGAAATTCTCACCAGCCTGATGCTTACCTATGTGGCCACCCTCCTGCTCAGCTATCTCGTGTTTGGTCCCTGGAAAGACCCGGACGGCTATAGCCTGCCGCAATCCCGCATGTTTTCCGATGCGGCCACCCTCACCCCGATCCTGGCCCGCACCCGGCTTACCTCCGGCACGCTGGTCGAGTTTCTGGTGCCGGTCGCGCTCTGGGCGGTGCTGCGCTACGCTCTGGTCGGTTTCAAGATACGCACGGCTGGGTTGGCGCCAGCCGCTGCCGGTTATGCAGGCTTTGTTCAGTCGCGCGTGGTCTGGACAGTATTCCTCACCGCCAGCGGGCTCGCCGGTCTGGCCGGCGCGTTCGAGGTTTTAGGCCCGATCGGACAACTGATCCCGCAGATCACGCCGGGCTACGGCTTTACCGCCATTATCGTGGCCTTTCTCGGCAGGCTGCATCCGCTCGGTATTATCCCGGCGGCGCTGCTGGTAGCACTCTCTTATATAGGTGGCGACACCGCGCAGGTGAGTTCCGGCTTGCCCAAGGGTGCCGCTGGCGTGGTGCAGGGGCTGCTGCTGTTCTTTCCGCTGGCTGCGGATTTTCTGGTTCGCAATAGGGTCAGGGTCGTCCGGTGAATGTGAGCGTTCTGGTCCCAGCCTTGGCCACAGCCACCACCAGCGCTACGCCGCTGCTTCTCGCCGCTATGGGCGAGACCGTCACCGAACGCGCAGGCGTGCTGAATCTCGGCATCGAGGGCATGATGCTGGTCGGGGCCGTCTGCGCTTTCGCGATCGACTCCGCCTCCGGCAGCCAGATTTTGGGAATCGCCGCCGGCGCGTTCGGCGGCGCTGCCTTGTCCGTTGTGTTCGCGCTGCTGACCCTGACTCTGGCCGCCAACCAGGTGGCAAGCGGGCTGGCGGTGGCCATTTTCGGCGCCGGCTTGTCGAGTTTGCTCGGCGCCGGCTTCGTCGGGCGCAGCGTCGTGCCACTCGCCCATCTGCATATATTTCTGCTGTCGGACATCCCTGTGCTGGGGCCACTGCTCCTGCGGCAAGACCTGCTGGTCTATGCCTCGGTGGCGATCACCGCCGGCACATGGTGGGTTCTGGGGCGAACCCGAACTGGCATGGTGCTGCGCGCCGTGGGCGAGAACGATCAATCCGCCTACGCACTAGGGTACAACGTTATTCGCATCCGATACCTTGCTGTGCTGTTCGGCGGCGCCATGAGCGGGTTGGCCGGCGCCTATCTCTCCCTTGCCGCAACGCCGATGTGGATGGAGGGGCTCACGGCCGGACGCGGCTGGATTGCTTTGGTGCTGGTGGTGTTCGGCGCCTGGCGCCCCTGGCGTGTGCTCATCGGCGCCTATCTGTTCGGCGGCATTTCCGTGTTGCAGCTCTATCTGCAAGGAGCCGGGCTGGTGGCGATCCCGTCTCAGATACTGGCGATGATTCCCTATCTGGCGACCATCATAGTGCTGACCGCGATCTCTGCAGGCGGCGCCCGCCGCTTGGCCGCGCCCGCGTGCCTGGGAAAACCGTTCCGGGCAACAACCTGATTTCCGTGCCTATTCTCTCTCGCCGCGCCCTTCTCGCCGCACCTGGCGCGCTCGCGTTCAGCCCCGCGCGCGCCACACCAAAACTGAAAATCGCCTTCATCTATACCGGGCCGGTCGCCGATGGTGGCTATACCTATCAGCACGATCTGGCCCGGCAGGCGATACAGCATCATTTTGGTGGCGCCGTAGAAACGCATTTCGTTGAAAATGTTGGCGAAGGGCAGGAATGCGAGCGTGTGTTGCGCCAACTCGCCGGTGATGGCGCCGATATGGTGTTTTCCACCTCGTTCAGCTTCATGAACGCAGTTACGCGCGTCGCCAAACTTTATCCCGAGGTGAAGTTCGAGCAGGCGACCGGCTACAAGACCGCGCCGAACGTAGCGGAATACAATCTGCGCTTCTACGAGGGCCGTGCGGTATGCGGAACATTGGCCGGCCTGCTCTCCAAAACAGGCATTGCCGGCTATGTGGCCGCCTACCCAATCCCCGAAGTGGTGATGGGCATCAATGCCTTCACCTTGGCCGCGCGCGCACAAAACCCCCATTTCCGGGTGCGCGTAGTCTGGATCAGCAGCTGGATCGATCCTGGGCGTGAGGCAGACGCCGCCAATTCGCTGATCGACCAAGGTGCGGACATACTTACGGACCACATGGATAGCGCCGCCGTGATGCAAACGGCGCAAGCCCGCGGTGTGCAGGCCTTTGGCCAATCGGCGGACCGCAGTGCGGTCGGGCCAACGGCGCAGCTCACCGCAATTATCGACAATTGGGCGCCCTATTGCATCGCCCGCGTTCAGTCCGTTCTGGACGGAAGCTGGCGCCCGGGGAGTGTGTGGCTGGGCATGAAACAGGGCGGGGTAGAGCTCGCCCCGTATGGCCCAGCGGTAACGCCGCCCGCGCGCGCTGCCGCTGATCGCATTAAAACTGGTATCATCGATGGCAGCGTCCATCCCTTCGCCGGCCCGATCATCGACCAATCCGGCCGTTTGCGCGTGGCGGCCGGGCAGACGATGACCGATGACGACATTCTGAAAATGGATTTTTTCGTGCAGGGTGCGTAGCGCACCCGCTTAGAGTGGGTGAACTCCACTACCTTGGCCATGCAACACGCGAGTGAGGCTCGATGCAGCTAGACCACCTGAACCAGCTCAGCACGGCAGCGTTCACCACGGCTCTTGGCGCCATCTACGAGCACTCGCCCTGGATCGCCGAACGGGCCGCGCAGAAGCGGCCTTTTGAGTCGGTCGAGAAGCTGCACGCGGCCATGGCGGGCGTGGTTGCCGCCGCCACCGAAGCGGAGCAGCTCGGCCTGGTCGCCGCGCATCCCGATCTGGGTGGCCGTTTGGCGCGCGCGGGCAATTTGGCGCCGTCCTCGGCGCAGGAACAGGCGGGGCTCGGCCTGGATCGCTTGTCTGACGAGGAGTTCGAGCGCTTTGACGCGCTCAATACCGCCTATCGCACCCGCTTCGGGTTTCCGTTCGTTATCGCGGTCAAGCGGCAAACCCGCATTTCCGTGCTGGCGGCTTTTGAACGCCGGTTGAATAACGATGCTTCAACCGAGCTGCGAACGGCGTTGGGCGAGATCGACGCAATCGCCGGTTTTCGCCTCGCCGCCCTGCTTGGCGACTCCGCCTGATGGACCTCAACACGATCGAGCATGTCGTCACCCCGCGCGATCGTAGCGAGCTCCCCACCCATCGCCCAGGCGATGCTTATCTGGCTGGCGGCACCTGGCTGTTTTCGGAACCTCAGACAGGGCTGCGCCGCCTGGTAGACCTCACCACTTTTGGCTGGGCCAATCTCCAGCACCAGCCAGATGGCCTCGATATCGCAGCGACCTGTCCGCTATCGGTTCTAGAGGCCTTCCAGCCACCGGCCGCTTGGCTCGCCGCCCCGGTTATTCGGCAATGCTGCCGCGCCCTGCTGGGGTCATTCAAAATACGCCGCGTCGCTACAGTCGGCGGCAATCTATGCCTGGCGCTGCCCGCTTCACCGATGGCGGCCCTGGTAGTGGCTCTCGAAGGGATGTGTGAGGTTTGGACGCAAGACGGCAACCATCGCGAGGTGCCCGCGCGCAGCTTTATCCTGGATGCTCATCGCTCGGCTCTCGGCGCCGGCGAGATTTTGCGTGGCATCCACCTTCCGGATGCCGCGTTGCGACGCCGTACCGCCTTTCGGCAGACGTCACTAACGCCACTGGGCCGTTCCGCCGCGCTCCTGATCGGCACCTATGATCAGGGCCGGCTGGCAATCACGATAACCGCGTCCGTGGCTGCCCCCATTCGCATAACCTTTGCCGCATCGCCGACGAAGCCGGAACTATCTCTCGCCATAGATCAGGCAGTGCCGGTTTGGTTCAGCGATATTCATGGCAAGCCGGAATGGCGCAGGCGCATCACCCACCTCATGGCGGCGGAGCTCTGCGATGAGCTGTGTGCGTCATGATGTTGTCGGTCAATGGCCAAAACCTGGAAACCGCGCCTCGCCCCGGGCAGTGCCTGCGCACGCTGCTGCGGGAGATTGGTTTTTATGGCGTTAAACGTGGTTGCGATGCAGGCGATTGTGGCGCCTGCACGGTTCTGCTGGATGGCGAGCCGGTGCATTCCTGCCTGATGCCGGCGTTTCGCACCGCAGGCCGCCGTGTCACCACCATCGAGGGTCTGGCATCCACCGACGGATTGCACCCGATGCAGCAGCAATTTTTGGATCGGCAAGGGTTTCAGTGCGGCTTCTGTGCACCCGGCATGATTCTCACCGCCGCCAGCCTGAATCAGGCGCAACGGGCGGAATTGCCGCAATCGATGAAGGGCAATCTGTGCCGCTGCACCGGCTACCGCGCCATCAGCGACGCAATCGCCGGAGTTCACTCTGCTGACGCAGATATCGTACGCGCGCCGTCAAGCACTGAAATCGTTACCGGTGCGGCCAGATTTACCCTGGATACCTCTCTGCCTGGCATGCTGCATTTGAAACTGCTGCGATCACCGCACGCGCATGCCCGCATTACCGCAATCGATACAACGCAGGCTTTGGCGCTGCCCGGAGTCCATTGCATTCTTACCCACGAAAATGTGCCGGATATTTTGTTCTCCACCGCCCGGCATGAACACTCGACTGACGACCCGGATGACACCAGACTTCTCGATGATACCGTAAGATTCATCGGCCAGCGCGTCGCCGCCGTAGTGGCCGACACCCCCGCCATCGCGGAAGCAGCATGCCGCCTGCTTCGAGTAGCCTACGCTGTGTTACCGGCGGTGTTTGACCCGGAAGAGGCAAGTTCTGGTTCCGCGCCGGTTCTGCATAATAAGCATGGTTCGCGTATTCACGATCCGGCACGGAATATCGCCGCCGCGCTGGAAGGCGGGGTCGGCGATGTGGAGCACGGGCTGCAAGAAGCGGATGTCGTCTACCAAGCCGAGTTCAAGACACATCGCGTGCAGCATACACCGCTTGAGACCCATGGCGCTATCGCCTGGCTGGATTCGGATGGAAGGCTGAACCTGCGCAGCAGCACCCAGGTTCCATTCCTGGTGCGAGATTCGGTTGCCACGGTTTTGGGCCTGAAGCCGGATCGCGTGCGGGTGATGTGCGGCCGAGTCGGCGGCGGGTTCGGTGGCAAGCAGGAAATGCTGACGGAAGACATTGTTGGTTTGGCCGCTTTGCGCACCGGCAAGCCGGTTCAGCTGGAATTGACGCGTGAGGAACAATTTGCCGCAACCACCTCGCGCCACGCATTCACCATGCGTGTTCGTCTTGGCGCCAAAACCTGTGGCATACTCACCGCCCTGGAGCTTGATGTGCTCTCCGACACTGGCGCCTATGGCAACCATGCCGGTGGCGTTCTGTTCCATGGCTGCGGTGAAGCCGTTGCTGTCTATCGATGCGCCAACAAGAAAATTCGCGGGCGTGCCGTATACACCAATACCCCGCCAGCCGGCGCGTTTCGCGGTTATGGCCTGAGCCAGACAATTTTCGCGATCGAATGCGCGATCGACGAACTCGCGGCCAGGCTCGGCATTGACCCGTTCGATCTTCGGACCATGAACATGATCCGTCCAGGCGATCCAATTATCTCCTACAACAAGGAAGATGATCTGGAGATCGGCAGCTATGGCCTTGAGCAATGCATGGAGATGGTACGCGACACGCTCGCGCGCGGCAACGGGCAGCACCCGCCCGGCGAGCCTGGCTGGTGCGTTGGCGAAGGCGTGGCGTTGGCGATGATCGCCACCGCGCCCCCGCACGGGCATCGCGCGCAAGCCAAGATCAGTGTATCTACGAATGGCACCTATATCCTGAAATGCGGTACCGCCGAATTCGGCAATGGAACAACCACCGTACACGCGCAATTGGCTGCCCGGGCGCTTGGCACCACGCCGGCTCGTATCCGGATCGTGCAATCGGATACCGATCTGCTCGCCCATGACACCGGGGCATTTGGCAGTACCGGAACGGTGGTTGCGGGCCTCGCCACACAGCGCGCCGCTGAAGGGCTGGCCGCCAGGCTGCGCAAGGAAGCTTCGTCTGCAATGAAGGTTGAAGAGGCGGCCTGCACCCTTACCGCCGACGCAGTCGTAGCGCACGGGAACCGCATGGCGCTCACCGCGCTGGCAGAGTCGGTCGGCGAGGTATCGGGCGAGGCGGATGCCAGTGCCCGCTCGCTGGCGTTCAACGTGCATGGGTTTCGCGTGGCCGTGCATCGGCCCTCTGGCGCTGTGCGCATCTTGCAAAGCGTGCATGCGGCAGATGCGGGTACGGTGATCAACCCTATGCAGTGCCGTGGCCAGATCGAGGGCGGTGTCGCCCAGGCCATCGGCGCGGCCCTATACGAAGATCTGGTTCTGGGCGCCGATGGCGCGGTTACCAACGCCGCCTTCCGCTCCTACCACATCCCCACGCTCGCCGACATTCCTGTCACTGAGGTTATGTTCGCCAACACCTATGATCGGATCGGCCCAGGCGGCGCCAAGTCGATGAGTGAAAGCCCCTTCAACCCGGTGGCGCCGGCCTTGGGCAATGCCATCGCTAACGCCACCGGCATTCGCCTTCATGCCACGCCTTTTGCCGCCGACAGGATTTTCCAGTTTTTTGACGAATCGGTGCCCGCATGAGCACCTTGCTTGTGCGCAACGCCGAGATTGTGGTCACTATGGATACCAAGCGGCGCGAGATAAAGGGCGGTGGCCTATTCGCCCGCGATGGCATCATCGAGCATGTGGGAGCGAACGACGCCCTACCTGGCTCGGCCGACCGAATTCTCGATCTGCACGGCCAAATCCTGTTGCCAGGCCTGGTAAATTGTCATCATCACCTCGATCAGGTGCTCACCCGCAATCTGCCGGCTGGGCAGAACGCGGAGCTGTTCGATTGGCTGCGCGCGCATTACGACATCTGGGCCCGGCGTACACCAGAGGCCACGCGCACCGCAACTTTGGTCGGCCTGGCCGAGCTTGCCCTCTCCGGCTGCACAACCTGCTTCGACCACGCCTATGTGTTTCGCAATGGCTGTCTGGTAGACGATCAGATTGCGGCTGCCGCTGAAATCGGAGTGCGCTTCATGGTTTCGCGCGGCAGCATGTCGCGCGGGCAATCACTGGGTGGCTTGCCACCGGATAGCTGCGTGGAGAACGAGCCGGACATCCTGCGCGATTGCGAACGAGTGATCGGCCGCTATCACAATCCCCACAAAGGGGCGATGTTGCAGATCGTGCTCGCCCCATGCTCGCCCTTTTCAGTCACCGATCGCCTGATGCGTGACACCGCATCGCTGGCACGCGCCCAAGGCGTGCGGCTGCATACCCATCTCTGCGAGACGGCGGATGAGGAAGCCTATACCCTTGCGCAATTCGGTGTTCGGCCCATCGCCTATATGCAGGATCTGGACTGGGTGGCCGAAGATGTATGGTTCGCCCATGCGGTGAAAGTGGATGATGCCGAGATTGGCCTTCTCGCCAGAACCAGAACTGGCGTGTGCCACTGCCCTACATCCAATATGCGCCTTGGCTCCGGCATTGCCCCTTTGCGCAAATATATCCAGGCCGGCGCGCGAGTCGGGCTGGGCGTGGATGGATCGGCGAGCAACGATGGCTCGAACATGCTGGCTGAAGCCCGCCAGGCCATGCTGCTGGCGCGACTGAATATGGCGCTGGACGCCAACGCGCCCCGCATATGGACGACGGCACGCGAGGTTCTGGAATTGGCCACGCGCGGCGGTGCCGCGGTGCTTGGCCGCGACGATATCGGCGCGCTGGAGGCCGGCAAATGCGCTGATTTCTTCACCCTAGATATTGAAACGATCGGCTTCGCCGGCGGCTTGTCCGACCCCGTGGCCGCCGCGGTTTTCTGCGCCCCTCAGACTGCACGGCACTGTTTCGTGCATGGCCGGCCCGTTGTGCAGGATGGCCGGATCGTCACCATCGACATGGAGCCTGTGGTGCGGGAGCATAACCGGCACGCCAGGGCGCTGCTCGCCTGAAATACCTGGAATACCGGCCCTCTATTCGTGGAGCTACACATGACGCTGATATCGCAAAGCTACGGAAAAGGCCGTGTTCGCATCATGCGGGTGAATCGCGCCAACCCCGCGCAGGAGGTGCGTGAATTGTCCATTCAGATAATTCTGCATGGCGGTTTCGAGCGCGCCTATACCGATGCCGATAACCGCGCAGTGGTTGCCACCGATACGATCAAGAACGTGGTGAACATTGTGGCGCGCGAGCACGTCGCCGCGGAGACCGAGGCCTTCTGCCAGGCCATCGCCGACCGCTTCCTGGATCGCTACAGCCAGGTCGAGCGGGTTGTTGTTTCCTCCGCTGAAACACGCTGGTCACGCCTGACCATCAACGGTGTGCCGCACCCGCATAGCTTCATTCTGGATGGCAATGGCAAGCCAATTGTGAGGCTGGAGAAATGGCGCACAGGTGCTTCAGTCATCTCTGGTATTGAAGGGTTCACCTTCATGAAATCCACCGGGTCCGGATGGACCGATTATGTGATGGATGACTACACCACGCTGCCTGAAACCCGCGACCGGATCGCCGCCACCAGCATGAACGCCAGCTGGCTATGGGCTGCCATTCCTGAGAACACGGTTGCCACCAACGCCGCCATCCTGGCAAAGATGCTAGAGGTATTTTCAGGAACCTACAGCTTTGGCGTGCAGGACAGTCTTTACCGTATGGGCGAAGCAGCGCTGGCCGCGGTGCCAGACATCGTTGAAATTTCTCTTTCCTGTCCCAACAAGCATTATTTGCCGATCGACCTTTCGCGCTTCGGGATGAGCGGCGACAACCTGGTCTTCACCCCCACCGACGAGCCCCATGGCCAGATTGAATGCAAGGTGGGACGATAAAACGAGGGAACTATCTATCAGCGTCGCTTGTAGATACGCCACGAGTCGCCGGCTTGCATCAGCCGGTATTCGGCACTCGTGGCAAATGGATCGTGGCTCCATGCGCCATCATCCTTGGAGAGCGCAATCACCGCGCAATCGTACTGACCCGCTAGAATCTGCACATCGCCGGGCTGGGCGGTGCCGTCAAACAGCCGGGCAAAGCGCGCATTGATATCCAGCAAAAATCTCTCCGGTATCGCCCCATAGGCAATCACCGTCGCCCAGCCGGAAAAGCAGGAAGGCCGATCGGAGAGTAAGGCCCAGCCAATGTTCACCGGCCAGGGCGTTGCCGCCGCAACCGCATGCGGATTGCTGCCGACACGATCTGTCCCGCTCGCGTAAAGCTGCACCGCCGGCCACAAGTTTTCCGCCCGCCCAAAACCTGCTGCATCGCCCGGAAGCTGCCCAGCTTTATACTCACGGATCATGCGGATTGCGTCCGGTGTGCCGAGCATCAATAATCCGATCACGCCGACCAGCCGTAGGGTGGGCTTTAGCCCACTACCCCAAACCACCCCCAAACGAAGCGCACAAGCCGCGCACACAGTCAGAGCCAACACCGCCGGCAAAGCCGCACGCCACCCAAGATCGTTATTGTCGATCGTGCTGCGCAACAGCCACGCCACCACCAGAAAGCCGCCGGCCAAAACCGCCAGCACCTGCAGGATGCGGCACTGCTCTCTCCCCAGGCCGAGCGAACCGGGGCGCGTAACAGCCACAAGGCCGAGGGGCAAAATGGCCGGGAATTCAAACGGCAGCAACAGCAGCCAAAACGCCGGCACATCCAGCACTCTACGGCACCACACCGGAACAGCGCGCCCAAGCACCGCGTAGGGCGTCAACGCAAGGCCGGCACTACCGCCCCGCGCGCCGACCGAGTGCAGTTCCGCCGCAGCAAAGGGCAGGATCAGAACGGCAGCCACCGCCGCCGCACCCATGCCCCAAGCCAGAAAAACAATGCGCTGGTCACGCGCCCTTTGCCAAAGCAGCAGCGCGCCCAAAGCCGCGCCGGCCACGGCAAAACCGATCCCGCCGATCCAGATGGAGCTTTCAAAGCCGGCCGCAACAACCAGCCCGAGCACGGCGGCCACCACCACATTACCCGCCTCGGCAATCCGCAGCATCAGCAAGCCGGCAACGATCACGCAGCAGGCCGAAGAAAGATGTTGCGGCACCCACGCCGCCTGGTTCAGCCAGCCGCCGATATCCGAACTGCGCGGCACAACGCCGTCGGCATGATCCGCCCCAATCAACGCCGCTAGCACCAGGCGCATCGATCCAGGCAGACTCAGCAGCGCCACCGCCACACCGCCAAAGGCGCCCCCACCCAACGTCGCCACCAGACCCATCATCAGCATCAGAGAGGCGAACGCCGTAAAGGCGATCATCGCTGCTTCCGCGCCCCAGCCACCGATGTGCAGGGCGCTTGCCATAACCGCAGTGCCGAAATGCCAAAGATAGTAATAGGCAAGCTGGCCGTTGCCTCCCGGCCCGTAAAACGGGTTCGAGACCGGCAGGCCATTTCGGAGAATGGCGTCCACCACCGCAATTTTCACATGATCGAACATCGGTGGCGCCAGCAGAATGCCGCCATCGACCTGCTTGGGCATAATCGCCATCGCCGGCAACCAAGCGCATAACCCAGCCAAAACAGGCACCCAGCGCGGCAAAGCAGGCGCCCCGTTATGCGGCAGCCGACACCACATCAACCCCGCGCAGCCCAGGCACACCAGCGCATAAAGCCGGATCGGCAACGCGCCGAATCCGGTCAGGCTCAGCAGCGGCAAACCCACCACACAAAACACCGCCCAGCCCAGAATGGGGGCGGCGGCAAGCGGCGTAACCCCGTGCGGCATCACCGCGCGGCTCAGCGGCAAACCAAGGGCGGTGAAAAACGCCGCCCCGCTGCCAAAAGCGATGAGCGTTGAAAGCCAATCAGGAATCAGGGAAAGCGCCATCCATCCCGATCACGCAGCCGGCTTCCCTGCCGAAAAGCCAACGCTGACCAATGTGCGCAAGATGCGCTGGCCAGCCCGCAACGTACCCCGCACACTGCCGGCGACCTTGGAGTTTCCAGCCACCCGGCAATGATACGGCATCGGCACCTCCAGCACCCGCAGCCCCGCCCGCGCAGCGCGAATCTGCATCTCCAGGTTCCAGCCATAGCTCATTTCACGCATACGCAGCCGCTTCAGATCGGCGGTGCGGATCGCACGGAACGCACACATGTCCCGATACCGCACGCCGGCAATCCACCCGACCACCGCGCCCACACATCGACCGGCCAAAATCTGGTGCACGCCCATGCTACCTGGATCACGCAGACCGGCGGTTCGGTCGGCCAACACAAAATCCGCCACCCCCTCGAAAATAGGGGCCGTCAAACGCGCGGCCTGGTCCACCGCATCGGCGCCATCGCCATCCATGAACAGGATCAGTTCCGCCCCCAGACTCTCCGCATGCTCCGCACCGGTCTGGCACGCGCGGCCATAGCCCCGCCGCAGCTCAAGCAACACGATCGCGCCCGCTGCACGCGCCTCTTCCACTGTTGCATCCGTGCTGCCGCCGTCTACCACTATGGCCACATCTACGCCATCACGCGGCAGACGCGCCAAGGTCGGGCCAATCGCCCCTTGCTCATTGAGCACAGGGATCACCGCACATACGCGGGGCGGGGCTAAAGGCTCCATCGAAGCCCGCAATTCTGGCACGGCTTTGGCGGCGCCTCGCTCATCAGCGCCGCACGAAAGTCGCGATACGCAGGCCCGTTCCACATCTCGTCCAGCGTCTGGGTTTTTGCATCGCCCAGCGTATAGGTTTCATACCCACGCGCCGAGAACGGCGCGATGCAGCATGGCAGGGCGCGGCCATGGGCGGTAAAATACATCAGGCTCCAGGGCCGCCGGCAGCCGGACCACGGGTTTTCCCCCTGCTGTTTCAGGCTTAATCCTGGCTCGGTTGCGCCGGAGGCATCGATGGTCACGCCAAGCGTGGCGCCGATCGCCTGCGCCGCCTCTATCGCCGCCTGCTCCTCGGCGGCAGTTTGTTCAAACAGGCTGCTTTCCGCGCGCGCCATGCCGAACCCGGTCTCATCGAACACCAGACGCTGCAAATGCACCTCGTGCACATTCATGCTTGCCGCCAGCCGCACAAAATCCGGCAATTGCTGGATTGTTTCCTTCAGCCCGGTCAGCCAAAGCGAAATGCGCGGGTGTGAAACGCCTGCCTCGTCCTGGAATGCCCGCATATGCCGGACATCGCGAACGATACGGTCAAAAAACGGTCGCCCCCGCACCTGCGCGTAGCTTGCGGCATCGGCTGCATCCAGCGACACGCGCAGTTCATCGAGGCCCGCATTGATCAATTCCCGGAAGCGCTTTTCCCGCAGCAGCGTGCCATTGGTGTTGAACAGCACATAAACCCCGCGATCCTTCAGATACCGGATCATCCGTGGCAACTCCGGCACCAGCATCGGCTCGCCCACGCCATGCAAAACGGCGCGCTTCACCCCCGGCGCTTGATCCACAATACGGGTGAACAACGCCCAGCTCATATCGGCCGGCGGCTCCAGCGCCTCGAACGTGCGTGGACAGGTTTCGCACAGCAGGTTGCAGCGGTTGGTTACTTCCAAATACAGGCAAACAGGGGGTGCTGCGCGCTCCTGCGTCCGCGCAATCTGCTCAAAGTAACGGGTGGGATCGGCCAGAGTAGTTACAGACATTTTAGGTCTCCAGCCAGCTTCAGGTTGGTGAGGCAGGCGGTTGTATGCGGGGCAGCAAAGGCGTCCGGCGGCCCTGTCCCATCAAGCTCCATCAGCAACCGCAGCAACGCGGCCGGTTCATCCACATCATACCACGGATCGAGCTGCACCACCGCCAAACCTGCATCCGCCGCGCGTTGCCGTGTTTGCGTCGCAACCTGCGCCGTGCTCCAGTCGATGCCTGAGAACACCGCCGCATGGGCGCGCTTCATGCCAAGCAAATAGTAGCCGCCATCTTCCGCCGGCCCCAGCACAATCCGGTCGCCGTCCGCGGCCAGCGCCGCTTCCATTTCCAGCAGCAGCCGGGTTGGCAGTGTGGGCGAATCGGCGTTCAGCACGCAGGCGGCATCATGCCCCAGCGCCAGCATCGCCTCGATCGCCTGATGCAAGCAGCGCCCAAATCCGTTCACCCCGTCCGGCACTGCACCCAACCCATCCGCCAGCAGCATGCGCGTGCCCGGCGCCAAAATCCCATCAAACAATGCGGCCGCCTCCGCGGGCGCAAACGCCAAATAGGGCACAATCGCGCCAGCCTTGGCCGCCAAGGCGAGATTGGCAGTGACATCGGCAAGGAATGCAGCACTCATCACCGCGGCTTGCTCGGCGGTGAGATACGGCATCAGCCGGGTCTTGCAACGACCTGCCCGCGGGGCTTTCGCCATTACCGCAATTCCAGTGGTCATCAGCGTCTCACGGCCAGGCGGCGCATAGGTTGTAGACGTCCGGGTAAAACTGACCTGGTGGGAGGTTTGGCGGCAAAAGGCGGATGCGCGTGTTGCATGAGGGCTCTACGCGCGAGCTGGCCAAATGGTTACATCGCAATCTGGTTACAGAATCGTTTGTGCCAGGCCGAAAATTAGTCCGTTTCCGGCAAGCCCAGAGCCACGGCATCGATCTCTCGCAGCATCGCAACAAACCTGGCCAGATCCGCGGCCGGGAAACCACCGAAGATCTGGCGCTCCAGCTCCAGCGCCTTCGGCGCCACCTGGGCGTAGAGCTCCCGGCCGCTCGGGCTCAACACCAGAAGATGCGACCGTCGATCCTCCGGGTTCGGCCGCCGATCCACGAAACCGCGGCCAGCCAACTCAATCGCGGCGCGGCTGACCGTTACCTTGTCCATGCGCGTGTTCGCCCCGATCATCTGCTGGGTGATCCCTTTATGCTCGGCGATCACCGCGATCAGACGCCACTCGGGGATTTTCAGCCCAAACAACGACTCATATGCGTGCGCAATGGCCTCGCTCACCTCGTTCGAGGTGAAGGACAGCCGGAACGGCAGAAACTCATCGAGTACAAGTTTTCGTTTGGCCATAATCGCTGCAAGCGGTTGACAGTGGTTGCGCACAACACCATACATAGTATCAAATGATACCAGATGGCCGGAGCGCATGTTGCCATGACTGTAGATAAAGCCAACCCCCTGGGCCTGAATGGCTTCGAGTTTTGTGAGTTTACCTCGCCGGACCCCGATGCCATGGCTGCCCAGTTGGAGCAGCTCGGCTTCGTGCCCGCCTCAATCCACCCCTCCAAGGCGGTGACCCGCTACAAGCAAGGCCGAATCAACCTGCTGCTGAACCGCGAGCCCTCTGGCCAGGCCGCCGATTTCCGCGCCGCGCATGGCGCCTCCGCCAGCGGCATGGCGTTCCGCGTTGCTGACGCAGCGAAGGCCTACGCAACCGCGCTTGCCTGTGGCGGCAAACCAGCCGATGCGGCCGCCGGCGTGCTCGGCGAAGGCAGCCATGTTCTGCAAGGCATCGGCGGATCGTACCTATATCTCACCGACCGATTTGGCGACGCAGGCGGACTCTACGATGACTGGAGTGCGGTTCCCGGCGCCGCGGCGGCGGAGGCGGAAAACAGCGTGGGGTTCGACCTGCTGGACCACCTCACCCATAATGTACGCCGTGGCGAAATGCGCACCTGGTCCAGCTTCTACGCCACTATTTTTGGCTTCAAGGAACAGAAATATTTCGATATCAAGGGCCGCGCCACCGGCCTGTTCAGCCAGGCGATGATCGCGCCAGACGGCGCCATTCGCATTCCCCTGAACGAGAGCCAGGACGAACATAGCCAGATCGAGGAGTTTCTGCGCGACTACAATGGCGAAGGCATCCAGCATCTCGCTTTGTCCACCAATGACATTTTCACCACGGTGGAAAAGCTCCGCGCCCGCGGCGTGCGCTTACAGGACACGATAGAGACCTATTACGAGTTGGTGGATAAACGCGTTCCTGGCCATGGCGAGGATCTTGGCCGCCTGAGGCGCAACCGTATTCTCATCGATGGCGATGTTGGCGGCGAAGGCATTCTGCTGCAAATCTTTACCGAAAACCTGTTTGGCCCGATCTTCTTCGAGGTGATCCAGCGTAAAGGCAATGAAGGGTTCGGCGCCGGCAATTTCCAGGCGCTCTATGAATCCATCGAGCTCGATCAGATACGCCGCGGTGTCATCACCGTCGACGCCTGATCCTGTCGCGCGCATGTGTGGCGCCGCTTGGCTTGCCGCGACGCCGCCAGGCATCACGCTTTGCCCGCTCGACGCAATAGCAGACGGCGAAGCGCGCAACTTTGTTATTCAGTTGCGCGCCGGGCGTTTCCACGGCTTTGTCGTCCGCAAGGGCGATGCGGTGCACGGTTATGTCGATCGCTGCCCGCATATGGGCCTGCCCCTCGCCCAAAAACTGGACGACTACCTCACCCCAACCGGCGATCTCATCGCCTGCTCCTGGCACGGCGCCCTGTTCGACATCCCCAGCGGGGAGTGTGTGGGCGGGCCATGCAACGGCCAATCTCTCGCGACCTGGCCGGTCGCGGTGGTCGCTGGGCAAATCACAACGGTGGGTCACCAGCCAAATGAATGAAAGTTTTTGCGTCTTTTGCCAAAAAGACGTGCTTTCTCCCTCCCGCCCCGTTGCCACCGCCGACCCCCCAGAGATACATCCCCGCCGATGGACGAAGACCTTCTCCCTATTCTCATCGCTCCGCACAAATCGCTGAAGACGAAAGCCCGGCCGGTGAAAACCGAGGATATGGATCGCGTGCGCAGTCTGGTGCCGCGCATGTTCGCCTCCATGTACAAGGCTCCGGGCATCGGCCTGGCGGCGCCGCAGGTGGATGTCGGTTTGCGCCTGTTCGTGGTCGATCTGATGCCCAATGAGAAGCGGTCGCCGATCGTGCTGGTGAACCCGGAGATCCTGCGCGTGAGTGAGGAATGGGCAACGCGGGAGGAAGGCTGCCTTTCCTTGCCCAACCAATATGCCGATGTCAGCCGCCCGGCGATGGTGCGGGTGAGTTACTCCGATCTGGACGGAAAGCGGCGGGAGATCGATGCGGATGGCCTGATGGCCACCTGCCTGCAGCACGAGCTGGATCACCTGGACGGCATACTCTTCGTGGATCACATCTCCCTGCTGAAGCGCAACATGCTGATGCGCAAGCTGGCGAAAGACCAGAAACTGGCCAAGGAAGCACCTGCCGGAAAGAAGCCGGCTTGAGGCTGGCGTTCATGGGCAGCCCGGCTTTCGCGGTGCCGGCGCTGCGGGCGCTGGTGGCGGCGGGCCACGAGATTGCCGCCGTCTATGCCCAACCGCCCCGCCCTGCCCATCGTGGCCATGCGCTGACCAAATGCGCGGTGCACGAAGCGGCCGAGTCGCTGGGCCTGGCTGTCCGCACCCCCGCCCGGGTGAAGCGCGACACCGCGGAGCACGACGCGTTCGCCACCCTGGGCTTGGATGCTGCTGTGGTCGCGGCCTACGGGCTGATCCTGCCCACCCCAATGCTGAACGCGCCGAAGCTCGGCTGCATCAACATCCACGCCAGCCTTTTGCCGCGTTGGCGCGGCGCGGCGCCGATCCATGCCGCTATCCTGGCCGGTGATACAGAAACAGGCATTACCATCATGCGCATGGATCAGGGGCTGGATACCGGCCCCACGTATCTCAGCCGCGCCGTGCCGATTGGGCCGCGTGCCACCACGCCGGAACTGCACGATACCCTGGCGGCTCTGGGTGCCGAGCTGATCGTGGCCGCCCTCGCCGCGTTGCCACCGGCCGTCCCCCAGCCGGAACAGGGCGTGACCTACGCCGCCAAACTCTCCCGCGAGGACGGCAGGCTGGATTTCAGCCGCGACGCCACGGCGCTGGGCCGCCAGGTGCGTGCCCTCACCCCCTGGCCCGGCACCTTCACCAGTTTTGGCGGTGAGGCCCTGAAAGTGCTTCAGGCCGAACCCGCCCTTGGTCAGGGAGAGGCGGGGGCCATTCTCGACGCCAGCTTCACCGTGGCCTGCGGCGACGGCGCGTTGCGACTGCTGCGTGTTCAGCGCCCCGGCCGCCCCGCCGTGGCAGGCAACGCATTCTTGCGTGGCGTTTCCGGTTGGCAGGGCGCCTCCCTCAGCTAATGGCACGCTGGGCGCTGCTGCTGGAATATGACGGCACCCCCTTCGTCGGCTGGCAGTACCAGATCACTGGCCCCTCGGTGCAATCGGTGCTGGACGACGCCATCGGCAAGCTCGCCGGCGGCAAGGTAATCACCATCGCTGCGGGCCGCACCGATAGCGGCGTGCACGCCTCCGGCCAGGTGGTGCATGTGGATTTTGACCGCGAGAT
>Ga0116227_10004353_pt1 | contig 30781 bp, 25 predicted proteins | sample S1TSphgellanicum_FD_89693 | JGI IMG/M metagenome (GOLD analysis project Ga0116227, IMG submission 89693) | Host-associated microbial communities from peat moss isolated from Minnesota, USA - S1T2_Fb - Sphagnum magellanicum MG | ecosystem: Host-associated > Plants > Peat moss > Unclassified... | reverse complement strand
ATTTAACTACAAGACCAAACCACAAATAACCAAACTAAAATAAGTAAAGAAAGTAATTCAACCTTGTGAAAGTAACCTAGTTACTTTCCTACTCCAGTAACTAATGAAACTTAACTAGTTGAGTTTGAATTCTCAACAAGTTAGTCCTTTTAAAGTTTGTCACAAAAGTCCTTGTTGAGTCATATTTTAGTCCTTGAAGTCAACTTGTAGTTGTGCATGTGTTTGTGACAATTGTATTGAGTTCCTTAAAAGTTCATTTTAATCCCAAAAGTCAAAAGTTGTCTTAAGGTCATCATTAACAATCCTATTTCTCTTTGAATTGTGATGTAAGGTCCAAGTGTAATCATATTAGTGACCTAGTCTACCATGGAGTCCACTAATAGTCCTAGTTCTCTTTGGGTTGCCATGTAAAGTTCAAGCATAGTCATGTAACTCATGTAGTATGCCATGAAGTCCAATAACAATCCTAATTCTCATTAAATTGCCATGTAAAGTCCTTGAGTGGCCATAGAAGTCACATAATTTGCCATGAAGTCCATTAACATTCCTATTTATCTTTGAGTTGTGATGTAAAGTCCAAGTGTAGTCATATAAGTCACAAAGTCTACCATGAAGTCCACCAACATTCCTATTTCTCTTTGAATTGTGATGTAAAATCCAAGTGTAGTCATATTAATGACCTAGTCTGCAATGGAGTCCACTAATAGTCCTATTTATCTTTGGGTTTCCATGTAAAGTCCAAGCATAATCATCACTATGAAAAAAATGGTGTTTTGCAGCTAGTCTTGCAACTCAATTTTTGAGTTACGAAAGACACTTGTAACTCACTATGTATACGGTGTAACTCAATTACAACTCAATCAAAACAATTCATTTTCAACTACTATTCAACTCCATTATAATTACACCCATGATGTCATGCTAACATCATTAATTGTCATGCATCTCTTAAAATCTAACATGTGGCACTATGACAATTTTTTAAGATGCAAAAATTTCAAAATATTGATCTACATCGTCCATTATGATTATTAATGATAGTCCAAGATTGCGTCACATGGCATAATAAAAAATTGTCACATGTCATATTAATTGTATTTTGGAAAAAAATTAAAAAATTAAAAAATTTATTTAAGTAGCTTGGTAGGTCATACATAACCATAGGTAAGTAGGTTGGAAGGTCTTAAGACCCACAAACCTACGTACTTACCTACCTACCTACCTACATAGGTAGGTAGAAAAGTAAGACCTACTTACTTACCTAGGTAGGTAAGTAGGTCGGAAAGTTCAAGATTAAGTGCGTTAAAAAATAACCATGAATTTTATTTTTTGTTTTATATTTTACCTTTAAATTAATTTTTTTTCAACTCATCCCAAAATGGCACATGTATTTTAATGTGGGAACATAAAAGAACAAGCCTTATTTATATAGTTTGTAACATAGGATTCAAAGACAAAACAGATGGGTTAAATCTTTTAGTTGTTCATTAGTTGTAATTGAGTTGCAACTATAACACTTAAACGCTCTAGGCAAGCCAAATCCAAAGGGATGGCTCCATTGTTTTTGGCATCTAAACAAAATTTGAACCCTTCCTATTAATGCATCTAGTGCATTAAAAATTGCCAAAAATGGAATAGAATTGAGAAAGTTATGGCCTTTCAAAATAAAGGGATCAAAAACAAAAAAAAACCATAAAGGCTAGTTCCCAAACACCCACAAAATTCCTTTTATGTCGTTCTTTTATTGTTAGAGTTCAAAGATAATTTGTAGAACTTCAGGTGGCACTCCTATAACACTTTAAACCATTTAAAATGAATAATAAAAAAAAAAGTTATGAGGTTTGAAAGTAAGAGGGGTCCAAAGAAAAAAAGAAAAAAAACATGTTTTGTAAGTTGGAAAGCTTATTTCTCTTCTTGTTAGTCTTTCATTATTCATTTTCCTTTGCACTTGAAAGATGATTTCTAGAACTTGACGTAACACTCCCATAACATTTTAAATCACTCAAAGTGAAACACATATGATGAAGATATAAATAACTAATGAATATGTATCCTTATTAAGTTATAAGTCATTGTTTTATAATCGTAACATAGTTGAACAACAATATTTTAGTAATGGCACACTAATGGTCATACTTATCATATTAATGGGAATCATAATCAAAAACTAGTTGCAAATGTATCTCATAATGGGTGGTGGAAATGTGGACACATGGCATAATTGCATGTATGTACATTGTACACTAGTTACAACATAGTTGTTGCTTTAATGACACATTTATAACAATTATAAAGTAGTTGCCACATGCGACTATAACGCAACTCCTAAAAAAATCAAACATGGTTAACTACATATTTATGTACGATGTGTATAAATTACCATAAAGAGACCCATTTTCAACTCACTTGCAATTATAATACAACTAATTAATTTTTTGACGTGACAATTTACTTATTAATACACCATATTTCTAAAGGGATAGTTGCACAATAGTTGTAATACCCAAGGGATAGTTACATAACAATTGTATACGAGTTGTTTTTGAATTTTAATTGTAGGATAATGTGGTTTTGGTGGACACAATTTTTCATAATGCATGTAACTCATGTAGTTTGCCATGAAGTCTAATAATAGTCCTATTTCTCATTAGATTGCCATGTAAAGTCCTTGAGTGGTCATATAAGTCACATAGTCTACCATGAAGTCCATTAACATTCTTATTTTTCTTTGGGTTGCCATGTATAGTCCAAGTCTAGGTATATAAGTGCCTTGCATTCCTCATAGTTTTGAAATCTAACTCTAATTTTTTGTTGTACTTTGTCAAAATAGATCTAATGAGAATTTCAATTTCTTTTTCAACTATGCATGAAAAGGTGCCAATATAACCCACCAGATCCACTACCATAAGTCCATTTGTGGGGAGCATCAAATTAGGAATGGTGCCCAAATCAATGCCAAATCTTGAAAAAGTTACCTCCCCCAATCACCTTCACCAAAACCAAAAGGCTAATGTTGGGAATCCATTGTTACCACCACCATTGCCCTCCACCCTTGATCATAAATGAAAAAAAGGTGTGAAAAAGAATTTGAGCATGACTATTGTTGTCCATGAAGAACAAGTGGCTAATGCGGCATTCTCAAATGATGAAGATGAGGATGGAACAAGTGTTTCTAGCAAGGGACCATTTAAGAAATCCCCACAGATTGACCAGTCTACTTAAAGCCCTTTTAAAAAGTTCAAAAAAAAGAAGGTGATAGTGGCTCAAAGGGTGTTTGTGTCCACAAAGACATGAGTTGCAAAAGAAAAATTGCGGGCTACCAAGCATGCAAGAGGAAAATCAAAATGAGGCAAAATGTTTAGGTAAACCATTTTAATTATCAACTTCCTAACCCATCTTTCGATTGATTCTTTATGGTTGAAGACCAATGGACTAGTTGTTAAGGTCTGAACACATTTAAATATATTGATAGATCATTTGAGTTTTTTCAAAGGTTTGATTACAAAAAGAAGACCAAATTTTTCCAATTGTATTATCCTGAATCCTTGCTTTTATAACTTTGTTCAAGTCTTTGCATCAAGTTTTGGAAACTTTGTTGGATTGAACATATGGTTCTTAATTGTTTCCAAAAACTATTTTGTAAGCTTTTTGCCCAAGTTGTTTTAATGGTGTTGGATTCAAATTGGGGTGTGTTTTGACGGTCCTCAAAGCTAGAATATCAATGGGCTAGTTACATTTCAAATTTTTGAACTCTATTGGACTCAATGTTGAACTTAATCAAAGTCACAAACCAGTCTATATGGTTCATGGTTTTTTTTTGGAATTATGTTGTACTTAATTGCTAGTTTATGAAAGGGTCATGAAAGGCATAATTGAACAATGTGCTAGTTGTAGCTTGAAATTAGTATTCTAAAGTTTAATGGATTCACCATCAAGCTTGCAAAAGGTTTAATAAAAGCCAAACATGTCCAATATGCTTAAGGTCAAGTTAAGTTTCTGCTACAATAATTTCTTAGTGTGTCAAATGGAGCTGGGAGGCAATTTTAAGAATGATGTGCATCATGGGTAAGTTTTGTTTAAACATTCCAACAAGAGTTGTAGTTTTTAGCAGAGTTCTAACAAATGGAAAGGTGACAACTATATGGTTGACCAATTTAATATGAGTTTAGGCCTAGTCATCCATGATTGGTTAGTATGTGAAATGTGAATGTTTAACATGTTTTACTTATGTGAAGGATTAATGATGGGAGCAAGCTACAAATTGTAATTTTGTACAGTTTGATTGTACATATAGGTTGCAATCAAAAGGGCTTGGAAGGTCATCAAATGAAGTAGATAATGTCAATAAGATTGTTTATCAGTTGAAGACTATGGAAATTGACTACCCAAAATATGGACATATAGTCAAGCAACCATGTTTTGAAGTAGTTACCTAAAAGTAATTCACACTACTCAACACATTTTTTATCATTTTTGGGTCCAAATATGCTAAGAGGAGCCAAAGGACTATGTTGACTACATTAAAATCTTATACCCCCACAACTTTGAAAAATCACTACATGATTTTTAAACATTGGAATTTTGTGAGGTTTGTTGCATTTGTTTGTATACTTGTGAATTTTGAATTCTTTTTTTTGTATAATTTGAAGATGTTTAACTACTTTTAATTCTAATACAAAACAACAAGAAGGATTGTGTTGATTATTTTTTTAAATTTCAAACGTCCTTAAAGCTATGTAATACTAATCCATTTATTTTCCAAATGCATAGAAAAACATATCTTGATGACTATGAGGCCTTGGTATTAAAAAAAACTTGAAAACATGATATAATTTGGTGATACATTTTAGTGCTTTCAACATGTTTTTGAGCCCCCAAAATTCATAATTTGGAAACATTCCATATAGATTAAATGTTTTTTTCTTTGTAAGGAAGGCCCTAGTTGCAATTCCTAGCAAATTTGATGCATTATGTATATTTTTAATTATTTTTGAAAAATATGTTTTGCATAATTGAAATAATGTTAACAAAGGATTACAATGTTCCTAATGCCTACTATGTAAATGGAAGGTTCTTAAATGTATTTTTAAAGTAAATAGAAAATAAAACCTATAATAAAATTCAATTATGTACAAAATCCATGTTGGACTCCTTATTTTCAACAAAAATAAATTATTTATGTGTAAATAACCAAATGAAAACTTCATCATCCATGTATTGACAAAATGAAAAATGGATGATGGTCACAATATGAATGACTCTAAAACATTGTAGTGATTTATGACACTATAATCGAGGAAAACAAGTAATCTATAAACATTTGAAAGCTCTTAGGTTTAATGGCGAGCATTGTTGCTTTGCACTCTAATGGTCACCATTTTTTTTTCTGCCTTGTGTAATGCCATCATAGAATTTCATTTGTGATCAAGCCTTCAGGTGTGTTGGAGTTGCAAGGAGCTAATGGACGCACAATTTGGGATCACTCTAAAAATTGTGTGCCTTGCCACTTGTCGAACTTGGATCCTACCATCATCATGTCGACTTGGATTCCTCCACTTGACTATCCATGTTTGTAATTGCCACCTCATGTGTGTGCATACCGTAAGATGTCTCAATGCTGTGCAATGGACAAGTTTTTCATGGCCATGGGTATAACCCTCCTAAATAGAGCAACCCTCTTTGCGATGACCCTAGCCCAAGTGGTTGGGGAGTCCAAGTCCACAACCTGGTTCATTTGAGCAGCAATGGAAAAAGGTGGAATGGGATGTCTCCCAAAAAGTAGAAAGTAAGGAGCAAAATGAGACAAAGAGGCATGTTTGGACATCCTATAACCATGGCGATGTAAGGTGGTGCTAGGTCCCAATCCTCTTTGTTCCTAGTGAGGTAAATCTTCCGAAATCCCTTTTTGCATGTCTGAACCATCCTCTTTGCAAGGCCATCAGCTTGGGGATTATCTCTTGAAGTCCGACGATGGTCAATGAGAGCATGATCAAGTAGGTTTTAGAATTATCTTCTGAATTTTGATCCTTGATCAGTAAAGCACTGAGCATAAGCCCCAAACCTACTTAAGACCTATTGTAAGAAAGCCTAACTGGTGCTATGTGATGACTTATTCGACAGCACAACAAATTTGACCCACTTTGAAAAATGCTCATCATAATCATGATGTAGACATTACCCTTGGAGGTTTGTGGTAACTCTCCAGTTAAATCACATGACCAACATTAGAACATGCCCTAAATAGGGAATGGAAAAAACATGAACTATCAAGAGGAAAAGGAAGTTTTCACTCTATCACATTGTTCACACCTAGCAATGACGTCTCAGACTTGAACATACATACCTCTCCAATGGTAATGAGGAACGAGAAGGCTATAAATACGTGTCTAAGCTCCGAGTGTACCTTTTGAATAAGACTAAGCCGTTCATGTGGTGGAGGAACCACTCTATTGCCTTGTGGTAAGCATCAAACGAGGTGATTATCCCTCCATGAGTAGCGTTCGAACTATTGTTGTATATGATCCTAATGATTTGATGTAACTTGGGGAGGGTATTCACCATGCTGAAAAAACCTCAAAGTGTCTAAATCCTCCCATATATCCACAATGGGATGCTCAACCAGGTTACATTGCAATAATGCAAGATAGCTAGATGCATAAGATACATGTATTGTTGGAATCTCGTTGAAGTCTTGCCTGGCTTTTGAAAAAATTTCAAAGGTAGTGAGGGGTCTCTGCAACATGGTATTCACATTCTGATGTGTAATACCAAGTCGGTGAATACCTTAAACTCATACTTTTGAAATATAAGTGCTCAACGAACTAACTTACTAGTAAGCTTGTCATTGGTCATCAACCACTTGATAGGCTGGTGGTTGGTATACAAAGTGAAATTGGTGTCATAAAAATAAGGCTTGAAATGTATGATGACCCATACAACAGCAAAACACTCCCCCTCGTATGAAGAGTAGTTATTTTCAGCCTTGTTGTTGCTTTGGGATGCATAGGCGATAACATATTCCATACCTTCATCAATTTGGCCAATAATAGCACCAATACCAAAAGCATTCTAGTTAGTGTGTAGAATGAAGACCTTGTTGAAATCAGGTCTTCTTAGAATATGGAACTCTGAAAGCTTTTCCTTGAATGTGTTGAAACCTTCCTAAGCCTTTTCATTCCATGTCCAAGCAACATCTTTTTTTAATTATGCATAGAGAGGATGAGCAATAGTATTGAAGTTTTGGACATAAGTCCTATAGTTTTTACATAGTCCGATGAAGCTCCTCAAAGTGTGAACATTAGTAGGATTGGGCATTTCCAAAATGGCTACTACTTTGGCCCAATGAGCCATAATACCATTTGGCAAAATTCTATGTCCAAGGTAGACTACTGAGGTGATAGCAAACTCACACTTTTTAGGATGGATCTTCATATTGATTTCATGTAGTTTCTTGAATAACACCTCAAGATGAGCCAAGTGTTATAAGAGTCCCTTGCTATGCACTAGGACGTCATCTATGTAGCATTTCAGGAAATTTGCCCCTTCGAGAACTTGGTCCATGATTCGCTGAAAAAAAACAAGTGCATTTTTCAATTCAAAAGGCATCACAAGCCATTCCCACAACTTGTTGCTTCCATGGAATGCCATTTTCTTGGGATCCTTCACAACGAGCACAATTTAGTTGAAGCTTTGCCTTAGATCCACAATTGTGAAGATGTTTGAATTTCTAATACTATCAAATAGTTCTTCAAGGATGGGCATGGGGTACTTGTCCTGAGGTGGAACAAGGTTCAAAGACCTATAATCCCTGCACATCCTTGTCTTAGTCCATAATCCAATTGAATCCTTCTTTGCTGGCATTACTATAGCGACTACAAAATTAGAACTTGATGGCTAAATGAAACTAGCTTCATGGAGCTCTTTGCATTTTTCATCTACTAGTTCCCACTCATGCTTGCTCAACCTATGCGTCCTTTGATAGATGGGTGTCTCATTTGTAAGGTCTATAGAGAACTGCATGGTCTTAAACCTACCTAAGTCTTTCATTGAGAATGTGAACACATTCTCATACTTAATTAACAAGTCTGTGACCTAGTTTCTTTTTTTCTTAGTGAGCTGGTTCCCCATAACGAAAGGGTAGTTGGAAACACATGGAATGGAATTGGAAAGTGTGTTTGAAGAACTTGGTGTATTGGGTTCTCCACTATCCAATTGCGCAAATTCGTAGAAGGTTGTAATTATTCCTCCAAAAACTAATGTACCTCCAGGTGCATCAGAAACAACTTGAGTCAAATTACATGGTACCTCCTCCTCCCCAACACCAAGAGTGAAGTGTAGAGTGTTGAAGATAAGCAGGTGTACTTAAGATAAGTCAAGGTGCCATGTAGTTGCATCACTAGAACTGCAAGCTAATTGAATCAGTGCTGTTGTTGTGTACATTTGAAAGAATACACATGTTACTAACAACCATGTAAGGGAGTTCAGGTCCATGCCTCTCCCCAATAAAACGTTACACTCCAATCTAATCACCTTGGTGTGACTAGTAGTGCCAGTTTGGAACCCCATAGCCCTTTCTCTTTCTTTTGGGCTTGGTTCATCCCAAGTGGCTGAAGCATGATGATACATTAAGCCTGGTTCATCTCCCTGAAAGGTGTGTGCTCCTAAGAAGGAAACAAAGGTGGGCCAAGCACCTCTTGGATTTCCTATTGTGTTTGTAGGAAACCAAGGAAGTTTCTCTTGCCTTGTAATTGGTTGGCAAGAGCTTTGATCATCCAATATGTGAGAAACTTAAAGGTTGGGGTCTTTGATGGTGTATTTAGGAGCCAATTATAGAATCAAGAATGGTGTAAGGTTAGTCCACCAGTTGTGTAGCTGATGCGCATAGGAACCACATTGTGCTGCATCAAGTAGGAGCAGCTTTCCAAGGTAATGCTTGACTAGCGTGTAGTGCTCCTGGACTTTCTCCCTTTGGTCAAATTGAGAAAGGGTGTTTTCAACTACATAACCAAGCATAGGGGAAACGAATTAAGCCCATGTGATCAATCGTACCATGTTCATGAAAAGATCGGATCTTGTGTCATTCAAGCTTTCCAGCCACTAAAAATCCTTGACACTCCTAACTTGAAATGATAAGGTCCATAAGGCCAAGTAATTCCATATGCTTCTTCTGAATTAGTTATATGTTAGAAGGCAAGAAAGTGAAATTGGCCTTCCATGCAATGGTTGCAAACTATTGTGGAAATTTGGTTGTGAGCTCCATCATTTTCAATGCCACCACTTGCCTTGCAATAGGATCAATGTCTACGTAGAAATACCTCCAAACCACCATCCTTGATTGTAATAAGGCTTTGAGACCTGTGCTGTTACCACCAAAGAACTCTAGTAATGTAATCCCCTCCTTAGGTGGTGTCCATGTGATTAGTTGATGAAATACTGGCTTAATGGGTTTGCCATGGCTCTCCATGTTCTCAAAACTAGACAAAGCTTTGACCAAGGGTTCTTGGGCTACTTTGAACCTCTGTAAAACCTCTGGTCCGTGTTGAATGTTAGTAGGAACCACCTTCAAGCTTTCAGTAGCTTGGGTGTAAGCTATTTCCTCTCATTTCCCTTTATCCACTCGTGGTTAACTTGTTGGATGTAGGAAATAATGTGTGCTTCCTTGAGCATACAATGGTGAGCCATAAGACTATGGTTCCCATGTAAATCAAGGGGTATGTATCCCAGGTGGTAGCCATCAATTTCCCAATCCACTCGGTAATATGCATGCTCAAATTAATTATCAATTGTGAAACCCAGTGGAAACATGGCCTCTTGCCCAATGAGCACATCGTAATTGGTGGCATTGGTGATTAAGATCTAACATGTAGGCAAAGCTCCTAATCTGTACCTTCATTAAAATTAAGTGTAATCAAATCCGAACTTTCCCCAAGGTCTCCTCTACGCTCCCACTAGAAGTGTGAATTTGCCACATAGATTTTCGTAGTTTGGAGTCGAGCATGCCCATCTTCTTGGTGATTTGAATTCTAAGAATCACTGGTTGGGCATATGTATAAAGAAGTACCACTCTGGGTGTATGTCCTCCCACCTAGATTGTTGAGTCAATATTGTCGACAATGGCAATTCCGATGGTGATGGAAGTTTTCTCACTAGGCACCACCTTTGGAAATGAGTGAGAGATTTTGTGAAAAGAATGGTTATCCACAACGCCTTTGCTGAATAAAAAATCCACAAGTGAGGTGTTCTTAGCTCCCTTTTAATATGTGAATGTAGAATCAGAAGTAGGAAAGCCCACTAGTTTAGCCATGCTAGAACTAGTGACCAAATTACGAATGCCATCTACAACACGTGAACTAATTGAATGTCTCTCCAAGGTGTTGGATGGGACCCTTGTAGCATGTGGATCAGGGATTGGTAGAAGACCTGATGTAGTGTTCAAGGTATACTTTAGTATTGTAATTATGTCCCTGGTGCTTAGTTTCAAATCTTGAAAACTAAACAACGTTGTACTCATAAGTTTTTGCGCCACTTCACGCATTTGAAATTAACACTCCATAAGTTGATCAATGGAAAATTGTGTGTTTTTCTAATGTACATGTACTCCTGGGACACGAAAATTTGATGCCTTAGTAGCTTCTGGTGTAATAGTCTCCTCCCCCCTCACCAACAAGGTGCATTCTTCTTCCGTGTTGAGAGGACGAAAAGATTGTGGCATGACTACTCGAGCTCTTTTAATCCTAGTAATAGGACTTGAACCATATGCGAGTCCATCAGTCTGAATTACTTGCCTTGTGGTAGACATTCTAGGTGCCACATTAGCCTCTTGTGCTGAGAAGTAGGAAGGGCATAAAGAAATGACAAATTTTGGTGTGAGACTAAAATTGTGTGCATTGGAAAGAATATACTCCCTAACCATGGCATCGTGTTAGAGGCCATAGAATAACCTAGGAGGTCCCTCCCATGATCCTAAACCTTGTACAGGTTGGGCATGACTACCTAGTTGGGAAGACTTACCTTTTAGATTAGCAAGTTGGGCCTTTAATGATACAAGTTCATTTTGTAGAGTTTGAACTTGAATGGCATGGGCTTGAAGCACTTCCCTCTTGTTAGCATTGTGCTCCTTCTTCTTAACATTCTTATTGGAATTACCCTTGGTGGGGAAAGCCTGAGTGGAAAGTTGAGGTGCTTTGGCTTTTGGTTGAAGGGTAGCGAAAGATGTTGGTAGATTTTGTCCTGGTAATCGGAGTTGCTTCCATTTTGGGAACTTGGCAAAATAGACAACTTCCTAATGTCCCTTTTTCCCACAATAATCACAAAAAAGATCCTTAGAAAAAATGTTGCACTCACTAGCTTTGTGGGCAAGATTGCCACAGTAATTGTAAGAAAGTAGGATGGGTGCAGCCGAGTGCACCGCTTTAACCCTTAAAAAAGAATGTGATGATTTGGTTGATGTAGTTGGTGGAGGCTAAGGCCTTGAACATGATGGAAGCCTCATAGTATTAGTTTCATAGTGTGCATGAGCCAATTCCAGCTTTTCAAAAATGTTGTACACATCAAGTAAAGTGTACGAATATCCAAATTCTACAAAAACCCGTTGCAAAACCTAGACATGGAGTGTCGGAGTACCTTCCAACAAACGAAGATACTGATGGGCAACATCCAGGTTTGTGATGCTCTGAATATCCTCTTTAAACTTGAAAAGCTTCATGTAGAGCATCTTAAGGGTTTCATCCTTTTGTTGAGAGAAGGTGGCGAGCTACATAATTTTTTCAGAACAAAAGTTGGTGCATCGATGGTGGGAGGAATGTTTGGGGTAGCAACAATGAGTTGTTGAGGAGAAAGGTTTATTAAAATAGGTACCAAATTTGGATTATTAGGCATAGTCCCATGATGTGTAATGGTAGCTTGTAGTGCAGCTTGAGAAGCGGTGGTGATGGATGTGGCATAAGCTGGATTAGGGATTTGGGTGATGCCCAAAATCCTCGAAGAATGTTCTTCATAGACATCCAATGCTTCATAGTGCACATAACGAACTAGTTGTTTGAATGCGAACGCTTCAATGTAATTAGCACCACACTTGAAATTCAATTCACAAACCATAGTTGAAAAAGTTGCCTTAAACTCCCTCAAAGAAATGGTACATGGCCTTCTGCTGAACTTCTCAATTCTCCTAGAAAAACTATTGACCTCCATGGTGTATATGGGTGTAGAGGTAACGGCTTGTAACAGAATATATGGTGATGGTGTGAAAGCTGGTGCGGCAATAAATGTACCCCACTAATTAATGCTTCCAAATGGATTTTGATGTACCATTGATGTAATGTAACTTGAACTTGAATTCCTAGTAAAAGTTGTACTAGATGACGGTGGCACTATAAACGTTTGATGGTACCGTCATGAAGATTATGAATTAAAAAAAATCAGCTCAAATGATTGTGTGTTACTTCATAACTGATACCTTGGCTCTGGCTGAGCGATAGTGCTCTCATCATCCAAAAGCATGGTGTTGTCCCATGCCCCAAAATTTTGTAACAATACAAAACACTAATTACAAAGTTCTAACACAACCTATCTAACTAAATGCAACCGTAATGGAAAGGTATTATATATGTATGTACACAATACATATGATTTGAAGAATATGGTGCGTCGACGAGGATGACCAGCAATGATATCTGTGGATAGAAGGGGCTTGATGAATGGATGGAACTGAATGGACAAAATTAGACAGAACCGGTTAAACGAAACTGAACGAATAGACGAAACAAACCGGATGGATAGATGGAAGTTGACGGACATTGAACGAAACTATGACGGACGGCGACGAATGACAGACATTGAACGGAACTATGACGGACGGCGACGGATGACAGACAACAACTACAACGAACGACGATAATAACTGTGATGGACAGTAACGACAACTATGATGGCAACGAACAACGACTACAACAAACGAAGATTCCAATGACGACGATGACAACTACGACAGCAATGGCAACGGACGATGACTGCGACGACAATGGACGACGACAACTACGATGGCAATGGCAACGGACGATGACTGCGACGACAATGGACGACGACAACTACGACGGCAATGGCAACGGACGATGACTGCGACGACAATGGACGACGACAACTACGACAGCAATGGCAACGGACGATGACTGCGACAACAATGGACGACGACGACAATGGTGGTGACAATGATGAACGACGATGAAGATAAACGAAGACGACGAACAATGATGGTGACAATGAGAATAATGACGACAACGGCAATGGACGACAAACAACGGACGACAACTACCACGGTGATGAATGACCACTGCAATGACGATAGATAACAATAGTAACGGTGACAACAACAACGACAATGGTGACAACAACGAACGGCAACGATGATGGACGACGACGGTGATAGGCAACGATGGTGACGAACGATGACTACGCTGATGACAATGCTGCAAAGTGGTCCGCGTCCACGAACTCTATGACAATGGCGTGCAGAAGAAAAAATAAATAAAATTTTCTTCTACTTCATGTTTTATTTTTATTGTTATTCTCTTCTTCTTCTTCTTTTTCCAAAATTGCTACAAGGGCAACTCACTACATGATTGCAAGCTAAAAAACACACAGGAGTGCACAAACCAGATGCTAACCTCAAAACCCATGTACAAGGAAAGGAAGTGTATGTGGGGTTACATCACCTGGTGCAGATCTTGTATTGCAATCAAACCTTGTGTGTGTGTGTGTGTGTACGTGCTCCCAAGACCTAAAGCTGGTAATAAAACAAGTTTTGGAATTGTTCACTCATTCCTCCCTCCGAAGCTCCGAAACTCAGAACTTCACAACTTGTAGCTTGTTTCTGGTGTCCCTTCTCCCTCGCTTACGTTGTTGCTAGTTATGGTTATTATTGTTCATGTTGTAGCTGTAGTACAAAAATAGAAAAAGAAAAAGAAGTAGTTGCAACTCAAAAACACAAGAAACTAGCAAACCAAAGAAACCCAAGAAACTCAAAGCCAAGAAAAATCTATCGCTTTTAACATTAAGTGATAGAGAAGAATTTTTCTAGAATTAAATTGAAAAGAAAGAAAGAAACGCAGTGTATGTAAACGGTGGCCATGTAATAGTTGCTGTGAACATCTAAAAATCCAATATGATTGTGGAAGAAACTCTCCCTGACAAAGGAATTCTAGAAAAATTAACAAGAGAAGGGAAAAGCTTAACCTTTAATACATCCATCAACAAAGTTGAAACCCTAAACAAACCATAACCCTAAAACACCTAATAATATACAATAACCTAAGAAAGTACATTAACCTTAAACTCATGATTGGCATGTCTGTAACTAGCCGTCATGTATGAGGCCATGCATACAAGCATGACAGTTTCATCCTATTTTTATTTTTTGAACACCTCACTATTCAGTTGTTACATATATTTTCATTCCTACTACTTGTACAACTATTATAATTATTTTTAAACCTTGTGCATAAAATGCTGAATTTCAACATTTCATATTGACATTGAATAAAAAAATTCATTTTACAAATATTATTAAAAGAGGGGATAAGTTGTGAGAGGAGGCTTGTCTTTTCCTTTTTCTTGAGCGCCTCCATTGTTGTTACATAGATTTTCATTGGTCTTACTTGCACAACTATTATAATTATTCACAAACTTTGTGCATTAAATGTTAAGTTTCAACATTTCATATTAAAATTTAATAAAATTTTAAACAAATGACGATTGAATATAACAAAATAGAATACTGGGAAAAAAATTTAACCTTGACCCTGTTATTTTTTAATGCCCTAATAAGGTATCAACTTTTAAAAATAAACTAAGATTTCAAGTGATTGATTCTTAAGTGAGAACCAGTGAACAGGTTTCAAACAGGGTATGGATCTGGGTAATACTTGAAACCCTGCTCAATTCTTAATCATTATCTCATACCCGCCCAACACTGGTTAGGACCTGGTTTTTCATCCAGTCATTCAAAAATATTAGGTACGAAAATTGGATGGATGAATGTTTTTTTCCACAACCCCCCCCGTTCCAGCCCCCACTCCACCCCTGCCCCAACCAAACCCTAATTACGTCGGTGGCGCTAGAGCTTCTCCGAATTCCTTTGTGTCGTCTCGTTCACTCCCAGTCTCTGTTTTCTATTTGTTTCTCGCTTTGCCTTGCGACGATTAGGTTTGTGCGGCTGCAATCATGGTGAGGATGTAGGGAGGTAGAATTTTGTTTCTTGTTTCTCTTTTCAATATGATCTGGGAAGGCTTTGTTACGAGGAGGAGAAATTTGGTGTTTTTTTTGTTTTGGTCTAGGGCTTTGGATGCTTGAGATTGGAAAAGGAGTTGGCGAAGAGGAAGAGAGCAGATGGTGTTTTTTTTCTAATAAATGTAAGCGTGTTTTGTGGGTGTTCCAGGATAGACTCGAACTGCCACATGACGTGTTGGGATCCCATGATACACTGCGCCATGGGCTGCCTGCTTTGAAGAATGAAGCGTTGCCGATGCACCCGGTTGAGGTCATCCAGAATACGGTAGGTTCTACTCGGTTGTTCTTCATCTTCCTCAAGCGCTTCATTTTTTCTTGACCGACGTCCTGGAATTGCTCTCTCTCTCTCTCTCTCTCTCTCTCTCTCTCTCTCTCTCTCGCTAGTCCCGGCATGCGCCTTTTGTCTTTCTTTCCATGTCAGTGTTTAAGGCCCTGTGTGCAGGGTTAATCTCCGTCTGTATCTGTGATCAGGAGTAACTGGAGCAAGTCTGTATCTGTGATTAGGAGTAACTGGAACAATCTAGGGTTTCAACAGGATTTGAGGCGAAGACAACGAGCCTAGGCTTTCAACTATTGCCTATTGAAACCCTAAGCTAATTGAGAATTCATAGTGGAAATGATTTTGGTATTTTCATGAAGGTTTCTGGATTGCTGAAATTCTTTTCTTGTTGGTCATGATGCAACTTTGGGGATGTGAAGACCAGCAAGTACCAGCAGCAGACAAAGCGCACCCTTTTAGAGAAGGTCTATGGATCAGCCTTTCCCATGAAGATGGATATTGAACGCCAGATTTTGTCAAAGTAAGAAACTTTGTGCTTGTATCATCTTTCCATAGTCTCGTCCTCTTTCCAATAAGTACAGGTTTCTCCAGAGCTTGGGGCACACATGCTCTTTGGTGGTGGTGCTGGTACCATGAAGCTCCCAAGCATCTTAAGAGTGGACTTGCTGCCATCAATAGATTGAGCCCTAGGAGAAGCTATCATGTTTGCATAAAATAGCTGTTCCATAGCATCTTCAAGCAAGGTATTGTGTCTCATCTAACTGATGGATGGGTGCAGGTTCCAGCGCCCACCTGGGCTTGTGCCCTCATCTATGCTTGGCCTTGAGTCCTTGACTGGTTCTCTGGATGACTTTGGATTTGAAGATTACCTGAATGGTATGGCTACGTTCTTTTGTCCATCCTGATGTTTTGGCATCGTCTTCAATCTCTCTTTTCCTTCTTGTAGTCCTTTACAGGCTTGTCTTTGCTGACTTAGTTGTTAAGTCTCATTTGGATCTGTTATTGCTCCATAGAAGTTTGTTTGCCAGTAAGAGTGTTCAAGAAATCCATTTTGGATCCAGTCCCAGAGAGCAGATGCAAAAATTCCATCTGTATGCTGTAGGATCTATGCTTGTTTTACACAGTAGTTCCAGAAAGTGAACTTGTAGACATATTCCAGTGCTTTGCAAAAATGTGATGCTGATCTGAGGTGTGAGATGCTTTCTGGTTTTTCTGTTACTCTTCAGCATACTCAAGTTTGCAGTCATGTAGGGTTAGAGTTAGAGATCTGAGATTGTTGATGTCAAGAACATATTCTGGAGTATGAGGTTGGCATTTCTTAATCACATGTGCGCAGTGTTTGTTGAAGTTTCTGGAGCAAATGCAGATTGAGCCATTGTATTGTTCCTGGACATTCTTTGCAGATCCAAGAGAGTCAGAGACCCTAATCCCAGTCGACATGCATCAGGCTATGGAGGTTCGCCTTGGGCTCTCCAAGGGTCCAGTTTCTCGCGCTTTTCTTTGATGTGATCATGTCGTCTTGGCTGAATGGTGATGTAAAGTCAATGTGCCAAACAGAAGGGATGGATTTTGGACATTCTGACTGTCAATATGTTTATTTGTTACTAGTTCATAGTATTTTCTTGTCATCAAGTAGTGAGAGTCTTCTGTCAGTCATATTACGGCTAGAGCTGAGATGACAGCCTTTGTTGCTGAACATTGCATGAAAACAGTCAATCAGGTTGGCTCATTAAGTGTTTTTAAGTACATTAAGGGCTGGAAGTTACCAATGAGCTGCACTAACTGGTTGCTTGAAGTTGCCAGATGTCAGGAGAATGTCCTCTATTGTTTGAGATGGATCTCACATATTTCAAACAATTGTAGCTTGTTAGAACCTGAGCAACAACTGTGATGTCAGAACTTGGATAGCCTGAATCCCGAAAATCCTTTGTGAAGGTCTGGTAATACCTAGCCTGGTTAGGGTATGTTGCATATGTTGTGCAGCTTATGGTTAGCACATAAGCAACATACCCTAACCAGGCTAGGTCTGGCATAGGAATTATGCAGTTTATAAGCCACGTTCACTCACAGCCCAATCAGAAGCAGTCCTTTTGTAATGTTCCTCTACTTTAGACAAATCCAGGAGTTTAGGAGTTGCAATGTGAATAGGTCCCCAGGTTGGGTACAATCCCCAAAAAAGAGGCCAAGGATGAAGCCTAGCTGAATGCAACTGTCCATTTCAGCAATTGCCTGCTCACCCATCTTATGGCACTAGACAAATGTTATGATGGTCCTAAAGATTGGTAGTTCATGAGATTGTAGGAGGCACAAGGCATTTTATGCCCACAATAGGCATCTTCCATTCACTCTGACCACCTGCTTGGGTGAATGTCATGCATGGAGGTTGTTGTGACTCTCTTTGCAAGATGCCAAATCTGCAGACATTGAAAGCAGAAACAATTCATCATATGGAAGTTATTAAGCAGAATTTTCAAGCATTGGACTATTCTGGTTGAAAGCTAATCAAGCCTTTGTACTGAATATTAATCTAATCAAGCAAATTCACTAAGCCTGGATTGCCAGAATAAAGATCCAAATGCAATGTTGTCAATTTGGAAACTGACAAATAGCCCGTAGAGCTACTAGATCCCCGAAGAAGAATTATCATGCTATTTTCAGTTGGTCAGTTTATCATAAAAACAAATTTTCCAAGGATATAGTTAAAAACCATTTTACAATTTGTTTTTTACACAATGAAGGTCCAGCTACTAGCCCTCTTCTTATACATTGCCTGAATCAAAGTACACTCAACTGCCCACTGAGTAGAATTTTGTGATCGAGTTTCTCAGTTAACCTTAGAGTTTGGGTATGGCCAAACCAGAAGATCCAAAGCCAGAACAAGTTGAACTTGTTTTTGGCAACAAGATACAAGCTGGAACAAGTTGAAATTGTTATCACCAATCTGGATCTTGCTGAAGCTTTCAGCAGGTATCAAAGACTAGTCTGCATAAGTGAAAAAATCAACCCTTTGTTCTCAGAATTGTGATTGTGCCATTGCCCTTAGTGCAAATCCTTGTGCGAGTGACTACTAACTTGCCAGAGAGGCCCACTCCATAGTCTATTTTCATGTTAGGCCTTAGATCATTTGTGCTCACAGAGCCACCGCCCAGAAGTGGTGTTCTCCTTGGAGGTGTTATCGATGATATGAGCTGGTTTATGTCCATCAGTGTCATGTCTCCATCAAGTACTCCCATGGGTTTCACCAATGTGAAAGGATATGCCACTGGAGTGCTCAAATTGAATTTCTTCACAGCAATTGTATTAACTGCAACAATGAATTTTTTTGGTCATGGAGGATCATCAGCAAATAGAAAAAGTACCCTGTGCATGAGAGTGAAGAACTTTGCTCCTTGGTGACATCCAAAACTTTGCATTACTTACTTCTAATAACATTCTCTTTTTTATTTTTTGCTGGTATGTGCTGGCATCATGGGTGTGGATAATCTGAATCTGTTGAGATGGTGACTTTACCAGGTGTAGATGGTTGGCTAGAGAAAGGGGTCAGAGGACCTTGCAGTACAATCTCTTTGCTGAATGGCTTCAGTGGAGCCAAACCACCTGCCAGGGCAAAAAAATCATTTTGAGTCTCCCCCCACATCCATGTCGAAAAAACTTATCTTGAAACTCATCACAAAAGTAGAGGAATTAGATTTAGTGATTGTTTTTTCTCCTGAACATCCAGAGAAAGATCTATTACAGGAGCAAAATTTTCATTCTCCTGAACATCCATTTGAGAAAGATCTATAAGAGAAGAAAAAAAGTCTTTGTCCTGAAGATCCAGAGAAAGATCTGCAAAAGGAAAAAACAGTTCCTTTGTCCAGAACATCCAGAGAACAATCTGTAAGAGGAGAAAAAAAATTCAGCTTACAAAACATCCAGAGAAAGATCTGTAAGAAGAGAAAGTATTTCTGTCCTGAACATCGAGAGAAAGATCTGTCAGTAAAGAATTTCTTTTTTATCTTACCAGTTGTCTGTTTGACAAGTCCACCTGCTGCTTCTCTGCGCAACATTCAACACACGACACAAAAACAGAAAAAAAAGGAAGCTGTTGAGCACATTGGAAAATGCAACTGGTGAAACAACAGGCATTGACAAGAAGTAAAGAAAAGCTTCTGACCAAAATTGTGGAATCAGGTCCCACCAGGAGCTAACTTACTTCTTGCAACCCTGGAAACCATTTCTTCTTTGATTATCTTCAACACAAGTACTCATCCAATTCTCAGACATGGGAAGAAGCTCCAGAGTCGACTCTTGCAAAGAACGTTGATTGTGATCTGCTCCAACATCACCCACATGAAGAAGGTAAAAAGGGATAGTTGTACTTGAAAACATTTCTTCAGAGATAAGTTGTACTTGAGAGCATTTCTTCAGATTGCAAGAGCATTCAGATATCTATGATGCACTCCACCAGTCAATGTTCCAAATGTTTGGTGAAAGCTCAAAGTCGCCATTGCTGATGATCAGGTGATTACCATTGCTGGCTGCATACCAGATTGCTGCCATGCAGCTCAGCTCTCCATCATGCTTGAGAGGAGGATCTTCAAAGCAGCTGATCTGCAGTGTGACCATCAACAGACAATTAGGACAAAAGCATGTTGTGCATGAGAACTTCCAAGAGTGTAGTGAGCGTCAGAGTACGACCACAATCGCAAGAGAATTATGTCGATGTTTTCCGACTGTTTTTTTTTCCCATGCGCTGGTAGACATCAAAAGAGTTTTGCAGCATTCCAACCTTGAGAGGCGGCTCAAGCATCATCGGCTCAACGAGTGCAACAGCAGCATCGACACACGACATTTTCCGGCTGAATGTCGAATGTGGTATTGCATTAAACAAACGACGCCTCTTGAGACGAGCTGGTGGCCGCCTCTCTACTGAGCCATGGACTGTTGTATTCCCATCATTTTCTTCTTCTTCTCCTTCTTCTTCTCCTTCTGAGCTTTCTACAAGATGTCAAATAGCGGTGTGCATCAGCATCTACCAAGTAAAAATTGCATGGGATTAAAGCACCTCGCACTTGTAGATGGATGATGATGAAGAACAGTCTATGTCTCCAAGAATAGTTTTTTCCTCTTCGTGCGAAAGACTGACTGCGTCCAGGCCATCTCCTCCTACCTTGGCTTTTGTTTCGAGGGAAAGTTGGTGAATCGGTTAGCAAGGCGTCGTCGTCAGTGATCGGGGTTGAAAGCGCTGCCGACGTCGCCTCCAAGTCGTTGCGAGTCAATTCATCCCAAAGTGACTGCGAGAAATCTGTACAACATTGGAAGAGATGATCAAGAACATCAAAAACTCGATACTATTGTGGAAAGCTTCTTGGAGGGAAGGAAGGAATTCCTTCTATTGGAAAAAAAAAACGCCTCCTCAATGCACTGATACCTAGTGAAACGTCCGCATCCACCAGTCCAGGCTCGAAGGGATCACGCCAATAACGATCCTCCCATGCGTCTGTCTCAATGCTGCTCTTCTCAGTCATCGTTGGTTTCCAGACTCCAATGGCCGGAAGCAGGAAAAATCGATATTCACAAGAGCGACGAAGCAAGCTCCACACCTTGCAAATTAATTCCCCGAGTGGAATCCATGTTCTGTGCGAGTCGGTAAGAAGTTTATCTCGCAATATGCAGTAAGTTCTTGCCCCTTCCCTTCCCTCGTCGTCGTCGTCTTCTTCTCCTTCACCCGACCCCAAATCAATATCACTCACACTTCCGAACCTCTACCAAACGATATCGCTCCCTACTTCTTCGTCCAGTACCTCCATCACATCGATTCTATAAAAATGAGTCGTGGACACACGGGCACGCATCATCTCGCTCTTTACAAGAATGCACACAGATCAACAGATCCAGGCGGTAGGGAAAAAACCAGAAAGAGCGAAAGAAAATTTTATTTTACACAGAGAACAACGACGAGGAATAAGAAAATGGCACAGGCGAGCAAGCAAGGAGGGAGCGAAGCGAGAAACGCAACGAGCGAGCGAGCGCGCGAGCGACAACGATGACGAGGGAGACGGATGAGAGAATAACACAAGGGGGGGCCTTCCTTTGGGACTTGTGGTTTAGCACCACGGTTGGCGCCGGCTAAACCCAGCCCTAAACTTGGCGCCAAACCGCTAAACCCAAGTTAGTTGCCCTGTACAACCAAAACTTGAAAAAATCTCATTGTTTGAAAAAAATTGGACAGAACCCCATGGACTACGTAACCAGCCTGCTCGAGCTGTAACACAGTGAGCCATAAGATGTCACCGGACAGAACAACATAGCGGACGGGCCGAATTTCACCCACCCGTAACCTGTGAGTATGCCAACAGCCCGATTTGAGCCTGTGGTCACTACCGCCATACCCGTCTGGTCGACCCAGTACTGGGCAGATATGACTTGTAACCAACCAGCTCCAAACGAATGCAATGACACCACATCACCGACCCCTCCCCCCCACCAACTGGTAATGATACTCCAAACAGCATGCACTTTACACCATACAAACAAACACTTCAAATTTTATCTAAAGAGAGTATTCATCCTGTCCACAGTAAAAATAATAAATTAAATAGGTTCGGACTATACTCTACTATCCTTCAAATTTGAAAAATATTAATATTTAAATCATAAATTCTCAAATAAGTACTCTTCAATTCACACAATCACACGAGTTTGTTTAGGGTTTTGATTTTATTTTAATTTTTTTCCAAAAAATAGGTAATGTAGGATCATCCTTTTGTTGAAACTAACACAAGGATCAAATTATGAAACTAGTCTTTTGTTAGATCCAAAATTGTAAAAATACATTTTTGAACAGAGGGTCATGATCTTTTAAGTTAAAAAGTTATTTATTTCTTTATTTAAAAGTTGATGAATAAGCTGGACTTCATAATTGAATATTTATATTTATTAGCTGTTGAACTTTATATTTATATAGACTCATGTTTTATTTTGTTATAAAATTTCATTACTCATACAATCTTTAGCAATTGGGGGAGTGTGCATGGAATTGAATCCACTTTTAAAACTACGCCAAGAAGCTTTTGAATTTGAAAAAATATGCTAAACCCAAAATCAAAGGGTTTCAAAATTGGAGGAACCAAGTTCGAACTCTCACTTGAAGAACCTCCAAATAAACTTTGGAATGTCAAAACCAGGTCATCTTTAAAAGGAAGAACCACACAACATGAGTCATCTATCTGTGAAGCAAGGTAGTTAGTTTGTTTTGTTTTGTTTGTACTTATGAGATCCACAGGATGCTCCAGATTGCATTCTTGGTCTCATTGGAAAGCTCTTGAGGAGGAGGGGTGCATTGGCTTGGCTTCATGGCATTTGGACTTGTGGTGCAAAAGTTCTTGAATATTGAATGATTTCTTCACTGAAAATTAAATTAAATCGTAACTGAAATTACAGAGGAATTGAAATGTGCCTTTGCGTGTTGTTGAAAAGATCTTGATGAGCAGGATTTAATGGAATTTATTTGGTAAGATTTGGATTCAGAATGTGGGAGACATTGATTTTTAAGTGATTTCCGCTGAAAATTCAAATAAATTCCAAAAAACCAGGTTTTGGAAGGAAAAATCAGTTGAGGACGTGGTAACACTTGGGCCAATGGCACAGGCCCCACTAGTATTAGTTATTACTGCCAAAAAATTGACAATGTAAATTGATAACCAAAGATATTACTTTAACAGTGAAACTGATAACTGATGGGTCTATTTTTAGAATTTAAAAAAATTATAACCTATCCAACAAATTATTAGAGTTTTCCATAAAGTCCCAAAAACATGGCACCGGTACCCTGAGTTTGGTCCAAAACCGGGTGAGATTCGGAAAAAACCTGCAAAAAAGTATGTTAGCCTTAGGGGGGTGGAGCCAAACTGAGAAATACACCACTTTTTGCGCCAAACTTAGTTTGACGTTTTTGACCCATCTTTTCCTTACTTTGCGGACCTCAGTCAAAGAGGGGATATGGGGTGAAAAGAGGCCCAAAGACAGGGTGAAAAACAGGATGACTTTAAGGAAAACTCTATTGTCAAAAAGTAAAATTAAATGATTACTGACCATCACTGGTTTGAACTTGTCATAAAGGGACCAAGCTCTGACTGTTTGTCTGTTTCAGAATTTCCGCATCACATCTGCTGAGTAATTGAGCAGCAGATGATGATGAGGTTCTCCATTCAATTCTCAAATGACAAATTTTTAGAGGATTCTCAAACAATCCTTTCTCTCTCCATTTCTTTCTTTCTTTAGTTTCTTCCTTGTTTCAATTATTTGTAATAAAAAGTTTGCCAGGTTTGACATCATTCTCAAAATTCAAAATTCAAAAAACAAAGCAAAATTCAAAAATACAACGTACAAGTTTACATACAAGTTATTCCCCTCTTTGGGAATCATCACAATCTGAGGTAAAATAGTTATAATTTCTAATGTGTTTGTGGAATTATTATTATTATTGCAGTTGGAAAATTCTTCCTGTAATTACATCATTGGCATCCTCTTGCTTGATTCGCCCTCCCCCACCCCTCCCCTCCCCTCCCCTCCCCCTCTTCTTGTTCATAACCAGTTCATGGGGGGTTTTCAGTGATGTGGTGTCATCGCATTCGTTCAGAGCTGGCGGGTTACAAGTCGTAATCTGCCCAGTACTGGGTCGGCCAGATGGTTACAGTGCAGAATCAGGCCATGATTGGTGTACTCACAGGTTACGGGCACGTGAAATTTGGCCTGTCCACTATGTCGTTTTGTCCAGTGACATCTTATGGCTCACTGGTTATGTCGTGTAACACAGCTTGAGCAGTCCAATTACGGGAAAAAGTCTTGCCGCTCATGTGGCTCGACCTTTTCCTGTAACTGGCCTGCTATGAGTCGCCGGTTACGTAGTCCATAATGCTTGAGCAAGGAAGGTTGCAATGATTTCATTTTATTTTTATTTTTTCTTTCAAAATAAATTACTTCTTATAAGTAATTCCCCCAAAAAAAATTCTTGCAATAATTTCTTTTTTTAATTTTCAATCTGCAATATAGAAAATAATAATATCATGTGCAATGACTGCCAAGTCTTTGCACATCCCCCATGAAATAACTAGCAAGTATTTGTAAACTTTATACCTGGTACCCTCTTTATGTGCTATATAATTAGTGTTTTAGGATAGGAGAGCAATAGGGTTAAGAAGTACTAGTGCATAGAATACAACTTAATGGATACAAAATAGAAAAGCCTTAACACACAGTCACCCTAATTTACCTTGGTAACATCAAGACTGATTTTATTATTTCCAGAATTTTTTAATAAAAAATTAAATATAAAATAGCAAAATTTTGTGAAGGAAAATATTGAATCTCCAAAGAATACTTTATTTGTTGAAATGAAAATTTCAAAATTAATCGATTATTTGACATGTGTGGAAGTCACCAAGAAACTATAGTATTAAAGAAAATTCAACAACATCCTTCTTGAAATTTGGAAGCCAAGAGGGCCAAAAAAAAAATCAGCTTGGAGGTGAAGCAAATACCTATGCATTAGGTAGGTTAGGGTTCCTTATTGGCAGTGATGAGGACTCATGATCCCTTCATTAAAGGTCCTGGTCTGGGACCCTGGGATCTCCAAAAAGGTTCTGGGTTCAAACCCACTGGTGTGCAGGTGAAAGCCCTTCTGGAAGCCCTCTGCCACTAAGCTTGACAAATAGAGAACTTGATGGGAACACATTGGGAACAACAACGGCTTGTGGGTCGGGTCTGCTTTTGTGCATCCAAAAAGAAAATCCATGAGCTGGTCTAGGGTCTAATAACTTACTTAGGGACTAAGAAAAAAACCCATAGAGAGGTGTGAAGTCCAGCCCTATGCCTGGTCCTAAAGTTTAAACTAACCAAATAACTTAAACCTTCAAGGGCATTCAAAATTAGTCTCATCAATGTAAACACATCTCACAGTTTTTTAAAATTTGCATAGATATGACCAAAACTAGGGTTTAAGTGTTAAACACCATTTCATGCCCATGCCATTAGTCTAGGCCAAAAATGGCAAATAACATAGGTAGACAAAAAAAAATCTTGTAGCCAATGAAGTGAAGCAACAATTTTTTTGGGCTCAGATTTTTTTCTTTTGGGGGAGCTCATTAATGGTGGATGAAGGTATTGCATTGTGATTCAAAGTGGGTTAATGAAATTTATCCATTTAAAAAAGATATTGTAAAATCATTTCAAAAGTGTGTTGAAATTTCATTCAACTTTAAATGCATGGATTTTTGCAATACTTTCATTGTTGATAATCATCACCTTCCATAATACCTTTAGGATTTTCTTGTGTGTGAGCAATACCAAAGAGATAATGATTTAACCAAAAATTAGAAAACATTTTGTTGAAATGTAGAAGTTTAGCCAAGAAAAAATATTGGTTTTGCCAAAAGATGGAGGTTTAGTTAGGGAGTCAAAAAGATTTGTTGAGAGGTGGAAGTTTAGCCAAGAAAATATCTTAATTTTGTCAAGATATAAAGGTTTAATAAAATAAAATAAAAACATTGATTTTGCCAATAATTGAAAGTTTAACCAAAAATTAAAGGTGTTTTGCCGAAAGGTGGAAATTTAATCAAGAAAAAATATTAGTTTGCTAAAAAATAAGGGTTTAGGTAGGAAATGTAAAGGTTTTGCCAAGAGGTAGTGGTTTAACCATTAAATAAAGAGATTTTGTCAAACGACAAAAATTTAGCCAACAAAATATATTGGTTTTACCAAAAGGTAGAAGTTTACTCAACAAGTAAAGACATTTTATCGAGAGGTGGAAGTTTAGCCAAATAAATATATCAATTTTTTCAAAAGATAAGGGTTTAGCCAAGAACAAGGTAAACATTTTGTTGAAAGGTAACAATTTAACTAATAAATAAAGAGGTTTTACCAAAAGGTAGAAATTTAACCAAGAAACATTATTGGTTTTGTCAAGAGGTAAAGGTTTTGCCAAGAACTAATATTTAATTTGGAAATAAAAAGCTTTTGTTGAGATAGATATTTAATTAGGAAAAGATTTAAAAAATTCCAAGGAGAGATTTTTTTTTAATTCGAAAGATAAAGAAAACATAAAAATTTAATTGAAAAATAAAAAGGTTTTCACCAAAAGGTAAAGGTTTAGTCATAAAAAATATAAGTTTTGCCAAGAAATAAAGGTTTAACCAAGAAGAGATAAAAGCTTTTTGCCTAGAAGGTAAAAAAATAACCAATGAAAAAATAGAGGGTAAGTAGGTATGTAGGTAGGAGGGGTAATTGATTGTTAATCAGTAGGTAGGGTCAAGATGTAGATTAATAAGGTAGTGTAATCAATAAAATAGCTAGGTCAATAAAATAACTAGGTGGGGAAGTAGTATGAAGGTTAGGGTTGAGAAAAAAAAATAGCACAAAACAAAATGTCATTGTTCATAAATCAAAAAAAGTTGACTGATTAAAGCTAGATGAAAAAATCTAACCCATCCCATGGATAGAATGGCCAATTGGTGCATTGGTGGGTGTTGGTTCGTTCTAGTCTATACGAAATATGAAATATTTTCATTTTCTTGCAAGTAAAAAGGCTAGAGAAAATATTTCAGATTGGCTTATTTGGTTAGAAGTGTTTTTATTAATTAATTAATTAATTAATCAATAAAATGTTGCTAAAACTATGATAGCATGATGTTTTAGGCTTAACTAACCAGGTTTATTTTGATATGCATGATGGAAATAGTAAGTTTCAAATTTGTTAAAAGGTTTTTGTGTAAGGTGAATCCCCAAGGCCCCAACATTCACACAATAAAAGGCCTACAATGAGGCAATAGCCACATTTGGGCCAATCTTGGGCATGTATTTGGTTTTAGACATATCCTTCATGTAAGTTAAATGTTTAACCTTGAATGATGTAAAATTGTGTAAATTCATTTTAATTTGTGTAAAATCATGTAAATGTTAAATCATTTACACTTACACATCATGTAAATCAGTGTAGATATGTGTAATTTAAATAAATAAAAATCGTGCAAAAAATGTAAATATGGGTGCCATTCAATAAAACATTCTCAAAGATTCCCCAAAAAATATTGATGGGCCAATCAATGTGGCCCATTCCCCCCTCCCCCACCCCAAAAGCTTTGGGATACATAATAATTGATATAAAAAATGTTGATGAATAAAGTTAAGAATGAAAATTCAACTCAAGCAATGAGGTGGGGCAACATGCATTCAAGATATTTCCCAATATCACAATTTGTGATATATCCTTTGTTCAAAGGGGTTAACATAAGCCTAGGGGTGATGTCTTAGTGGTATAACCTTTATATAGTACAATCCCCCCATCCCACTTACAAACGAGCAAATTGTCTAACTCTTTGGTAACACCATAGTTACAAACTTATGTTTTGACCCCTTTGAGTGGATGTGGAAGAAGGTAGGGAAATTAGAACCTTCAAACATCTTTGAATACACAACAAAGCAAGGCTATAGATTGGGGTTGTTAGATAGAGGAGCAACAACGCCACTAGACGTCCATCTTGTTGGAAGAGGTTTCACACCAAAGCAAAGGAAATACCTCTTTGCTAGGATTTGGTATCCCTAGCTTCCTCAGAGAATGGTTGCCATGATATAGTTAATTCTAGCTAACGACCTTTTAGTCAAGGCATGGAAAAGGAGGATTGGTCATCATAGAAACTACACTATCTACAAAACAAGAACATTATAAACATTAAAACATATGTTTCTCGCTTACTTTTGGGTGATAGATGCATGGTAGAAATTTAACACTATGCATATTACCATAGGTTTTGCCCCAAGACCCCTTATATGGGAACAAATTACTTAGGGTACTTTGGAACCTTTGGAATTTTTCCAAGATAGTAGCAATCACTCTTTCTTCAATATTGAGACTCCTTGGGAATTGCTTCAAATTGGAATTTTATGGCATACTTGGTGTCAACGTTGTGAGCACGACCTTAGGCAAAAACAATTTCATCTTGGGAAAATCCTCCTTGGAAGTTGGCAAATGACTATTAAAGCAGGGATGGAAGCATGGAGAGACATAAGACGACACTCCAAAAGTCCTAAAAGAATATTACATCTTGAAACAAAAATGACCACTATATGGACAACTAGAAACCTTTCTGCATCTTTTCAAGGTTCAATAGAATCTTGCCCCTCCCCTAGGCTTTTTGCCTCAAGTGTTGGCAACCTTTAACATCCAACCAATGTAGCTTCTTAAGTGTTCACCATCCCCATACATTGAAAAGGAAAACATGGCAATTGGTGAAGAAACTTTAGAAATTGCCATAGATACCCTTTTATTATATGTAGCTTATAACCTACCCCAATCCTTTTCCCAACGATTCAATTTGGAACCTTCTATCATTAAACCTCTCTCTTCTACCATCCTCGCTTCAAGCTCTCAACCCCATACTTTATTGGCAAAACTGTAACTTCGATCAATTTCCTTGTCTTCCTCACTCCCAACTCCTACTAAACTTGTCAGACCTTTGTGCACCCCTTCCATCTTTAACCAATATTTATTGATGGACCTCAATACATTTGCACAAAGAATTAGCTAACCTTATAACCCACTTGACCCCTTCAAATGACTACTTTGGAAATACATATCACACAAAAAATTGAAGCCAGGTAAGTACATCCCTTCCTCCAAAAAACAATTAAGTGGAGTGGAGCAAGATGTTAATGGGTAGGATTAGGATGGAGAGCATGAGGAAAAACAAGGGGAGGATGGTGAGCCTAAGGAAGATCACTAGGAGGCTCACGAGGAAGAGTAAGAAGATGAACACATAAAAAAAGGAAAAGGGCAAAATTCCAACCCCATTATTAATTATAGGTCCTTGGACCCTGAACAACCCACGACCATAATGGGCCTTCTTTCCAAGGACAATCTACGTGAATGGTTTTCCACTTACGCAAGTCCCATTCCTCCTATTCTTAGTGGTGTCTATTATTATGCCCATAACTAGGATTTTTAGATCATGGGTGCTTTCTCTAGGTCTACTAACCTTTTCTTTATTTTGGTTTTGCCATTCAAGGCCTTTGGCCATGTGTTTCATTTCTACATTATAACCATGGTGGGAATTTTTAGCCCTTATGTAGTACCTTGAGACTTTCAAAAAGGTTTTGGAATTCAAACCCACTAATGTGCAAATGAAAGCCTTACCAACCCTCTAACGTTAAATTTGACTTAGGGGTGCCAATAGCTAATCAACCAAGTTTATTGTTGTGTTCCAATTTTTATTTTTTCTAAATGTGGGCTTGTATTATATATACATGGGTTAAAAAGAAGCACTTTCACACGAACATATTGGTAGTAAAATTTTATATTTGGGGAGCATTAAAAATTATATAAGTTTTGTCAAGAGCCAATCAAAGTCACACATTACAACCCAAAATAAATAAATTTATTAAACTTTTATTATGAGAAGTCACGTCTACCCAAACCACACAACCTTGTAACTAAAATTCAAAAAATAACTCATATACAATTGTTATGCAATTATCCTTTGGGTTGCATTGTAGTTGCATCTAGCAATTATTTTATAACTATTATAAATGTGCCACTAAAACAACAATTATGTTGCAATTAATGTAAAATGTACATACATGTGATCATGCCACGTGTCCACATTTCCACCACCCTTATGGAATACATTTGCAACTAGTTTTTTATTATGATTTCCATTTATACAATTAGTATGGCCACTAGTGCGCCATTACTAAAGTAATATTATTCAACTATGTTATGACTATAATACAATTATTTATAACTTAATAAAGACACATATTCATTAGTTTTTTATATCTTCATCATATGTGTTTCATTTTGAATGATTTAAAATGTTATGGGAACACTACCTTAAGTTCTAGAAATCATTTTCGAAGTGTAAAGGAAAATGAGTAATGAAAAAATAAAAAGAAGATAAATAAACTTTCCAATTTACAAAACACGTTTTTTTTCATTTTTTTCTCTTTGGACCCCTCCTACTTTCAAACCTCATAACTTTCTTATTTCTTATTCATTTTAAATGATTTGAAGTGTTATAGGAGCGCCACCTAAAGTTCTATGAATCATTTTTGAACTCTAATAACAACAAAGCAACATACAAGGAATTTTGTTGGTGTTTGGGAACTGGCCTTTGTAGCATTTAGTGGTTTGTTTTTTTGAATTATTGACCCCCTTTACTTTGAAGGGCCATAACTTTTTCAATT
>Ga0116227_10004351_pt1 | contig 30787 bp, 24 predicted proteins | sample S1TSphgellanicum_FD_89693 | JGI IMG/M metagenome (GOLD analysis project Ga0116227, IMG submission 89693) | Host-associated microbial communities from peat moss isolated from Minnesota, USA - S1T2_Fb - Sphagnum magellanicum MG | ecosystem: Host-associated > Plants > Peat moss > Unclassified... | reverse complement strand
CGTTCCCCTCATGCCCTTATCTTTCTCCTTTTTGGTTTTAAACCAAAAGTTTTTACTCTTTTCCCTTCTTTCTAAAAAAACCAAAAAAAAAAAAAAAACATTAATTAGATAAGAGCATCCAAGTAATCCTTGGTTGTTCACAAGTCGCCACTTATAATGTAAAAAATAGACTTAAATTTGTACTGGTACAAATCCATGAGTATCAAAGGAGAATGAGTGGATAATAAACAAACTATTCAAACAAAAGAACATACATGACACCATTTGCTGTTACAAGGGGATGTAACTAAAGACATGCTCAAAGATGCAGAGGAGATTAGTAGGAGCATCATAATGCAATGCTTGGTGGAACAATTTGCCCTATGATGTGTTGTGTCTCATCCACCTCATGCATGAAGACCAAGTTTTTGAAGTTGGGATGCTTGTAGGTTGGTGGTGTGATGCCAATTTGAAATTGCTCACCTCCTAAGGTGTGTTGGTATCTTTGACACCATGTGTGTTAAAGTAGGACTACCTTGAATAGCTCCCATGGAGTCTCTGGTTAATTGCAAGTTATGTTACTTGATGAATCAGGGGGTTTGATTGGACTATCATGATGTTGTGAGGATTAAGATCTCCCCACATGAGCTAATTCCATATGAGTATTTTTTGAGGTAGGTTAGCTGCATCCCTTAAGCTATATATTGCTCAATATTCTTTGTTTATTGCTGGAGGAGTGACAAACATTTGACTTTAAATTTGGATATGATCATTAATGATATTATCCCAAATACAATGGATCACTGAAACTACTCTTTAGTGTAGGGGAAGTACTGGAGTAAGTCATCATATCAAGAGATGATCCAATATTTGCCAAGGTGGTTTAAAGGCCCTTGAAAGGATCGAGTCAATTGACGATATTCTTCAATAAGAGTAATGCAATTTCTAATAATCTATTTTAGCTGTTCCTGGTTCAAAATGATCACCATTTTCTTGAGTAGCACTAAAGGAATTTCTAATCATCTATTTGGCTGATCTAATTCTAATCAATCTGACTCATCATATTCTTCAGTAGCAATGAAATTTACATTCTTCTATTTAGCCAATTCTCATTCATTGGAGCAAGGTATGATAGCAGACCACCTAGTTGCCAAGATATGGCTTCCATCACCTTCATCAGGTTGATCCCAAGGAACAAATTTCCTGGCCAAAGCTTCACCAAGGTCCTAGGAGTGGTTGTCAGTGAGCAATTTGGTGCAATTGAAGAATAAGTAAAAATTCACTGATTGCTGCAGCTACCCTGCTTGTATTCAAGAGACAAGAGAAGGCAACAGGCTACACAAGCAAATTTCAATGTAGCGCATGATTTGTGAAAGATTGAATCTTTGCAGAGACATTGTATAAATTGCATGACATCCATATAAGGGAAACTTCATTGGACAAGAAAACTAAGCTTGGAACCACAGTTAACTCCATAACACAATAGGCAAATGTCCATGCAATACAGGTGTCCTGTAGATACAAAGAATGAATTTTTTTTTGCATATACTTATCCAAGAGATTTAAGGGTTCACCCACTAGTCTCCTCTTGCAAAACTTGAGTCTAAAACTCCTGCTTTCAAATTGCTAAAGATTAGAGAACTCTAACTCCACTCTCACACTGCTCTTAAAAAAAAAAAAACTGGACTCTGCCTGCACAGATTGCTTATTTGTATCTCTATTTGACTTTGTTCTCACAAAACCTTACTGTGACACATAAAGATTGCGGGTCCAACATCAAACTGCAAATCACCTGAATTTTGATCTACTTTACTGCAATGCTAACAAACTAGGAGAAATGACATTAAAAAAGACCTCTGCCAGTGTACAGTTTAACTGACAAGAAAGAAAAAAACTCTGCCATGCTGAGATGACGAAAGAATGCTATTCGCACAGCTCACAAGTCGGGCCCTCTTTTCAAACTAGACCTCTTGTATTTATCAAGTTTACTTGACTCCCACCCAATTATATATCTGCTAGACTAGAGTACAGCAAAGTTTCTCTCAACTATGCTTTCTAATAAGGATTTGACACATTTCCATTGTTTCCATTGGCTACAGCACCCACCTCTTTCCTCACATTGTCAAACCCGGCATTCAACCAGATTTTCTACTTCAGTGGGTGCTGCATCAAAAATCCTCCTGCCTCAAATGAAAGGGTGTGTTTTGCTGAGTAACAGCCATCCATCCCACTTCCACGGATTGACATCAGGGCTGATCAAGTAAAAGGCATATGCCATAGACACCCCCACTGCAATTGTGAGAGATGCCTTGGCACAAGCTGGAACCCAAGACATCTTCCCTGCAAGGGCTTTGCAGGTGCGGTCTGCAGCTTTCAGCTGTGCCTCTAGTTCTGGGCTCTGTTTAGCTGTCTGGAGCAGATGCTTGTGCTGCTTGACCAAAACAATCATAAATCAGTGTCCATCCTTAATACTTGAGAAAAGCTTGAGGATAGGAAGATGAAGGAAAGTAGTAAACCTGCTTTAAGGGAAGTAACAGACAGTCAACACATAGCATGTACTGTACACTCTTTAAGTCATCCATGCACCACAAAAGAGTCCAAATGGTTGTATGTTTGACTTGCAACTGTCCATGCCAACCAGGATGATATACATTGAATCAGTGATTAGGACAGCTATGGAGCACCCTGTCTGAATACCTTTGTTCTGAAGGCCTGCAGTGTTCTACGCAGGTCAGACACTGGTGTGAGTCGTGCAACTGCATCTTTCCAGTCATTTAGCAGATGACTGAGAACATAATTACTTGCTTTTTGATTCTCCAAGTACAATTTCTCCTGCAAGAAGCCAATCACCACCAGATTAAACTTCCTTGAAAATGCTGAAAATAACTTCTGACACTAGCCAAGAGGGTAGTTGCTTGAGGATCTGGCAGAAATCCAGATAAGGAGTTCGTGTCACAGCAACCATCATAGATAGCAAGTTAGCAAAGAGACAAGGCACATACCCACTGTTTGTAGCACTCGGGATTCTGTGACAAACACCAACTAAAATTGTTGTAAGCTTCTAGTGACAGTGTTTCCACATCTGCACCAACACATATTAACTTCAGATTACTGTGTTACAGACCAAAACCCAATCAGTGCCATGAACAACAATATGTGGTTCTTCATCTGCATTTTAGGTTCAAAAACTTGATATCATCAGCAAAAATGGTGGCCAGCAACAACCTTCAGAGAGAGCTGCCAAGCTCAAGGGCAGCAGCTGTTGTGCAACTGCTCGTGTGGCTTTGCTCCGAAATGTCCCTGCCAGTGCAAGCTCCCTCACTACTGGATAAATAGATTGAAACCTCTCTGTAGCCTGTTCCCCCCATATATTCAGTAGTTGGACAGTGTAAGCTGTGCAGACCATCTTGTGATCATCTGCAAATCAGCATCTCAAAAGCCAATTGAGCACAAGTTCTGCTAAGGCTAATCATGAAGACTGCACCAAAATCAAGTCAGGAAAACAGTTGGAAAAACAAAAAGATGACCCTTCAATCCTACAACATAAAGCCATCTGCAGTTCACCACCAAAACCCAATGGACAAAAATGATCACATCTATTCAGAATGCCCACCTTTGTCACAGTTGAGTCTGCAGGAAAGGAAGCTCGCATCACTAAGTCGAGGGACAGAGGGGGCACCAGTCTTTCTCCTTTTCGGAGATGACCATTGAGTAACACAGGGCGTGCTTTCTTTAGGTTTGCAAACAGAACACTGCCAGGAAAAAGCTGACTGTTATGTCTTGAACTAATTGGATTACTCGAAAACCCAATTTTGTTGTCTGAAGCACACATTTTGCTTCACAACTATAACTCCTGTTGATTTTGAAGGGAGTACCATTTTAAAACCACTCACCAGAAGGGTGGGTGGTGGGGAGCTCTCGAAACATGGAAAACATGCCTAAGTTAACCAGTTTGGAGGGGAGTGTCTCAGACCTCTCAACAAATTGAAGGACAATGTCACGAGAAGAGGGAGTGCTGAACTTTCCAACAGCAAATGGCAACAAGTTTTGCACCCACAGATACATTCCTGAAACCAAATCTCCTTGGGCTACCTGTCACAGGTGAAGAAGGATACACACAGAAAGAATCAGTGTGCTTGTTACTTCACAACATCAACTGCCTCATTGCAGCTAGAAAAATTGAGAGAAGTTGTTTTGTGCCAATGGGTGAACCCCCAATATTCCCATCATAGGCTTGTAAAGCACCTCTTGTCAGATTCTTAGGACTTGATTATCTGTGTTGCCTCACAAACACAGGCAGATGGTATGTACCCTTCCTACTGAATTAAACCAGCCACAGAGAGCCCTGACACATTGGTACCTTATGGGTAGAATCAGGCCAACTCCAAAATCTACTGTCTATTAGTTGTGAAATAAATTCAGGCAACTCTCAAGAGCTGAGGGTCAGGACAAATAACCTGGCCATATGTCCACACCAATGTGGGGAGCTTGTCCTGCCCCTGAAACTGAGACCGCACTGTGCCAGCTTGTTGATGCAGTAGGTCTGGCCTTCTCCTCAATGCAATGGCCAACAGTACTAGAACACCTACCTGTGAAAAAGGCTAGCTTGTGTCAAAAGCCACATGCAGAAAGTCTCTGCTGCACTGTACCAAAAAAATCCACAGTCTTAAGGATCTATTGCAACCACCATCGTTTAGTATAATTCTCCTACACAAATGGGCAAAAAAGATGAAAAATCACAAGCCACTTGACAAACAATCAGAATAACCATGAAATAGATCTGTTGAAGCAAACAATTCAATGTTAGAACAACCTAGCTTCTAACATTGGACTGAAATAATCTTGATCTCAGATAATCTGAATTGTGATTCTGGATTCTTATCAGGATAACTCCACTGTACTCACCAGAAGCGCACTAAGATCACAGCACACCATACACAATTTTACAAAAGCCCTATCTCAAAAACTGGCATTCTCATGCAAGACTACCTCCATTAAATACAATCAAAGTCAACATGAATAGTACTAAGACACAACCCAATACTAAGGAATGGAGATTTCAGATCTGTCAACATATCAACAGTCACAGAGAAAAAAAAAGGATAGAGAGAGAAGAAAAAGACCCAACACCAAAAACAAAGAAGAAACTGAGGAGTGCTTTGGACAATAGCAACAATCACAATCTTCTCAGTGACCTTGAACAGCAGCATGTATGCTAGTGACCAGCTACCATACATCCTCACTGCGTTCACCAGTGCCAGCAAGAGGGTGGTCAATACCATACATTAACCAATTTACTGGGTTTCTGTGACAAGACTGAACAGGAATTGCCTACTTGCAAAGCCTAAGCGAAGCAAAACCAGTCGACCAAAGGTACGTAACAATATCACAGAGGGAGAATGAAACTTGAAGAGGTGCATTAGACTTACTTTAGTTTTTCCAGAAGGTTGGGGGATGGCTTTGGCTCCTTTGTGAGATCCTGATTGCTGAGATTGTGAGTCCTCCAAAACCTCTTTCAAAAGCCACAGCATGAACTTGGAAAGTGCTTCTACAGGTCTTTGTGCAAGCCAGTCACCCATCATCTTGCTCACATTCTCTGGGATGTAGCACAATGGTACCTGCAGCAACTCCAAATGTGAGAAACAATGCACTGCAAGCACAGGGCAACACTCTTTAGCACCACACAAGAGACACATAAGTTATGTGATCTAAACACAACAAGACTTGTGAAATCATGGAAATGTAATGGACTTTACAATTCACAAGAATGCTTCCTAGAATGGACTTCCAAGGCCTTAAAAGTTAGTAGTACCATAATCAACAAAGCACAGGAAAGAGAGTTTGTTACACAATATACAGGCTGACCTCAATTGTCTTGGCAACAGGAGACTCGCGAAGAATTTTGTTCCAAGCAAACTGGGCACTGGTAACAGATGCGAAGGCACGGGCAAAGTAATCTGCACATCGCATGAGCTGCACATCGGGAACAGAAGCAAAACTCTCCTGCCAAAAAGCACATGGATATCCCAATCAGAGGGGCTGCAAGCAAACAATCATTTACACTCCCATCTGCTGCCAGTGACAATGTTTGTCCCACCATGCACTGCTGCTCTTCTCTAGGACTTATACGTACACACAACCATCACATCCTGCTTTCAAGTATCAAAAAGAAAACCCATTCAAACCATACCTAACCCCATTCACTCTGGCCTGGACCATAGCAAACTTTAGGGCATAGTTTCATGTTACGATCACTTACAGAGGCAGCTTCCTGTCCACATTGAAAAGATCAGTTTCTCATCTAAAATAGTTTGCTGAGGAGGAGAAGCGGCAGAAAAATGACTGCAATTAAGCAATCCAGAGAACTGTCCCAAATGTCACCCCAAATACAAAGCCAATTGTGTGCCCCCAATCTACAAAGTAAGCAAAACAGACTTTGTGTATGGCTAGTTGAAGACATCATCACAAAGGGAAAGCAAGCAACTTCTTACTGTGATATCTGCAAGGAACGTTGAAAGATCAGATGGATCTATTGCAGCTGCAGCATCCGCAACAGTTACTTTGGGCTTATTTGCCTTCTTTGGTTTGGACTTCTTCACTTCTCCAGCCACTACTGTACCATTGGCTTCTTCAGGCTGATGCTCCCCTGCTTCTGCGCTTGGTTCCTCTTCCCCTGATTCTCCTGCAGCCAAGGCAGCTGCAATCCTTGCCTCCAGTCGATTCCGCCTCTCGGCTGCCTCGGTCTCTAGAGCTTGGAATCCCTTGAACTCTGCTGCTGCTCCTGCCTCTTTTGCTCCATTCTTCTCCCCCTCCTGCTGCTGCACTGATCCTGTGATTCCCCTCAACTCATGCCGCCGCTGCTTCTTCACATTTGTCACTTTCTTCCACCCATGATCCTTTCCATTGTTGCCATTCCTGTTCTCCACTCCATTGCTATGGCTCCCTCCATTGTCCAACACCCCACTGCTGTCTACATCCAAACCCTCTGTCGCCATGATCCTTGCCTAATGCAAAAACCCCACATCAAATCATCCACTATGTTACTTTACCAACCAAGCAAGAAACAGTCCGACACAAATTCCTTTCCGTCTGATGGAACATCCGAACTCTCTTTCTTCTCTAAAACCAGACACCCAAGCCAAATAAAAAAGAGCACGTTCACCCATATACGAAGATCCGCATCCGAAACCACTCCACCCACAAGACAAGATTGCCACGGCAAGAAGATGAGATCTCCAAAACCCACAAACCCGAAACTCACACACCCCCGAGCAAGCAATCTCACCCTAAAACAGAATAAGAGACCCAAAAAGAAAAACCCTAGCTATCTATCCACTATACAAAGAGCGAAATCTATCATAACCAGGAACAGGGAAAAAAGAAGGAGAAAAAAACACTCCCGAAACAAGAAGAGAAACGACGACTCTGAAAAACAAGTGATGAGATCCGCAGACAAACAGACAGATGCCCATTTCCTAAAATCGAGCTCACTTACTCACTCACTCACCTGTGAAGACGCACAAACCCCGTGGAGACACACCAAAAAGCTCAGCAAACTCCGCCGAATGCAAGTCCAAAAATCTCCCGCAATACGCCACCAAAAGCAGCGAGATTTGAGACGAAAGCTCCTCAGGCAGCAGTGCAGCAAGCAAATCTACAACCATGAGCTACAACCAGGGCAATTAACTCATCGAGAAAAAGGCGGTGTAATCAAAGCTCGTGTGTGGAAGAAAAAGATACAGTGCGCGCTGGCGACGACGGGACAACACCAACGAAGGAGAAGAAGAAGAAGAAGAAGGTCACGAGGAAACAAACACAGGAAGCTCCTGACTATCTGACGTGGCACACGTAGATTGGTCGAATCAAGTCATTGAGCAGTAATTTTGCGCTGCCCGTCTCGGTCAGCAGTCAGTACGGGTTCTTGCCCCCGCAAAAACCGCCAGTGAATTGTCAGCTGACGACACAGTTACAAATATCTGGAATGCGACGAATGAGCAGAATACCACCCGTAATCATTAGTCAACGCCGCGGAATGGTTCATTAAAACCCCCTTTTTTTACTAGTATATTATTATGGCCTTCTTAATTGGGAAAGTGGGTAGGTATTTTGAAGTTGATTAGTGTAGTACAGGTGGTGTTTTTTTTTTTTTCATTTTCTTGGTTTAAAAAAAAAATGGGATTGAAACTAAAATTATTTTTTAAATTTTGGGTGCAAAATGTTTTGTTGTGGCGAAATTTTGGATTTTTTTTTGGACTCAAATTCAATGATTTTTTGAAAAACAATTGCCAACATTTAAAAATAATAATAATCTGAAAAGTCTAAAGAATCGCCATATTTCTACACATGTTTTCAACTAGGTAGGAAAAAATATATAAGGATGTATAATTTTTTTCTTTTATTTTTAATAGTCAAAATTGGCTAAACCGACTTACAGATGATCACCATGTTGGCTATAACAGAAAGTTGAAATAAAATATAATGGATCACTGAATCAAGTCAACTTTGTAATTGTCGTCAAATGGATCTCTCTGGTCCGAGTATTGACGTTAAATTAAAAGAAAGAAAGAAAGAAAGAATCCAAGATGTAATTTATAAGTACCTGTAATAAACTCATGAGTTAAAAATTATGATGAGAAAAGAAAATGTTTGCAACAATTTTAGACAGAAAATAATTAATCTCAACTTCCTTTTGAGGAAACATGTGATTATTTAACCCCCAAAAATGTGACTAATTTAGGGGTTTAAATTTGCAAATTCAGTCATACAGGCATTTTAAATGGGTAGCAAAAACAATTATTGGGGTTTTTAGCAGTGTTGGGCGGGTAGTTGACCGATCTCTGGGTATTTATTGGGTATTATATCGGGTATATATATATATATGACCATTGGGTGTTTTTTTCAAAAACCCGGCCTCATCTCCTGCCTGGGCATTTCAAAAAGGTGATACCCGCCATTACCTCTTAACTGGAAAGCTCAAATACCTGTAACCATACACGACCCATGGGAAAAAGATGCAGAGGGTATCTACAAAAAATCCCAGATTCATACCTTTTTAAAATTCAAGCTCATACCCTTTTAGTAACCAGGTTTATGCCCTTTTAGAAGGGTTAGGGTTTTGTGGTTTCTAGTTTCAATTTACACGTCTCTTTCACTTTTCACATTTGCTTTTCACCTTTGCAACTTGCATCATTCACTTTGAGCTCTATGTAAATGTGTTTCATCAAAATTGTGAATGCAACCTACTAGTTTTTGGAGCTTTTTGGATGAATCAAGATTTTTTAAGGAAGCATAAAAAATATGGAACCCCATGATCTACAAGAAGGTAAATGCTTCTAGATCTTTACAACCTCTTTTACATTGAAAGCACATTGCTTTTGTTTTCATCTTTTGTACCATCACATCTACATTGTTGAAAAGTAGAAAATTTTATGAAAGTTGCAAAGGTGGGGGAGGATAAGAGTTTCAATTTTTTCAACATTTGCAATGATTACGGACAATGTTTTTGGTATCTTATTATTGTGTTTCATGATTCATTTGTCTTACACATTGTTGGCATCTACATTGGGTTTTATTGGAAGGCACATTTGTGAAGCAACAAAGGTAGGGGAAGTTATTTTTCCTTGTTTACATTTGACAAGTATTATGTCTATTCATCTATTCCATTAGTTTTCACAGAGTCATGAAATTTTATAACTCATTTTTTCAACTTCTATTCACAAGCGTGAGGTTGTGTGGGTGTGGAAAGATCTTGAATTTTTTTTTAAAAACTCTATTTTCTAAACCCTAAACCTTAAACCATGTCACATTATGATTGTTGTTGTTGAGTTTAGGGTTTAGGTGAATTTCAATAGCGTTCACAAGTTTTTTTGTTTTATCTTATGTTGGTTTCTTAATGAATCTAATGATGGCTTCTTCTTCATGTCCTATTATGAATGTTCATGATATCAATTTTAATGAAGTTCTTTTAGTTTTTGTAGGATATGACAACAACTATATTGGCAATGTGTAAGTTGCATAGGAAGGTGGGGAGTTTGAGATTCCAAAAGTTGTTGATGTTGAAAGGCATGATGCTACATATATCACCAAAATGCATTTGGAAAATTTGTAAAAACAAAAATTTCTTTAGAAGTCACACTACTAGACTTCACTCACTTGGGCATTTTAAAGGTGAAAAATAATGAATTTGTGGATGTAGATCATAACTAGATCACGAGATGTATAATTTGCCACAATGATTTTGTTGGTCTTGAAATCCTAATCATGCACATTAGGAGTAAGAAAGGATTGATTACATACCATAATATTAATGATTTAACAATCATGAAAAAACATGTTGATGTTAACCATTTTGCCGTAATGAAGAGCAAAAGAACCCACCATTACCCAAACAAAAGCTCCATGTGATTGACAAATTAGCAAAAAGAAGGCACATGTATTTCTATTTACAATATTATTATTTTTTTTACTAAAAGTAAATTTAGAAAAAATGATCTAACATAGGTGGGTTTTTTGAAATATTTGATGTTTGTGATTAGGGGGTTCATGTCCATGAAAATTGTTGAGTCCATGTAGCTTTAAAGGTTGTTGTATAGGCTCTGTTCACACTTTTTTTCCCCATTGAAGAAGTTTTTGTTGAAAATGTTTTACTTAGCTTGGTAGAAAAGACCATGGTTATGTATGTGTAGCTTGCATTAGCTAGTTGTTTGTTAGTCATTCACACATTTGATTTATGGATGTTAAAAGGAGTGCATGATATTTTTGTTGTGAATGTCAACTTTATTTCCAACAACTAGGAGACAAAGCATTTGACTATTGGTTCATTTGAGGTGATACAGACAAGTGGCATAACTATGGTTCCTAAATTATAGGAGTTATTGGATAGGTTTGCTTTCATTGAAAAAATAGTGGCTAATGTGAAAGATGAAAGGTCTAACTTGTAGACATGTGCAAGTGTTTTTAATTCTATTGTATCATGTGGTAATTTGGGGTTGTTGGAACCATTTGATGGTTCATGTTTTGGGCATGAACTTTCAAAGGTGTGCTAGTATGCAACTACAAATGAAAAGATGTTTATTAGTCTAAACTACACATTTATGAAGGTTGTTCAAAGTGTCATCCAAAAATATATTACATGGCCCAAAAAATTTGGCATGGATAAGCAAACATGGGATAAGACTTGCATTGATTCTGGATTGAGGCACAAAAGACTAAACCCATCCATGAAGACGAACTAAGTGTTTACTTTAATTTTATTAATTGATTTTTTGTTTTAGGAAATGCATTTTATGTGGTTTAGGGGTGTTTTGATTTTTTTTTCTATTATTGATAATGCATGTTTGTAAGTTAAGTATTGTTATGTCAAGATGCTCGATCTAATTTTTTGGAATGCTATAACAACCAATTTGTGGCATTACAAAGCCATGTGCTTTCGCTAAGGACATGGGTTGTTTGTGAAGCGGTTGTGAAAGTTTTATACCCAATTGTCTTTGGTTGTATTTTGAACTAGAGTCATGGACATTAATTGCTTATAAATGCTTTATAATTTGTCATACTAATTTGTCGAGACACTAAAGAAAATTATATTTTAGGCCTATTCCTAATAACCTCATTGAAGAAGATGTGTTTGATTATGAGTTGAAGGAGCTCATGTTTCGAATGAAATAATGTATTTTAGAGGTTTTTTTACCTTTCATTTTTTTTACATATATTTGACAAGAGAAAATATTGTAATATGTTGGCTTTTATGTTTGATCCAAGGTTCAAAAACATGTGGCTAATTACCATGTTTTGGGTCATGAAAATTCTATTGTTATGCTTGTTAAATATGACAAAAAATATTGTTACCTTTACTAATGGAGGTAAACAAGTTGTTACTGATGCTTAATGAGGTTAAAACAACTTCTTATCTTCACTTAGAAAGTGATTTTCAAGGTCTATTTCACACCATCACAACAATAACAACAGACACATATAAGGATATTGTGTCAAATGAACTTGTTGGGTTTTAGTGGGTTCCTATTGATGTAAAAAGTTACAACTATGCATTATTTTGGTGGTGCAAAAAAAACACAAGTTTTTAACCATTATGATTTTAGCATGGCATATTTTTGGCATCCTAACCATCCAAATTGAAATAGAACATATCTTTTCCATTGTTGGAATTTTGGTGGCACTTTGTAGATGCCCTTTCCAAATAAAAAATTTGGATAAGGTATTTTTTTTCCAACAAAAATTGGCCATCTGATCGATGGACTAACTACATAAATCCAGTCTCCTATTCACTAAGTTTGGTGTAGTACACTTATGCATTAAAATGGTACACAAAATGATCGTTAGTGTTTATTGTGCACTACCATTTAAGGTTCTATGACATCTTCAATGAAATCTCTTGTTAATAGGATTTATCGTGAACTATTATTTAAAGGTTTATGACAATTTTAATGGAAGCTTTTGAATGAATATGACTTCATGGGATGATGCACTCAAATGTTTAATCCGTGCAAATTTGTGGTGGATATTTTTTCCAAATCCATGTTCAACTTCTTTTCTCTTCAACCCCTTCTAATCAAATGCATTATTTATGATTAGACCTTTCATGTGTACATCTTTTGAATCTTTCATGAGGTCATGTAAGTGAAGCAAGTTGAAGATTGGCATGTTGCCCATTAACTCCAAAATCACATCATAGATATTATTGTTAAAAAGTTGAAAAAAATGGAACATGTTACCTTATACTATGAACTCATTGACCAATAGTCTTCATTATGAATAATTCTTAATGTGTAATCATAAATCTTTTTGAACTTTCAAAAAATCAATCCCCATTTGTCTCTTCATGTTGGACTATTTTTAAAATTTTGGGAGAGACTTACATTGATGATAACAACCAATTTCTTTTCCCATTTTGTTGTTATTGTTTGAAACAAGATCTCAAGGATTAATCTTGTCCAATGAAGCAATTCATTCTTCTTTCTTTGCTTTGATGAGCACCAATGTTTCCCCATGTTCACGATTCAATTGTTTTGGCTTTTTTACATGCACTTCAATGGAAATTAAATCGAGTTGTTGAATTTTTTTAACCCTTTGTTTAGTTCCTAATTCATTAAACAACCTATAACACTTAGGATCTACACACTTCCATGTAACATTCTAAACTCTTATTGTCCATTTTGTAAATTTTTGATAGTTTTGTAAATTCAAAAAAATGACAACAATGGAAAAAAAAGAAAAAAAAGAGGGTAGATGTAAATACCTTTGTTGTCAAGTTGTTAACTTGAGTTGTTGAAATTTGTGAATGTTTCAAAAAATCCATTATTGATTGCTATTGATTCTAGATTTAACATTATTTTGCAAAATTTTGAACTATTTGATTACAAATAATTGTGAACGACAATGATGAAAGGCCCATGAATAAAAACAATTGTGTGAAGTATAATGGTGGAACTTTGTTATTTGTAGACTTTGTGAAGCAAAGGACACACGATGGTAATGATAGCAAAACCAAACTTCGAAGGAGATAAAAAGTCTAATAACAAAGACTTATTAGACCATTTTCTTAGGCATTATGTAACATTCATATTGATTTTGTAAATCTTCAATTTTACAAACATTTAATGTTAACAATAACCATTTAACTTTGGATTAATACCATATTCTAATTAGGATTACATGTGAACTTTTATGTTACATAATATTCCATATGTGTCAAATGTTATCACTTTGTACTTTTTCATATCACTGATTTATCAAAGACTTACCATTAAGTCTGATGTGTGCTTTGAACATGTTTCAAAAGTAAGAATTACATGCCTAATGTCACCCCCACCCAATCCCCAAAATTATTATTTAAAAAATTATTATGTTATTATTCAAAACCTTGAATTATTTTCCTTCAAACTAACAACATGTATAACCCTAAGTTTAGAAGAAAAAAAAACTTTAAAAAAATGAAATTTGAAAAAAATGAAAAAGTAGAATACATGTAAAATGGGTTTTGGGGCCGGTTCCAATTCTAGGTCTAGTTCTAGTTTCTTCTTAGTTCTGATTTTTTTTCCCCAAATTTTAGAACCTTGCAATTTAGGCTCTTAGTAATTGAATTAGGAACTAGCACTAGCCAACACTAGTTTTTGTGGAGGTAGCCCATTGGGGTGGACAAATTTCTTGTTTTCATAGGCAACCACATCATTCATAATTTGGATCCCAAATGAAGTCTAAAATGAGGTTTGCATTAATGTTGTGTTTAGTCACAAAGAATTACAAAAAGAAACAAACACAAATAGTTTTGAAGCAACGTACATTGGTTGCTCATTTCCTTGTAAATGAAGAGATGGAGACAATTGACAATCAAAATTGAACAAAGGTAGTTGTGAAAAGGTAGAATTTTTCAAATGATTTTCACTGCTTTCCAAAATTTTCCAATTTTCATGAGGAAAAAATTGATAGGTGTATAAATTTTCATTTTTTGAATATTTTTATATATGTATGTTGGAAATTTGAATTGTCAAAACATTGCAATGTACTTACATGGCCATAACTATTAATATGCAATCTCAAACTTAATGAATGAAAAATTTCATTTTTAACTTTTTTTTTTCTTGCGTGAATGTTTAGAAGATGAATCTACAACTATTTCGCTTGAGTAAGTGTAGTGAGGTTGAATACCAAACCTACTATGTTGATATAACACCATTTTATGCTTTCAATTCTTCCTTGCATACAATGAATTTAGTAAACAAGGGGCTATGGAATGTTTCTTTTGTATTATTTAATAGAAAAACCAATAACACAAAATTTGAACATCACACTTTCTACCTTGCATCAAACTTCCAACTATATATTCATCTTGAAAATATCATGCTTGGTTACAAAATAACAAAAAAAAACTCACAAGATCTTCCAATTAATACAAATAAATCTAGCAAACATTAAACATTTCAACTCAAAACATATAACTCCATCTTGACATAACTATAAATCTTCTTTGCTAGTTCAAAATAAATAAATTTTGCAATTCAAAATTCTTATAATTAAATTAGGATTATCAACTACCATGGAAATGTCTTGCTGTTTATGACTAGGTTTATGTTATGTTGTAAAAAACTAAAGCAAGTGAGGCAATAGTTTAAGTGAGGAAGATGAATGACACAATTACAAGTTTGTTTTGTGTTGACAACCATCTAAAAATATTTGGTTGTGCATAACCTATCCATGAATTTAGGCTTCATTAAGTACCACAAGCATGACCAAACACCAAATCTTGAGGGGACTTAAAGTGATCAAACCAAGTCTCCACTTATTACCCAAATGATTATGGGAAAATTGAATATGGAATTGATATTATTAGAATTCAAACAAAGTTGTAGTATTTCATTTCAATTGTTAGGAATTTAAATTCTAACTTTTATGATGTTAAGTAAATAAGTTTTCTTTAAAAGACAATTAAATTTTTCTATAAAAACTCTTTTGTAGATGCGTAGTTGTAGATCATATCCAAGTCTATCATTCAATTTTACATGGTGCTATAAATGATTATTTGCACATGTTAAAAAAATATGAACAAATATTTCATTAGAGAAAGGATTCGTATTCATATTACTTAATGGCAATCAAAATTGTTTGTTTTGATGATGATGACTTTCCTTTGTCCACATGTTATTTTTGTTGAAATGTAGTGCAATGAATCAATCTTTTTTTACAAGTTCTTCAAATTATTAATCATCCTAAATTTGAGTTGGTAATATGTTAACTATTGTAATTTTTGAGCTCTTAGGGATTGGATTCCACTTCTATGGATGAGTCATAGAAGCAAATGAAAATGGGTTATCTCAATGTGTATGTCCAAGGTTTTTTCCCTTCAGATTTATGCATTAATTTCATTATTTCTATCATTATTTATATATTTAAAAAATTAAGTTGAGTTATAAACTAAGAAAATTAAGATTTTTTTCATTTTGTGACTTTTATGGATGTTATTATATCCAAATATAGGGTGTTAGTTGGTTTGTCCAATTTTTCATAATACAAGTTATAATAATATTTTAATAATGCCTCTTGTTTATCTTTAGAATATATGCAAGTTTTGGATTTATGTGTTAATTTCATTATTTTTTCATAAATCATATTTAGAATAGTAAATTCCTCCAAAAAAAGTAGTTTATTGAATGATTGATTTTAATTATTTCTATCATTAATCTTGTAATTTTGTAATTTTGTAATTTTGTAATTTTGTAATTAAATGAAGTTTTGAATTAAGAAAATTAGGAATTTCTTCATTTTGGGATTTTTAGGGATTTTTATTATATCCAATATATGGTGTTAGTTGGTTTGTCCAATTTTAATAATACAAGTTCAATTTATTTTTAACATTGTCTCTTGTTTAATTCTAGAATATATGTAAGCTTTGGATATGTTAGTATTATGTATTTTATTATTACATTTGACATTTATTTACAGTTTAAATTTTTTAATAATTATTTTGTTTATTTCTAGAGTATATGTATTGGATAGGTTATTATTATATTCTATTATATATTTGGCATTTATGTATGATTTGAAGATACTTTTTTGGGGGGAGAGAAGACACAATGTTAATGTGTTCATGAATATGATAATGTAAACATATAAAAAATCATGTATTGAAATATTTTTGTAATTTGCACCATTTTCAAAATGTGTAATAAATTATATTTTTAATTAATTACTAACTATAAATATTGTGTAGAAGATGATGTATTAAGATATAACAAATAAAGAATATATGAATAATATATCTATAGGAGCTATCTTAGGAATTTGTATTCCTTTTAGTGATTTTTTCTAATTTTTGAATTTGAATTTTACAACTATATGTTATATGTCAGCATACAACTTTTGTATTGATAAAAAATGAGGTCCAAAAAGGATCTTTATGATAAAAAAATGATATCAATGAATGCAACATTATCAACCTTATGATCAAAGTTGGAATGCAGGTCATCAATGACATGATAAATGGATTAATTACTTTGCAAATATGTTTCAAACAATGAAATGTTGTGCAATATGTGGAATAGTCAAACTTAATCATCAATGGAAACATTTTTAAAAAATGAATAATGTTTACAATAAATTAAATACTCATGAAGTTGGATGTACATGTTATGGCATTGCTAATTATCTTTTGTCACATTATACAACAACTTCAAAAGGAGAAAACATGTTTTTATGTTTTTATGTTTAAAATGTAGTATTGAATATGATGCACCTACATATGGAAAATATGTTGTTTTCCAACCAATTTATGTGAAAGCACTTTTATTAGAACATCCATTTTACATACAATTATTATTATTTTTGAATATTGGGTTACATATAAAAAATCAAAATTAAGGTTTTAATGTTGGTAAGATCATAGACACTAATTTATTAAATAGTCCTTTGTTAAGTTGGGGTGGTATTTTAGATAAACATATTTAGATTAAAACTTTCAAATATAGTGCTTCCTATTTTATTAAAAAAAATTAAGAAATAATTCATGGTATCAACAATATATGACTATATTTGAACAATCAAAAGATATGAAAAGTATGTGCATTTTGTTTTCAAATGTAATTGAAGATATTATTATGAAATATAATATTTCTAATGATGAATTTGACAGTATGCATGTCAATGATGAAACACAAAACTTATCATTGTTATTTAACATGTCTACCAATTCAAATTTTCTTATAAATATTTTTTTGTATCATGGGAAACATGAAAAAATGATTAAAAAACAATAAAATATTTAATGAACAACTTTTGATTTAATGTGATGGGTCACAAAATAATGTAAGTATAACATTAAAACTTAGTCTATTTCCATTTTTATTTTCACATGGTCATGGTGCTTATGATGGTTAAATACCAATACATGAATATTTAAAGTTTCATACGAGTTCATTATTTTCACCATTTACATTGTATAAACCATATTTATTGATCATGTATGATCTTTAACAATCAATCCAATTGATAAAACAAACTTCCAATATTTGTTTGGGAAAAGACATTAAAAAATGAAAACATATTATCCACAAGTGAATGATGCACAATTACTTCAACACATTGTGAAATATAAACTTTTATCATCAATTTAAGGTTTTCCTTGATGACATCAATCATGATTACAAGATTTGTTAACTATGGTACAAAAATTTGGTGTGTCGCAACCCTAGCCTTGGGCTTGCGACCAAGGCAAGGGTTTGCAAAGGTGCGGGCCAAGATTGAGCCTAGGAGTCACATTTCATGCTCTCAGGAGTGCAAAAAAGTGTGAAGGAATGAACCTTCACATGCCCAAGTGAACTCCCAATTTGGGAGTTGAAGTCCCAATGGACTTTCAAATTTTTAGAAGGTAATTGCAAGGGTCAAAATTTATTAAATTGAGGCATCCCTTATATCATTGGAAAGCTCTTGGAACGTAGATGTCTGAAATGGGCTCGCATGACCCATTTGGACACCTAAAACAAAGTTCTGGTCAAAAGAAGGGCCGGAAATCAAATTGGCAATTTGACTCCTGTTCACTAAAAGTCGAGAATCGCCCTGATTTCCTTGCGTGAAAGTGGCGTGCAACATACTGTTGGAAAGCTCTCAACTAGGGCTACAACTTCGTTTTTTACCTCATCTTAGTCAAAGGTTTTTAGACAAAGTTATGGGCCCCCAAAGTCGCAGGAGTCTTAATTTTGGGAATTTCAAGACTCCCACTTGGGAGTCCCGGGACAAAATGTCATTTGGATGTTAGTCCTATGGCCAGCCACAAAGTATATTAAAAGGGGGAAGGTGGTGGCTTCCCCCAAGTCCGGGCCATGGTGAGTCCTGTGAGTCCGAATTTGTCCGTGATGAGTCCTAACACCAAAAGTGCTCCAACTATGCATTAACCAACTTGTTGTTTGGTTTGTGTAGGTCTGTGTGAGTGATTGATCATTTGTCATTCTTCTTAGTCCCATCCCAGAGCTCTAACACACCCCTCTATCCCTAAAGTGTTGCGAGCTAAGAAGTGTGCCTCAATTTTTTACTCTTCCGTTGTTTTCATTTTAGATTCACATTTGAATCTATCAAAGAGTTTGGGAGTGCATCATGATGTGCTTCATTTCTTTTTTACATTAAAATAAATGATATTAAATTCACTCCATCATGATGGCATGAATTTAATGATATGGAACATCCTATTAAATAATTGCATGAAATATGTCATCATGGAAACATTGTCTTGTGAAATGTCTAACATTATTTCACTCATGTGTTGATATATTTATGCATCAATATATATTAAATGATGATGAGATTTTTGGAAAATAAAAGAATATGTGATTCATTATGAATTATAACATTGTGGGTCTATTCATATTCATATTACATTATGGGTTAAAGAATATGATTTGGAAAGAATAAAAAATTAAATAGTAACATTTGTTCCTACAATGTTTGATAAAACAATTGCAAAATTTATCCCACTAAATGATAGTTTACAACTTAAATTATTTAAAATGGTTTTACAAAAGCAACTTCATGAATGTCAAAATCAATGTATTCGAAAAGGATGAATGGAAATTGCAAGTTGGATGTCCATTTTTGTAACATATTGAAGCCAAATCTTCTTTGAACATAGAAATAAACAAATGGGAATATTACACATTATGATATGAAGATCAAAATGTTGTTCCATATCATCCAACACTATTAATGTTATGGGGAACACATTTGAATATAATATGTATCACATCTTCATATTGGTCATTTTATCTTTTGAAATATGCAATGCAAACCACATGGAACATTGAATTTGAATACAAAAAATGTAAAACAATTCAATCTACAAAATGCATGAAAAACACAATTATAATTCATCTTTAAGTTAATCATATTAAAACATGTATCACATATTACAACAACATTAGTATGTTTACAAATACCAATTATACAAAAAAGTCAAAATGTTCAATATATTGATTCAAAATATTATATAAATTCAAAATGTGCAAAATATTAATAAATTATATTCAACATGTGAAACATTAAATTAAGATTTGAAAAACAAGAAACCAAAACCTTAGTTAGGATTATTGTTTTTATAAACCAGGTTGAAGTTCCTTAATGTATAAGTACTAAAGTTTCTTGAAGGGTAAATCATGTTTCTCATGAAAACAAGTTAGGGTAAAACAACTGGAATTAAAAAGTTTCAAATCTTTATACATTTTCCCTTTGTCCTTCAAGTTCAAAACGGGTTTTAGAGCCTGACTTGGCATACCCATGGATGTTTAGATCACTTAAAAAAACCCAAAATGACCAAAAAAAAGTGTTTGGTCATAAGCTAATGCTTAATGATGGGTAGTTTTACCCTACCCTTTTGCAAATGGGGAAAAAAAAATTTTGAAATTTTGTTCCGTTGGTTGTTGATTTATTTTTTCAATTGTATATTTTTTCAGTATTTTCTTACATTTATACCCCATTCCTCATTAGTGCTTTGGCCCAATGGGCCACTGGTTGGTGCATGGAAGTAGCATGGAAGCACAAAACAAATTGGATGTTCATAAACCAGAATTATCACAATTGTTTACCTTATTACAATGGTAATTTCCACATTAATTTTATATTATTTTGAAAAATACTGAAAAATATTTTCAATTTTCCCCAAAGAATAAATCATGAAAGAAAATTTAAATTTTTTTGGAATATTTTGTTTATCAAAAATGATATTTCCAAAATCAATTAATAATTCAACAGATACATGTCAAAGCTACCAAGGTATTACACCATGTACATTAATGTGGAAAGTGGATGAGGATGAATTAACCCATCTATATATATATATATATATATATGGGTTCAATATTTGCATGACCTCACGAAATTTTTTGGAAACATTTTGGATTAGTGTTTTTGTTTTAATAAATTTTTAGGTTTTTTTATCCCCATGGCTAGTGATGATTTAGTGATACAACCTTCATGGGACATTAAGATTTCAAAAAGTTATGGGTTTGAATAAATGTTGTGCAATTTTTCATTTTTAGGAAAAACCTTTAGTTTTGGTTCTTTAAAAAAAAAATCCAATTCTTGTTCTAATTATTTTTATAAGAAAATTTCTTTTGGTTCTAGTTCCACACTTAAATGGAACCTACTAAACACACTTAAATGAACCTACCACCCAGTTTTGGGTTCAATTCTTCAAAGAGAAAAAATTCAATTTTGGCTCTAATTTTAATTCTAAAAATTAGATTAAGTTTTGACCCAATTCTAGTAACTCAAATTTGTACTTATTTGGAATTAAAACCGAATTTAGATTACATGGTTTTTTTTTTCATGTTGATTTTGAACTTTTAAAACCTCAGTTTAGATTTTCTAGCTTGATATGGTAAATTAAGTTCAATTTAGCTACTTTGAAAATCTATCAAATCAAAAAACTAGGGTACATTAAATTTTGTGCAATCAAATCAAACCTAATAATTCCAAAAGTCCTATCAATGTTAAAAAAACTATGTTGAATTACTTAATGATTTGCATGTTAATTTCATTTCATTTAAAACAATTATTATTACATGAATTAAAACATGAATTAAAACATGAATTAAACATGTCTTGGACTTGATAACATTTTCAAATTGTCAAGTCCCTTGCACGTAACTTTTATCATTGGAAAGATAAGGAAATTACCAAAATATGAAAAAAAGTTAAATTTCAGATTTTTTTCACATTTCAAACAACGGTATTTGATTTCTAAAATTTCTAAAATTGTAAATAATTTCTAAAAACTATGTAATCATAATTTTTCACATACATATAAATATTCTTGAATGATAATTTTTATTTATTTATTGATATTTCTATACTTTTGAACATTCCAAAATCATTTGCAAGGGGAAGTGAACCCTATTTATTAAAAACATAAATGTGAAACACTTCCATTTACAAATTATGTCATTTGAAAATACAAAAAATGGTGTAGAACATGTTTAAGAATATAAAATGAAATATAAAAAATTGACTGTTGAAATATAAATACTAATGATGTGAAAATCAGTATGTATTCTAATACAAACATTTCCTAAGAAGGTTCATGGAAAAGGTTTTAGATTGAAGGTCAACTATTAGAGGATCTAAAGATGATAGATTTCAAAACTAAAATGAATTATTTTAGGAAATGTAAATTTTATTTCCTTTAAACAAATAGATAAAGATTGAAATATATTGGTAAATTAATATGTAAGATTATTGTATACAAACACACAAAAAATACTTTAAAATGTGAATGACTTTTTTTGGAAGTCATATGTATCATATAAGATGTAAATGTTACATTTTGTTACAATTTAACATTCAAATTATTACAATGCAAAGAAAGACATTTATGTTTTGAAAATCATGTAAAACCTACAATTATCATTAAATGATAAAAGTAATAAACCCTAAACCCTAAACCCTAAAAGTAATAATTTTTAAAAAAATTACATGAATATATAAATATTCATATTGTGCAAATGTACAATACTTTCTAAAAGGTTCAAAAAAAAGGTTTTAGGTTCAAAATAAACTATTCAAGAATCTAAGGATTATAAGTTTTAGAAACTATAGATACAATTTTCTTTACAAGATTACAATGATTAGTACAACTACCACTAATTGTTTATTGAAATACAAATATGTTTGTATATACAAACAATGCAACACAATTTACAATCAAGTAAAAGTTGAATGACTTATAGAGAGACAATGATCTTGACAACCAATATCTTCATAGGTATTGGAAATTTGCTTTCTTTTAATCAACCCTGAAAGAATTGAAAAATGTCAACAAGGTAATAAATACATGTCTATGGCTATATACTATTAAAACATATCATCAAATCATCTTTATAAACACCTTGCAACTACACACAAATAGACTTACTATTGAAATAAATCCTTTTTATATACAGTGTACAAATTTGTTGAATCAATTTATAACCTGGAGGCAAGGCCAAAATGCTCAAATTCATGATCAGTCTTCACATGTGAACATTCTTGTCAAAACATTATTACTCAAAAAGTCTTTTTGTAAGAAGTTGAGGGTCACATACTCTCTTTAATTGTCAAAACTCCCTTGACATGGATGGGAAATCTTGTCATTGTTTATAACCATTTAACATCCTCTACACACCAAATTATTGACAATAAGATCTGATTAATTCAAACTAGCCAGGTTTGCAAAATGTTGAAATTCAACCATATTTGTAAAGACATAATTACATTTGTCGTGTTTTTTCGCATCCATTTTAATACCACTCACATGCCCCAAAATAGTATTATATGTTAGGTGGAAAATCTTGTTATTAAAATGTAAAAAAGGTAAAACTTTTGAATTCCAAATATTATTTTGGGAGTAAAAATTCATTAGCAAATTCCTACCTTCCAATTAAGGCACCTATCAATCCAATTGGCCTCATATGCATCAAATCTTGAATTATTTCTTTACGCACAAGAAATAAAAATCAAATAAGTAGAATAAACATTGAGACTTGTGTAAGGTATATTCTTAGTCCAATAATATGTATCTCAGATGGAATTTATATGTGGAAATTGGGGTTGTCACCTTCACAAATATCACAAATCTATGGAAATAAACCCTAATAAAAATATTGAACAATTTAACATCAATAAATTTACAATTTGAGTCTAGCGGTCTTAAATAACTTTTAATTAATAGGATTTTCATTGTTGCACATATGTAGTTCATGCCCAAATTGAATATATCACAACACAAACTTGAAACATGGTCCAGCTCTAGCTCCAATGGTTGTCCCTCTAACTATAGGCTAAAAAAAACCTCAGGATAAAGGCTTCAATTTGATGGTTGTATCAGAGGTTTGTTGGGACACTCTAAAACCAAAAATATTTTAAAAGACTCAAAATGATTGATGTCAAAAGAGGATCTAACTGAACAACGTTCATATTGGAATTAACATTCCAAATGCTACAATTACATAATATCATTGCAAGGAAAAAAATAACTACAAATTACATAAAGCTAAAAAAAACGAATACCAAGACCTACTAAAGGGACTTATTGGCTCAATATGAAATAGCTCTTGTAGTAACCAATTCACTTTAAATCAACCAAAAAAAAAGGTAAATAAAATCCATTTAAAAAACAACTGGTAGGTAGACAAAGTGCAAGAACCACATTAAAAAAAAACCTTATTGTTTGTACAACTTTTCCAAATTGAAGCAACCCATCTACTAAAAATGGCAATAAACATTCTTGATTGTAATCCACCACAACATTTATTTCCAAGTTGCTCAATTGATAGGAGTGTTGGAAAAATGTGTACAATACAAAGGCAAATTCAATTAGCTTTGAAGTTACTTCCTCTTTTAAAAAGCCAAAAATGCATCTCTTACAAAGATTCACCATGAGATTCATCAAACTATTCACAAGAGAAATTATACCATATAACAACCTATCTTCCTCCTCATTCATCACCTTTTCACAACCAATCAATAATCCTTGGCACACAACTAATAGGTGGGGAATGCATCGGACTTGCAACATAACGAATTTCTAAGGTAGATAGCCACCATAGTATTATTTGATTTTAATATTGGGTTAGCATGTTGTGCATGTGAACCTCTTGTGAATTCATGAACCAACAATTGATCATTGGTCAATAGTGATAATAAGCTTAACCTTGGTGTTTTCACATCCTTTGGATAAAGCTCTACTATACACACAAATCACACAACACAATATAGTAGACATAAATTTAGCTAGTCATCCAAGGAAAAAGACTCTTGCATTGCTTTCAAAAAAATTCTAAACTACATGTTCAATAACTTTTTTTTTTTTTTGTTTTTCAAATTTGAAAAAATGAAGAGAACCCCCAAATTTGTGCCATTAGAAGTTAAGCTAACAACATCATTAGGGTTTCATGTGGAACATTAGTCAAGAACATTGAAAATTGGCATTTCAAATGTGACCTTTCCCAAAGATTTCAAAATTGATGCATTATTACATTGCTTTACCTTCCTTTCAACTTTGGCTACTTCCAAAAGTACCAACAACCTTTGTTGCATCTATAATCAGGATACTAGCAACAATACATTTAATTCATATTCTAATGATATTTATTCCTTGATCAGTAATGGAAAACCATCCAATGAGCCAAACACAACATCTCCTTCACAAAATGTTTTTAAACATTTTCACAAAAGATTGCACAACACCATTTAATTCTTCTATCAAGTCTTAATACCAAATTAACATCTTCATGGTGTACAACAAAAAGTTATCATCCCCTTCAATTTTGTGAACACAATGGACAACACAAATAGTTAAACTTCTTGCCTTCCTTCAGCATAATTAACACCTCCACAATCACATTCAAACCCACAAATAAAATCTTCTAATCCACTTGTCACTATCTAAATGACGCAGATATCAATGGCATATAGACTTGTAACCATGGAAATTGAAGAGGCTAAGAACATGACATACTTGTATAGAAAGTGCTATGGATCCAAACATGCCAGAATTTAAGGTCAAGAGTTTGGAAAAAATAGGATGCCAAACCATAAAATCACAACCAAAGCTAGCTCCAATGGGACTAAAAATCAAATAAAAACAATATGCTCTTCACATGTGTCAAAAGATAAAACAAAAAAAACATTTTGATAGTAGCCAAAACATGTATGACTAAAAAAAACTCTTCCTTACAATGTATGTATTAGCTACTTCAATGGAAGGCACTAAATGTTTTACAACATTATTATCCTAGAAGACCACACATCCCCAAGATTGTTTTTAGCTTAAGAAATGATTAACCTTGAACTTATATGAAATTTAACATGTCCACCTTAATTAGGTTACATGATTCACACATTTCACATAATTCTTTACCCCAACTTTTTAAACATGAAAATGTATATTAAAATGTGGTAACATGGATTGCAAAACCTTTTCAATGGGCCAAGGTGGTATGTAATTTCTTTAAACACACTTGCCAACAAAAATTAATGAATCTGGAAAAAAATGTTGCCAATTAAATTTGGTGAGTAGCCATGGAGATGTTTCCTCATCTTATTGGTATGGATGTTACCAATGTCAAGACCATGAGAAGAACAATAGCCCACCCAATTAAGAATCCACATGTGGTTTAATGTCGTCCATAATATCTTTGTAGTTAAAATCTTTCATGTCTTCTAAAGGACACAAAACTATCTTTCCAAAGCTATAGCTTAAACATACCACTCATGTAGGAACTACAATTAGTGTGCATGATTTTTGGCTAGATGTTAATGTTACATTATGACATGCATTTTCATAATTAGGTGATTGTGAGAGCCCAAATTCATCTAAATTCAATGCAATCGATTTTTGTGTTGAAGGAAGAGGATAATACCTTTTAAAGGATGAAACAATTAACCTTGTAAATGGTGATTTCAATAGATGTGAACTACAACTACAATGCCCAAAATTCCAAATAGTATTGTCACCACGTTGAACACTAAATTTGCATTTTCTTGTTCATTTACACAACATCCATTTTTGTGCACTTTCAAATTTTCTCCAAAACTAACCATCCATAATAGTAAAAGGAAACAATATGGGTAAACAAACAACTTTTATTGCAATTTTGCACAACAAACATTTATGTGTTATCTTTATTTTTTCACCATATATATGCTTCATTTCTTGAAATGGCATAATCCTAATCATAGACATAGTAAAAGCAGGGACATCAAAATAATGGAAACATTCAAACAACAAATGTAGGGCTAAATTACCTAGAACATTCACAAGGTACAACTTATTCATTGCAAACTTCTTATAGTCATCCAACAAACCCTTTAGTTTTAATACAACTCCAAGACCTCTAAACCTATAGGCCATAGGAACAAAAGAACAAAAAAACCTCTTGGATTTTCTTCTAGCTTGTAAGCAAACCAAACCATCAAACTAACTTTTTAGAAAATACTCCAAAATTATAGCAAAAGAAGAGGACATTTGTTAAGACAAATGCCACTCAAAATTCTTGCTCTTGAAATCTTACCTTCAAAAGACAAGCATGAACAATATTGATGTTACAGATGTGAGGGGGGCCATTTTAGTAACAAAATTTACCATCAATTACAACTATTGATGTTTCTATATTAATGGATTGTTCTATTGTAGTATTCTCCAAGCTTCTTATGTACATGCACCATTACAACATTGAAGGTCACACAATAATCAAAGGTCAAAGAAACCATATAAAATTCTACTCAAATGTATCAAGCAACCTCATTATTGTATCTAACCAAATGTGGAAATCTACCATTTAATTCATGCCAAAAAAACTAGAAGTAGAATCCATTCACCAATTACATACTTCGATGTAGAAACCTTCATCTGGATAAATAACATAATCTACTTGAGGCTATGAAAATATATCACTAAAAAAATCTCATGTAGCTGCAAATAATCAATGAAACACATGAAAATGTTTGAACATTTGCCTCCTAACTTTTGTATTTTTTGGTGGCATCTGAAAGATTTAAGTTTAATCTTTAACTTACAACTTGTTCAAATAAAACAACCTTAATGTGGAAGAAGACCATTGACTTTGAACATTTCGCAAGAAAAAAAACTAAAATTCACATAACAAGAATTAAAACATTGTTAACACTTCAAACATTTTGTTCATTACCTTCGCCATGCTCTCATCGCACAATGCACTCCATGTCAATAACTCATAACTCAACCAAAACAACACATGAATGTGATCACAATCAAACAAACCAAAAACCATATTAGATAATCGAAAAATTGTCAATTTTGTTAGACATATTTATATAATTTCACTTTAATGTAATGTTGATAAAAGAAAATTATGTTAAATGATTTATATGAATGTTGAAGATTTGTTTTTAAAAAATTTAATTGAATAAATTGAGTTTTGATTTTAATAAAAGACTTTTGAACTTTAACACCAAGAAATCAACGTTATAAAACACTAGGCTAAAAACTCTTTTAAGAAAGAAATTTTGATGGGGAAAAGATTGAAATGATGGTAACCTCCCATCCACATTAAAAAACACTCATAATTTAAAATTGTGGTACTTGAAAATTTTAAAAATACAAAGTATAATTTCAAAATGTTCAAATTTCAAAAGTGATTTGTGAAATGTAAATGGGTCATAATAAATGAACATATGAACAAAGTTGTGGTTTATGATATAAAAAACTAAAGCTTAAAATAATTAATATATTTTATTATGATTTGAATTATAATCATTTTTCAAGACGAAACATAGAATCTTGCAAAATATATACATATCTAAATGATTCATATTTATTCAAAAAGACTTAGCACAAATCATGTAATTTATTTGGGGAATTGTAAATATTTTTAAAAACATGTTGCAAAAAAATCCTTTAAAAATTCCTTTCTATGAAAAATTCAAAATGACCACAGAGGGCCCATTTGTGGTTGAGTCTTTTGTCACCATTGGCTCATTTGATTGTGTTTACACCCACCTTTTGCCATATTAATTCCACACACTTCACTATGTGGGCCATCTTTGCCTCACTTCATATATCCAAAAAATTGAATTTCACACAACAAGAATCAAAACACCATCAATAATTCTTCAAACATTGTTAGTAGTTCTTCAAACATCCTATTTACTACCTTTGCCATGCTCTCATCACATAATGCACTTCCATGTCAATAACTCACAATTTAACCAAAACACCATGTTTCGCCATATTCATTCCACATGCTTCATTATGCATGGACCAACTTCGCCATTTTTTCATAGCACCTTGCCCTTCACCATTTCCTTCAATCATGCTTGCTTACTCAAACGTATTGATTCAAATGCCTTGCCCCTTACCACTTCCTTCAACCATGCTCACTTACTCAAGCTTGTTGACTCAAAGACTATAAAATCAAATCGCTCACAAATCAAACACATTATTTGCATTGCTCAAAAATTGAAAACATTCTTTGATGTCAAACACTATGGCACCACTAAAGAAAATTGACTATGCAGTGATATTTAAAAACTCAAGCATGCCAATTCAATTCCACCTCCTTTGGATAAGAAACCTAAACATGACTATCAAACATATTACCCACCAAAATGTCAACTTTGATTTCTTGACGTCTATGGATGCAAAGACTTCAACAAACCTCTTTCCTTTAATTCTTCAAATGAAGCAAATCAGTTCGTTGACACATACGCAATGAAGAATAATCAATTCCTTGAAGCTAGATCATATAAAAATGTTAGCTCCACATGTTTTCAACATTTTTTTTTTCCACTACATTGCTTTCACTTAGTAAAACTCTTTTCTCCTTCAATACACACTCACATCACATTCCATTTCATGGTTATAAAGGATCCAAAACTATTGTTAGATATCTTCAATGTTTCGTATGCTAACATTGAAGACTAACTTACTCAATACATGAATATTAAAATGTTGCGAAAAGCTATTTTAGGGACTTTGGTGCCTTACTAAACGGTGTGATTTCTATTATAATTTGACATCAAAGATACATTGATATAGTCTAACCTTACTAATGAGCAAGTTAAATAGCTTTCCCAAAACATGGAAAATACAAAGAACACCAACACTTCGAACGATTCTACATTTGAAACTCTTATCTCCAAAATGAATAATATCACATTAAAAACAACAATGCCAAAAATGAAAAAGTAGCGTCTTCAATAACCCATCAACACTACATTTACACTATCACATGCAAAATAAACAACAAAATCTATGTAGGCCAAAACATAGATCCATTTCGAAGCTTTCATCAACATCGCAAAAATTCGCCATCTTGTATGTGATCTGATGTAAAAGCATTCTAACCTTTTGACATGTATTTTAAATTGGGCATAATTTTTGTTAGTTTTCAAAATTACTTGTGTAGTAGGTTCGAACATAAATATATCTCTATGTTAACACATGACTTAGCAACTATAATAAATTAAGAGGCAACTTGGCATTAAACTCTAAATATTGGTATCTTCATCGAAATATGATTTTGTAACAACATTTTCATCAATAAATTACATGTTTTCATCATGGTTATAATATTGTTTGTTATATACATTTTCATTTGATCTAATTTTAATTCTAGTTCCAAACAAGTATAGAATTGGATTACCCAAGACCAAACCAAAACTTAGTCTAATTTTCAAATTTGAAACCAAAATCAAAAAATAATTAATTAAAAAAATCAAAACCAAAATAAGTTTTTTTACATAATTGAAACCGAAAGTTCTATTTAAAAATGAATAACCACACAACATTGGTTCAAACTTATAACTTTTTGAACTTAAGGTTCAGGGTTTAGGGTTTAGCGTTTCTTCTTCGTCGGCACCATCTCAAAAAGCACCGCTAGCGTAGCTGCTGTGATGATGACTACTACTACTTACTACAGCAGCAGCAGTGAGATACTAGATATTATTCTAGTCAAGAAGAATGATGACGGAGGGAGACGACAGACGAATGAACGGTGGATCACTCCAAGACCGAGGTTGAATGACGATGCAAGTATCGAATTTAAGGAGTTACGAAGTATGCAAGTATAATTATTAATGAATCATTAAATTGGTCGCCAAGACATTTCGAATCCTACAATTTGTTACAAAAATCTATGTGTACGAAAATAGGTGAATCGTGAATTTCCTAAATGCGTGCAATGCACGCAAAAAGAGGCCCGTGCACGAATCTAAGGAGGCATGCTAATGTGCACACAATAATACCTTGGCAACTTTGACAAACATTCATCGAACAATTAATTAATTTTGAAAATATCAT
>Ga0116227_10004350_pt1 | contig 30792 bp, 21 predicted proteins | sample S1TSphgellanicum_FD_89693 | JGI IMG/M metagenome (GOLD analysis project Ga0116227, IMG submission 89693) | Host-associated microbial communities from peat moss isolated from Minnesota, USA - S1T2_Fb - Sphagnum magellanicum MG | ecosystem: Host-associated > Plants > Peat moss > Unclassified... | reverse complement strand
CTCGAATCCGGGCCGTGGTGAGTCAAGTAGTCCAAGTTGCCCGTGGCTTGTCCCAACACCCAAGGGTGTTCCCGAATGTGAACTAACCCTCTTGTGGTTGGTTTTGGATGCAAATTCGTGCTTGATCTTCTAATCCATCTTCCTAGTCTAATCCCGGGACTTCTAGCACGTCCTTCTACCCCTCTTTAGTGCTGGAAGTCGGGAACGCCCCTCAAGTCCCCATTTTCCGCAACTCAACATAGTTGGACCCTCAAGTGGGTTCACCCCGGGACTTGGGAGTGCATCACTTAATCTATTGTTTAACAAAATTACAATTGTCAAAAGGTTATAGTAACCTTCTTCAAGCTCAAGGGTTAGTAAGTTGTGTTATGTTTCTTTTGGTATTAGAACGGGTTGAATTTGTGATATATGGCATTATCATGAGAGTTACCATGTAGATGGAACATGATAAAATTTGGAATTGTTTATTTTTCATCACAATATATCAGGATCCAATGAAGATGAGCTCAAAATAAATGAACTCATTCAGGAAACACATGAATAACAATTGGTTCATAGGTTTTATTACCCAAGGAAACAAATTGGGCCTCAAGTTGGGGCGAGAATGTTACGTTTGTTGGGCTTTGGGGTTATGAGCATTGTAAGACTTCACCCTAATGAAGCTCAAATTGGTGATTTCACTATTGAACTTAATAATAATTTTATAACAAATTTTATGCATGGGCAAGTGTGGATGAAGATACGCAATGGAACAAGAAGTTGGGAGTCAATAGTAGAACTCTAGAGATAGTACCATTTCATTTCCTACCTTTTGTAGAATAACCACTACATATTCGGAAAGGCAAAATAGGGTTCCTAGAATAAGAGATATCTAGATTCCTAAAAGTGCCATCTTGCCAAATCATTTTCTTAGCTTTTTCATACTTAGTGTGGAAGATCTATTTGAAGCAGGAAATCAAATTTTGAGGGTAGAACACATTGGCATAAAATCTCGCATGTTGACCTAGATGATATGGCAAACCCTAAGAAATGGGTTGCAATACCAAGTAAAAGCTTTAGATGAACAATTTTTCTCTCTTTTACCATCTAACTTTATTCAAGTAGGTCCAATCATGGAAAGTGATGAATTGAATTTCTTACTTGAAAAAATTTGCTAAATTAAGGTTATGACAAATTCATGATTTCTTTAGGGGATTGAGTGTGGAAGGTATGATGATGAAATGAATTCGAAAATAAAGGTTGGAGTCTCTGATTTTGATGAAATGGGATTTTCATCAAAGTCACAAATAGGCTCATTGATCCTGAGAATAGTATGGTTTGTATCTTTGAGAATTCTTGGATTTGATCCCTTTAAGGCAGAGGTTAGGGATATTGCCATCACCATTATTCATGATGGTTTTTTTCAAAAGCAACAATATGGTTGAAGACCAAGGTAAGGTTTGATGGACAGCAATGGGGTCTTCATATAATCTAGTGAGTCTGGTTTCTATTTCACTAGTCCTTTAACTCAACTTGAGGAAAAAAGTATAATCAATAAGAAAAATGTTTCGATCCCTCAGATTGGTGACATATTGATACTTGTAGACATAGATGTGAAGGGATGTTGTGCCCAGTTAAAACTATTGTCTTAAGTTTAATCATAAGATTGGAGTTGGTGATTGTATTTTGAAAGTTTCATATTCTAGTAAGAATGCACGCTTGGCTGTTTGCATGCTACGAGGACTCAAAAAATTGTCACAATGTTGTAAGTTTTAGTGCATCAAATTTGAAAATTTTGGGGACATGACTAAAAAAAGAACAATGGTCAAAAGGTGTAGTTAAAGGTGGTTCACATTTTAATCTATCATTATATTGTGAAATTATTGCTAATAAGAATGATTTCATAGTCCTTTGGAATACATTTGTAACATGTAGTTGTTTGTCACATAACCATTATTTTATAGAAGGATTAAGAAGTAATTCTTTTAGTTGAAAATTTTCAATACAAATTTGCACATTAATGTATATATGTACAAAGAACAATCTTCCATCAAAATTCTTTCAAATTAATTTAAAATCATGAAGTTTAAATTCAAATTACATATAAACCTTTGGTAGTACATTATGTTATAATAATGATGATTCAATTCTGATTTTGTAAGTTGTAAAATGTTCTTCCATTAAGGATATAAATGTCTTTGGTGTTATTTTTATTTATCCATGAAATTGAAGTTGAGTTTTTTAATTAGTAAAAAAATGGAATATTGCTACCAAATATTTTTCAAATATACTTTCAAGCAAGTTTTATAATGTAACTAGTGTACATTTACTAAAACAAACATGAAGCAATTTCATATTCAAGTTTGTATTGATTTATTTTATTCTTAAAGCCCATGTCAATTTAATGTAATTTCTAGAATTTTTCAAAATAAATGAATTTAGTGTTTTGATACTTTTAATATTTTATGTACATCTAGTTTTAATTACATTTGCATCTTGTAGCATGCAAACACCTCCTTGTGGTGTTGGAGTTACTCCAAGGACATGTATGGTAAATTAGATTGGAGGTATGCAAGTGATAACGACACTAGTTATAACATCAAGGTAGATGGTGATAAAATAAGGCCAGTGACTTCAGAGGGAGGAATTGAAAAGAAACCAAAACCATTAAATTTGTAACAAACTGTATTACATTAACCAATTTTAGGTTGAAGTTGTGAATTGCAAAATGATTAGCTCATAAGGTATGGATGAGTTATTTTGGGGGTGAGACCATGAAAATGTCAACAACTAGGCAAAATAGTTTACAATGGCCACAGAAGTGTGAGATTTGAATGTAAATAAATTGTTCAAAATTGCAAAGCTAAAATTAAGAGGACGGGTTAATGAATGGTTTAGGAAATTAAACCCAACTCTAGCAGATGGGACTAAATTATGCACTTTTATAATTAAAAAATATGAGGATGTTGACGCCATCAAATAGGAACCCAAGGAAAAGGTTCAAAAATATTTTGAATGTTTTGATAGGCTTTTTCAGAAAGGCAAAGTACAGGATGTTGAACAAAAACAAAGATTTATGGCTAAATTGAAACCAAAAATTTGGAAATTATGTGTGGTACGAACTTTTATAGATTTCGAAGAATTGGCAGGAACAATGACGAAACTAAAAAGGGTGTTGGAAAGCTTGGGGAAACACCATATGAGCCTCTAAAAGATCTAAAAGAGGAACAAGAAGGAGTTTCGAAGATCGTGATGGAAAAACAAATTACTACTTTGAATAACACGTTCATTAGTTTTTTCAAAATGAATGTGCCCAATTTTGATACACCATCTTCTTCAATTATGTTAGGGGGATGCCAAATCTATAAGTGTAAGAGCGCGCAATTGCAAGAGCTACAAAAGCTACAAGCTCGCACAACTTGTGCAATTATAAGAGTTACAATTCACACGGCTATAAGAGCTATAGCTTGCAACGTTACAAGCTCATGCGGCTCGTAGTTAGAAAAGCTCGTGGCGACGTTGCAGCTCACATTGCTACAAGTTGCGATAGCGCTACTCTACAGCGATGGCAAAAAAATTTGTTTTTTTTTAACTCAAGAGTTTTAAGAATGTTCAACTGCCATAAGAGCATGTGTCTCTGCGCTTGAAAGAGAGAGAAAAAAAAAGGAAAAAAAAAAAACTTTGAAACTTGCTCCAAGATCTCGGCTCTATTGGTAGAAATGTAACAACTCAAGCACAAGCTCCCTCATGTAACAATGTAAGTTCCCTTCGGCAATAGCAACACCAAAAGTAACAACACTAGTAGCAATAACAATAACAACACCAAGATCAAAAAATCAAGAACTCAAAGGCAAAAGAAATTTGCCACTTTCAACATTAAGCAACAAAGAGTAGAGTTTTTCTAGAATTGAATTGCAAAGAAGGAATGAACATGTAGTGTATGTAGACAATGGTCGTGCTATAACCATCGTGAGCATCTAGAAATCCAATCTGATTATGAAGGAAATTCTCTTGACAAACGAATTTTAGAAAAACTAAAAAAAGAAAGTAAGGGCTTGGCCTTTTATACAACTGCCAACAGATTGAAACCCTAAGTACCTAATAGCATACAATCACCTAAGTCCGTACATTAACCCTAAAAGGCATGATGTGCATGCTCGTAACTAGCCATCATGTATGAGACCATGTACGGGAATGATAGTCACCAAGGAACATAATTTAGACACTTGTTGTTTGTACAATCCACTTCACAACCTAATTATTTACAAATATGAACATAATAAGTGTTTTCAAAAAGGTGCATGTTAATATATTGGGTTCTTATTAAACCATATTTTTAAAAGGTGGAATCAATGAATTTATGGTTAGTTATAGGTCCAACCAAGCTAATAGGAACCAATGTTACTTCCTTAGGTGAATAGATTCACCTTTTAAGTAATAAGTTACTATTCAATTACCCAATCAAATCCATGTGGTAGAATAAAACTCCACAATCAAATTGTGTTATTCAAAAAATATATTTTTGAATCCATGATGTATGAACCTATATGAGTTTTTTTCTAATTTTTAGAATTTAAGAATGGCATTATACTATTGTGTAAAATTAGATTTGAATTTTTTCAAATATATGTCATGTTCATATTTGTTGAAGTCCTTTGGGACAAAAATAAATAATGAAAGAAATGAAGTGTAAGCCCATGAACATGAGTCACAACAAGTGTAACTAGTGTTTGAATCTTTATGTTTTAATATAAAAATTGTACTAAATGTGACAAGTTTTTTAAAATATTTCTACATGACATCCTTTCGAATATGTTATGAAATCATGTGAAATGATTTGGATTGAATCTAACGAATTTAAAATATTCCAAAACATGCATAAAACATTATGACCAATGTTTTCATTGTTTTTATCATTTTAAAAAGTACTTGAAATGCTTTCAAAACAACATATTATCATGCATAATAATTATTCACACCATTACATAACAGTATAATAAAATCATATTCAACATTAACACTGTTAATTTTTCAATCATCCATGTTGTAATAAATTTAATGATAATTATATTGAAAAATATGGATGAACTCTAATAAAAAGATTGGACTCATGTAAGGACTTTTGAATTGATGACATCAAAATTTGTCACATATAGAATATTTACATGTGGAATAAAAAAAATGACATAATGATGTCAAAATTAAAATTAAAAAACAAACCGCCATTGAATGAAAAGTTAAAAATAAAATATATTAAATTTTTCCCAATACAACAAACTATGATTTTTTAAAAATTATTCATTTCATTGAATTTTTTATTATTGATATTCCATGTCATGTTGAAAATTTGAAATTTTCATATGAACTTTTTGACCAATGACATGTTTAATGATATTTACAAGGTAGTTGACTAATTTTCTTTACTACAAACACTAGAAATGCATGCTAGATTATAATTTGATAACAATTATTATTGCAAGAATTTTAACTAGTTTAAGAAAGATATGGACTCTTCAAAATTTGTCAAAAGCATGTCTTTTAACTATGTTTTTACCCATATTAAAGATATTGTTAAATAAACTAGTATTATTTTTGGGCAAATCTTTGGCACTTGGTGAAAAAATAAAATGAATGTAAATTTGACAAAATAATGCTAGAATTTTTGAAACAATTGCCAAACTTTTGAAACCATAAAGTTGGAAAAACTTGGATATAAATACATTTTGAAATTAAATATTTAATGCATTCCTTGATTTGTCAATTAATATCAAATAAAAGAATCTTCTAATTCAAACCCAAGGCACACTCTTTAGTTCCCCCAGAAGAAAAATGAAATAAGAATTTCAAAATGAGATTAAGAACTCACAAACATGGGTTCAAAACCAAATGAACTTGTGCAAATTTTTTTCACAAAGTGATTAGTGCTTAATCATAAGCTTTAGTTGTTAGCTCCAAGTTAAAATCAGGACATCTAAAAACATAAAATCCAATACTACTTTGCACAATTTGCTTCATGTTATTGGTGATGGGTTTAGGTCTTAAATTTAGTGTTTTTTCCTCTTAGCACTCCCCAAGGGTTTTGCATTGTTGGGTGTGGTCTTTTGTTTGGACTTGGGTCCTTTCTTTTCTTTTCTCTTCTCTTGTTCCATTGTTGGGTGTTTTTCCTTTATTTATTTATTTATAATACCTCTTCATTGTACAAATTTGACCTAGGATGTTCATAAATTTGAGATGAAAGCTATTTGGGGAATAAGAGAAAAAGGTAGTTCTTTGACATTAGTGGCAGATATATATCCATCTCATCTATGGTTTTTGTAATTCTAAAAACCACAAATTTAAGAACACAACATCAAATATCTCCCCCTCACTGTATAGATTTGATCCAAAGTGTTCATAATCCGAAATTTCATAGGTGAACAAAGGCTCTGTGGAGAAGAAAAAAATAAACAACAAGTTTTTCCTCCACATATGTGATAAAGATATCTCCATGTCATCTACGATTTTTCTAATTCTAAGAACCAAATCTAGTGTAACCAAAAAGAAAGGAGTAGACAGAAAATCTCTTGATTACAAATTGTTCACAATCGACATACAAATTATGTGAAATAATTCCTGCAACTTACATCTTGCCAATCCGGCACTATTACCACCCCTTGGTGCTACTGTCCTATAAGAACATAATGTTCTATACCCATGTGAATTTCCAAATAGCACATACTTGTCAATCTGTACTAGATTATTATAGTGGTAGTCTTCAAGTTGTTGTCAAGAACACATCCACACATTGTGAGTGCATGAGCTAATGGGGTCTGGCTTGAGGTCAGAACTCTTAGTGTACAGTTGGTCCATTATGAGTTATTAACCAATCCCTCTACCATATGAGATAATGCAAAAAAACACTTGGCTTAATCCTAGAAACATGTTGATTTCTAGGTACAAACTAAGTTTAAGCAAAGTATGCCAAGTTGGCTTGCAACCACTTAAGAAGGACAAAATTTTGTGCAGAAAAGGGTCTATGGATAAATTTTTATAAATTTTTCCATTTTGTTCGTCTCTTACCTGCGTTTTGCCCAACCCAAGGATACTTCACTAAGGTTTATGGCTCTCACTTATACATCTGTGCTACTCATTGGATTCGAGGAATAGTCCCACCAAGATACCATGTAGATGTATCCTTCTACATGCTCCTATTTCTTCAGCTCGGACCTCCTTTTATGCATCATCAACCCTCAGCATCAACCCTTTATAGAGTTTAATATTAACAAGAACATAAAACCTGCCATGATGTAATCATTGGTGCAGTGAAAATCAATACAACAACTACAAATCTTTGCAAACTTTCCTTTCTACACTTCTACAACAAAATCAACCAAAGCCAACAAACCTACCTTCCTTTTGCCCTTGAACTCCTCTTCTTATGTTGTCATGCATCGTTCTACTCTCCCTCTCCATTCAATGTTTGTATCGTCCTTGACCACCCATTCTTGTTGTCAACCTATTTCGCATAACAAACAAACAAAGTTTCTTACCTAAACTCAGAAGTCTTCTCCAAGCAGTCATTGCAACCACTAACAAACAATAACAAACAATGATAATATTAAATTCACCGTTTGCACAAAGAAAGTTGATGACCACTCAAAACAAAAACCAAAACCCTAAAACGAAGTCGTGTTCACATGAGACATATCCAACTAACTTCCTGTCCAATCACAGTAAGAACACAAAACCCACTATCTCCCTCAGTGATATGTTAGAATTGAACCAGGATGTTCATACATCCGAGATTAGCTCTTGCTAGTTTGAGTTGAATTTTTGTCTGTTTTTTTCTTTTTTGCTTTTTGAGCAAGTCACGTGATACCTTTGTTTTGGTAACTCTCCATCGCGAGTGCAATTGCCTTGCTGCGTTTTGAAGGACGGCACCTTGGTTTGTAGAAGAGTTGTAGCTGTTTTGCAGAGGTGTAGAAGAGGGCTGTAGGGTTTATAACGGCGTCCAATTTTGGTGGCTCGTCTGTTGCTGCCACTTCCTTCAAATTCGATCAACGGGCTCAACTGGCGGCGATAAGGTTTTTGTTCGTGTGTTTTTTTTTGGATAGATTTGCAACAGACGTGGTGTAATTAGTCCAAGGCAGTGCGCAGCAGCCTTGGCTTCATTTACAGGAGCAATGGATCCATCTCGGGCATTCATGAAGGATGCGAAGCGAGTGGTTGTGAAGGTGCTTTTTCCACTACAATGTTACCATATCTCTCTTCTCCTGGATTCACAGGTTTTCTACTTCCCTTTTCTGGGAATGCGCAAGGAAGTGATCGGCATTTTCTTTCTGTGAATATGGTGCATCACACTATTTGATGTAGTTGTAAAGATGAGAGACAAGATCCTAAACCTTAAGACCTAAACCCTAAACATTTAGTAACTGAGAAATCAATGCAAGCTATGGTGCTCTGAAGGAGGTAGCAAAGCTTTCAGGGATCATCATTTGGCTGTTTGAGTGATGGGGCCCGACAGTGATTTGTCTTTAGACCATGCACAGATTTAGATTCGTTGTATTTGCTGCTCCCAATTTGATGGTCAAATTGATGGCAGGCAATTGAGCTATACTCAAAGCAGGTCTGTTGCAGGACGCCACATAGTTCCACATTTTTTCAGTAACAAGTCTGTTTGGTTTTCTGAATCTGTAGGTTGGAACTGCGGTGGTAACCAGAAATGATGGCAAGCTTGCATTGGGCCGACTTGGAGCTTTGTGTGAACAAGTTAGTTCTTTTATGCAATCACATAACATTCAGCTATTATGTCTTCCCTTTTGATGAGCAATCTTGAGTGTGAATTCACTGGAGAGAGACAGAAATGGAGAAATGGGGTTTAGGGTTTAGGGTGCCCTGTGGATGCAGATTGAATAGCCATTGTAATTGATACTGTAAGGTTCCACTAATTTTGACCATCCAGCTATCTGTTGGATGATCTATGCAAAAAAATGCCATATTGTCAGATGGTTCTAGACTCACAGTACTGATGTAAGGCTTCTCATAGGTGCAGACATCAGGTCTAATAATGTTGAAGCCTCAATTGGAATACCCTGACTTGTCTTTGCTGTACAGGTGAAAGAGCTAATGTCAGAAGGCAAAGAGGTCATACTTGTGACTTCAGGGGCAGTTGGTGTTGGCAGGCAAAAACTGCGCCACCAACGCCTTATGAATAGTAGGTGAGTGTTTGCTTTTATTCATTCTAGCTTTCATTTTGTGTTATTCAATTTGCACAGCCCTTTGTCAGCAACTTCTCTAATAGGTTTTGTTCTGATGTTGCAATGGCAACCACTGTAAGAAAGACCATGAGCTTCTCACTGTTTAATGTTCTGATGATTTAGTTTTGTAGATCTGCAAAAACCACAGATGGAGTTAGATGGAAAGCCTTGTGCAGCAATAGGGCAGAGTGGCCTCATGGCTCTATATGATAGTCTCTTCAGCCAGGTATTCATATACTTGATGACAATTTTCACCATCTATGGTGGTAGATTGAGATCACTTGGTGCTATGAGGATCAATGTTTAAAGAAAACACAGTTGTCTTTTCTCCCCCGTGCTTTCTCTCCTTCTGTTAATTGTTTGGTTCCAATGGCAAGGTCAATATGTATCCTTATACAGCTGTCTTCATCTGAGTCCTCTACTCTTATGTTTGTTTCACAGGCCACATCTTTCTGTCTACACTTTCAAAGTTCTAAGTTTAGTCCACTTGAGATTATCCCATTCAAGTGACCTACTATTGTCTGGTGATGTTATGCAGCTGGATGTAGCATCATCCCAACTTCTTGTAACAGATAATGATTTCAAGGATCCTGAATTCAGACTTCAGCTCTCTGAAACTGTCAATTCCTTGCTGGATCATCGAGTGGTTCCAGTTTTCAATGAGAATGATGCAATCAGTACAAGGAAGGCACCATACAAGGTAAAGTACTTCCACAACTGTTCTATCACCTTACATAGTGTTTTTTATTCTGTCTCATGAAGTGTGTTTCCTCATGTGAGTAGGGGAGAAGTTTTTGGAATCTGTCTCTAAGTTGGGTGGTGGAAGACCAAAGAATCTTTGCAGCTTACAGTGGACATGACATATCTGCATTCATCCAGCTAGAAGACTTCTGTAACTATGAGATCTGGTTGACAGTGTGTTCCTGTCAGGGCTTTTGGGATGAGTCTGTCTTTTGCCTTTGGATGACTATAGAGGGATTTCTTCATCTGTGCAACAGAGGTGAGACCAGGACTACTACAAACATAGTCACATGATCTGACATGGATTACTTCTTGCATCTAACAGGATGCAACAGGTATATTTTGGGACAATGATAGCTTGGCAGCACTTTTGGCACTGGAGCTGAGAGCTGATCTGCTTATCTTATTAAGTGATGTTGAAGGCCTATACACAGGGCCACCCAGTGAACCCAAGTCACAGCTGATTCACACCTACTTGAAAGAAAAGCATGATGACATGGTCACATTTGGTGAAAAGTCAAGAGTTGGTCGTGGTGGAATGACAGCCAAAGTATATGCAGCCTGGAATGCTGCGTCTGCTGGAATCCCTGTTGTTATTACAAGGTGAGCACATCTCAACTCGTGGATCATGGTTGGGTTGAAGTTTGGCATGTACCAGGATGGAGTTTGTTCACCTTCTCAAGTTTGACAGATTCAACTGGGAGTCGTGTAAATAGTATGCAAAATTCTAGGTTTTCACTGGAGTAAAACAATGAGGAGATTGTCAATCATGTTCCCCAACATTCAGACATGAATTTAGCAAAGGTTTTGTGGAATGTGGGAGGGTAGTGGGTATGCTCCAGAGAGTCTACAGCGTGTTGTGCGTGGGGATCACATTGGTACTCTTTTCCACAAGGATGCCCATCTTTGGGTTGACATGAAGGAAACAGGTGCAAGGGATATGGCTGTTTCTGCAAGGGATGCCAGCCGCCGCCTGCAGGTGTTTCTCTAATTTTTTTTGTGTATGCATCCTGCCTCTTAGCTGGCAGTACTGGGAGGTTGTCCTGTTGGAGTGCTCTATCCTTCTAGAGATATGTTGGGACAAGGAAAGCAGCTTGAACAATGGCAAAGTGCTAAAACCAGAAAATAATATGTCCAGTAAGTTCAGTTTGTAATGTTTTCAAATCATGTGCAAAGTAAAAACAGCTCAATGTACATTTACCATTGATCTCTAGCTTTGTTTGTTCATTCACCCAGAAAATACTGATGTGCACTTTAGTAGAGATGAATCCAGTGCTGCTGTGAACCCAGCTTGAGTTTGACTGGTATGTCCTGACTTTGATCTTGTTGGGGTGGTGGGTTTATGCAGAGTCTTTCATCAGAGGAGCGGCAGCAAATATTGCTTAGAGTTGCTGAAGCTTTGGTGGTCAATGAGGAAAGAATCAATGCTGAAAATGAGGCTGATGTGGAAGCTGCCCAGCTGAATGGCATTGCAAAGTCATTGATTGGTCGCCTCACAATCAAACCTGGAAAAGTAAGTCATAAGTCTGGTTACAGGTCACCTCTGTCAAAAAGGTCTACCATCATGTCATCCTCTCCCTGCCATCTGAACATATGTTCATGCTTATCAGACCCAGTTTGAATTGCACCAATTGAGAACTTTGTTTAGATTGTGGGTTGTGGGAACTTTTGCTTTTAAGGTTCTTATGGTCTTTCTCATCTCACAGATTGCAAGTTTAGCGAACTCTCTGAGGGTCCTTTCGGAGATGAAGGATCCAATAGGAGCTGTGACAAAACGTACTGAGGTTTGTTTCTGCCTTGCTTGCTGGTTGCTAGGACAGGGAGTAAGCCAACAAACCTTCATTCTTTTGATGTGGAATGTAGAATGTATTATTCACTTATGATGGCTGTTTGTCGAATGTATGTGGTCAGCATATGAATCACAAGACATCAAGGGAAAGAAGCAAAAAACTAGAGATTGGAAGTGACTCAAAATCTGGAAGGATGAAGAGAAGGAAGTCTGCAGGCTTATTGTGAAAATGTGGAATCGGTAACAACAGAAGAATACACAATTTGGAGACAAACTGGAAAGCTCCTGTATTTTTAGCTTCTAGGTGTGAGATGCTAACCATGTTATGTCCTGCACATATCTGTGTTACAGATTGCAGATGGGCTGATCCTGGAGAAGACAACATGTCCGTTGGGTGTGGTCTTGGTTATTTTTGAATCACGGCCTGATGCTTTGGTTCAGGTGATCTCCCAAATTTGTGGATTTCTTCACTGTTGGATGTGCTTTGCACAGTTTCAATAGCAATTGCTGCTGTCATTTCTTTTGATATCCTGATCTTGATCCCTACTAGAAGAACTTTCTCTTCTAGAAAACTTGACTTCTGTAGCAGCTTCCAAAACTATCCTACAAAAGAAGTTTGATACTCAGTTGTTCCAGAATAGTGTCGGCCACTCCTAAGATCATCACATTGAAGGTTGCTTGGTTGTCTTTGGGGTCAGATAGCATCATTGGCGATTCGGAGTGGGAATGGCATCTTACTCAAGGGAGGAAAAGAAGCTGCTCGATCAAATGCTATATTGCACAAGGTACTATCTCACCTCCTTCCTCAGTTGCTATTGAGAATAACCAGGCACAGAGTGTCTTCATCTTTGCTGTCTAGAAGGTGCATAAAGACACCCCTACTGTGACCTACATTATGTGTACGAGACAGTGGAGAAAACATTTCAATTGGTAAAAGAAACTTATGCTGTTGTCTGGCCATATGAGAAGTGAATAAAGCTCCAACTAACTGGATCTAATAATGTTTTGTGTGTCAATTGTATTAAATGTCTGTTTCAAGTTTGGGTGTATAGTTTAGTCAAGCTGATTGTACTGTATGACTGAGGTTGTTTGAATATCTTGTACAGTGCATGCACATTGCCTTGAATGCAGGAAGATGAGGGCACCTTGAGCATGTCACAAACACAGTTTCATGTTTGGTTCCTGTCACAGTAAGTCTGTAGTGGTTGAGCCTTGCAGCTAGGGTATGGCTGACCTTCTTCTTAGGTGCATCTTTTTGTGTTTTATTCTTGTGATGCAGGTGATCACTGAAGCCCTGCCAAAGTCTGTTGGCCCCACCCTCATTGGACTTGTTACTTCCAGGGAGAAGATCCCAGACCTACTCAAGGTAAACAAGGAATACTTGGAAGTTGAGGATTTCTGGCAGCCCTGTTGTTGATTCGTAGGTGGTAATTCTCTATTTGTATTACTCCAACTTCATCATAATGTTAGTTATGAGCTTATGTCAAACATATTTGTTGTGTAAGCATGTGCAACTTTCATCCTTTATAGGTAGATCAAGACATGGTAATCTGAGACATTGTTTCCTTGGACTTGCTGGCCAGTTGGATGAGGTAATAGATTTGGTGATACCCAGAGGAAGTAATAAGTTGGTTTCTGAAATCAAGGCAGTCACTAAAATCCCTGTCCTTGGCCATGCAGGTCAGTCCTTTCTTTCTCTGCCATAGTCTTTGTTGTTATTTTTTCCTTAGTGCCTCCCATCAATCTCTGGGCGTATGTTGTTCTTTTCTTTCTCTTCTTTGCAATGACATGATGTGTACCTGATTAGTGGGACATGGAGGCCTTTAAGGTGCCTTAACTATGTTGCTTTTAAAGTAAAATTGCTAGCTCCAAGCAACAGAGAGGCTTTCATTAGAAACTTACTAGGAAGGATACTCGGTTCCCCTCCTTCTAAGTGTTTTGGGCCAATGAACTGATTGTAATTCCATTGGGTTTGAGTTTTGTTCTCCTCTGGCTGAGTTCCTTCTCTCTTACTAAATTCCATATTTTCTCTTGTGTGTGGTATAGATGGTGTATGCCATGTCTTTGTTGACAAGGCTGCTGATATCAATAAAGCCAAGTGCATAGTGGTTGACTCCAAAACAGACTATCCAGCTGCTTGCAACGCAATGGTAGGGAAACTGCACTTGGAGACAAACCAAAGCTTCTGACAGTTGACCAGGTTATGAGATGTCCAGTGAGAAGTAGTGCAGGAGAGGGCAGGGTAAGAAAAAGAGAACTGCATAGAAGTTTTTAGTTAGGAGGAATTGGATGGCAGATACATTTTTGCTTTATGAAGTCTGGGTATTCAGTCTGCAGCTTAATCTATAAGACTGATCTGTGAGATTCATACCTGGGCCTCAGCGTAGTAAGAAGTTTGGCTATGGCTGGAAACTCTGCTTCACAATTCTTAGGAAAGGATTCTTCAGTAAGTTGAATGTTTTTCCTGCCTGTGGCATTCCAGGAAACATTGTTGGTACATGAACATCTAGTTGGTACTGGCGGCTTGGAAAGCCTTGTTTTTGCCCTCCAGTCTGCAGGTAAGATTCTTCTGTGAACCTTTAGTTTATGAACAGCTGGTTCTTGTTTGAAACCTTGAGGTGTTTGATGAACTCTGAGACAGAACCACTGCAATATTGTTTTTTGGTTGTTATTGCAGGTGTGACATTGTATGGAGGTGCAAAGGCAGTGCAGTTGCTGAAGCTGCCAAAAGCTGCCAGCTTTCATACAGAGTATAGTGCATTAGCCTGCACTCTTGAAGTTGTCAAGGATATTGATGCTGCCATTGATCACATCCACAAACATGGCAGGTGATTCACAGACTTGTTTATATGAATCAGCTCTGCTTCTCCCTGTGGGGATGTTGACACCTGCACATAACCAGATGGCCACTGATTGACCATCATAGGTTACATTCAGGTCTTTTCCAGATGGTGGAGGATTCCTAGTTTTGGTGAAAGAGGAACTTGAGAAACCCCTTCCTGCATTTCTTCTATATCTACTATACCTCAGTGCTCATTGAAATGGATTGGGTGGGATATTGGGCAGTGCGCATACAGACTCCATTGTAACTGAGGATAGGGATGTTGCCGAGAGGTTTCTGCGTGATGTTGACAGGTGTGTTACCTCACATTTTCCATCCTCTTAGAAAAAAATTATCAAGCTCAAATTTTGGAGAGCTTCACATCAAGCCAACTTGACAGGAGGGAATTTTAATACTGGTTTCCTTTTTCCCTCTGTTTATTGCAGTGCTGCTGTCTTCCATAATGCAAGCACACGCTTCTCTGATGGAGCTCGATTTGGACTGGGTGCTGAGGTATTTCTTTCCTATATTTCCTTTTGATGATGCACAGTCAATTGCCACAACTCTTTTGTTAAGCAAAGCAATAAGAATCAAGAGTATAATTGTGGATTCAATGGAAGCTTGACCAGCTTCGACTAAACAGTGTGCATAGCACTACGATGTTCTACATTTTATCATTGCACTCAATATGTTGAGCATGCTCCTTAAAGACTTATCCTGTTGTGCAGGTGGGCATAAGCACTGGTCGAATTCATGCTCAAGGTCCTGTTGGAGTGGAGGGCCTTCTCACCACAAAATGGTTTGTAGCTTACCACTTTCTACACTTGAGCAATGAAAGTCTAACACAAATCTCAGACACTAATGAATGTCAGAGAGGAAGTAGTTTTACCTCCATCTGGCTTAATCTTGTTATGGACTGTAACATGAGCCTCATTCCTGACACAAGCTCCAATTTGTCTCACCAGGTTGTTAAGGGGTCATGGCCAATTGGTGGATGGGGACCGAGGCGTGTCCTATACCCACAGGAATCTTCCTCTGGATGCAGAAGTGCCAGCTGCAAGATCTATTGATGACAGAACCCATGCCTTGAGCAATGGCAACACAACCAATAATAGCATCGAACCCAACATGAGAAATGGCCCTCTTTCAAGTAAAGGTGTGTTGAGTAACGGTACTGTCTCATCTGCAAACAACAGAGCTTAAGATGGGAAAAAAAGTGTGTTATTACTCTGACTCAGGTTTCTTGAGCTGCACTTTCTCATGTTTTTGCCAGAATTTTCTTCTCAGTTGTTATATGACATGCTTTCTTCTCCATGGGAGAGCAACTTTAGCTGTGCTAAATTCTGATCTACAGAAAATAGTGTTATCAGCAGAAAATACTGCTCTCATTGTTATAGTAGTTGTGGAAACTGGACATGAAATTGTTGCAATTTCTTCCTCATTTTTCCCAGTCACTTGTGCACCCATCATTTGGAGAAAGAGAAGCTTTGACTTGCATGAATGAAGGATCACACACTATGTTCCTCTCCTGCAGATTGTTGACAGGGTTTAGACAACCAATCCTCTTGGATGGCTACCTCAACTACTTCGCGTACTGAACTTGAAGTGTGTTTTTCAACACAGGCAATGGGTGATTTAGTGGGACAGGCTGTGATTTGACATCTACAGTGTTCTGCAAATATCCATAACTTTGAATGGGAGATTTGGTTTGATGTGAGGTATTGCTTCCTTGGGAGATCCGTGAGTATGCACAAGAGTTTGTGTATTTTTGGTGAAATCTGCAAGTGTTTGTCTCTGATCTGTTGCATCCACTTGGGAATAGGCAGGGAAGCAGAGCAAGGGTTTCCCAAGAATCTCTTAATCACCATGTAACTGTGGGCAGTACATATGGTGGCCCGGTGAAGATGTCCCAATTCCAGATGCCTGAGAACAAGATATACAACATATCAGAAAATCAATGAGATCATCATAACGTTGGTATTAAGATTTAAAGTCAAAAAGTTTTGAAACAAGAATTCAAAATTCTTTGATGATGTCTATTAAGGTTAGCAATGCTAAGCTTGTTAAGTTTTCTTATCATCCTTTGAATGCTGGTAACATCAGCCAAGCCAAAATGAAGAGAGTTGTTGATCATAAAATGAGTTAACATTGATGAACAGTGTCTTGCATCACTAAGTCTAACGGTTGGAAGAGGTTACATGTCCACATCTAATATGTCAATCAAATCACTATTCAAATCAAGCTCCACACAGGTTCCTAAAGGATTGCTCAAAGCCATCGCCACGACTTCATTGTTGGCGAGTTCATGCTTTGAAATATCTTCCCCTAGCATGTGAACAAACGCTTCAACTGACATTTTGTCATTTCCAAGTTGTAACTTTCCAATCAAAGATGCAAGTTTTTTTTTACTCCTACAACCTATGCTTTTCTCTTTCATCCTCAAAAGCAAAGTTTGCACTCCATGATAAGGGCAAAATTTTGAACATCCTCCAACTATTCCTAATGTTTTGGGGGTCCGTTTCTATCCAAATCTCATGACACCATATGAGGGCTTGTTGATGTTTGGAGCAATCCTCCTCAAATCTTGTTTGCTTGAGACTCCATACTGTGACAAAACGCATTGTAAAAGCTTTGACTTGTAATTTAGTTTAAAGGAAGTTACCATCCCTTGGTCTAATAGTACATTACATTGGTGACATTGGGTGGTTGAAAAGGCAAGGTTAAATTGTTCAAGGTTAGTGTTGAAAAGTCATGAGATTGCCCAAATTGACCACAAGAAACCCCATGTGAGGCTACATTGTCCAAAATCATGATCACCTTTTTGTTTTGACTTTTGAACTAATTGTTGACCTTCATAACCCAATCCTCAAATATATCTCCCTTCATCCATATTGTAGCATTAGAATACCATCAAACATATTCATGTACCTACCACCTACCAAAACACCTTGCACTCTTTGATTTGTAAATTCACCAAGAGCTTTAACTTGTATGTCCGAGCATTGTTTACAACAAGGGCAAGAGTAAAATGACCTTTCTAAATTTTTCTATCTTTCACCTTTCCTTGTGTAATGGTCTTATTTGGTTGTGCTCTATTAAAAAAAACATCCCATCCATGTTATAAACATCTTCTACCTTGTAGTTTGACAACAAAATTAGATGTTGACTCAAATCCCTTGAAACTCCAAATTGGGAAGCATCTCCATTTTCACCATGTAGATAGACTCTATCCATGCAAAGGCAAAAGTGAAATCAAGATTGGTGATGGTACAAAAACCTATGTCTTGTTACATCATTTAAAACATGAAAAGAATAGCAATGCTGAAACTAAAAGTATTAATCGATAAAAAGTTTCATGCAAAACGTACCTTGGAATTCCATGCCTCTCTTTAATTTCTTCCAACCAACCACTCGAGATTTTGAGGCTCTTGTACTTCTCAACCTTATGCTATTCATTTGCAAATGCCCCATGTTTTTCAAAAGGTTGTGGCCTTTCTAAGCAACATTTCATCTATAAAGGCCCTATCTTTAAAGCATATTTACCCAAAAAATATATATTAAACAAAAAGTAATTTTAAATTATCAAGTGCATATTGACAATATGCCATCATTAAATCGTTCTAACTAAAGGGTTTCCACACCATTCAAATGTTAGAAATAGAACTAAAAAATATATAAACATTATGCACTTCTCCTACAAAATGATGGTTATGAATTAGATGTGGACTCAAATCCCTTGAAACTCCAAATTGGGAAGCATCTCCATTTTCACCATGTAAATAGACTCTATCCATGCAAAGGCAAAAGTGAAATCAAGATTGGTGATGGTACAAAAAACTATGTCTTGTTACATCATTTAAAACATGAAAAGAATAGCAATGCTGAAACTAAAAGTATTAATCGGTAAAAAGTTTCATGCAAAATGCACCTTGGAATTTCATGCCTCTTTTTAATTTTTTCCAACCAACCACTCGAGATTTTGAGGCTATTGTACTTCTCAACCTTATGCTATTCATTTGCAAATTGCCCCATGTTTTTCAAAAGGTTGTGGCCTTTCTAAGCAACATTTCATCTATAAAGGCCCTATCTTTAAACCATATTTACCCACAAAAAAAAATATTAAACAAAAAGTAATTTTAAATTAACTCAAGTGCATATTGACAATATGCCATCATTACATCATTCTAACTAAAGGGTTTCCACACCATTCGAATGTTAGAAATAGAACTAAAAATTTTATATAAACATTATGCACTTCTCCTACAAAATGATGGTTATGAATTGTTGGGTCTTAAACAATATTTGACAAAATCATAAAGACTAATGATGTGATATTTATACAACATTGGCCAAGATGAATGGCAGCATCACCTCACTCACAGCAGAATTTTGAAGCAACATGATATGTACTACAAGAAACAATAATCAATCATTTTTTTTTTGTTTAAATGTGTCACTTGAGGAATGTTCATGCTTAAATTGTTATCACTCATAAACCATGATTTTTTTTCGAATTTGTGAAGCACACTAGGTGGGTTGACAATTATCTACAAAAGATTTAGCCAAACTTGACTAAAAGTCAAAGAAGGAAGTAAAACAATTAAGTGTACATGTATTTCCATCTCAAACCTCCATTCAAGAGAAGGAGGTCCTTCAATTTATTTTTTTATCCCCCTCTTGATTAAAGCTCAAGAAAATTTGATGACTTATTATAACCTATTCTATAAATGTGGTCATTTCAATTCTTATTTTTTAGATGTGATCACTTCAATTCTTTTTCCTTAATGTGGTGACTTGGACCCAATTTTTCCAAAAGAAAATCCTATTGACTTTTCCCACCTCACTCTTTACAAGTCATAAAATTCTAACAGTACAAGCTTGGTGGGGTTAGGGGGAAGTGGGTTGTTGTTCTTCAATTTGTGAGCCAAAGACTATAAAATTGAAAAGGACACACTTAGTTGGGGGGGGGGGAGGGGAAGTTGGTTTGTTAAGCTCTTCATGCTTGTGAACCCAACACCAAAAAAGAAAAAAAGCCACTTGGTAAGGACGGGAGAAGATGGGTTGTTGTTTGCTGAGCTTTTCATGCTTATGAACCCCCAAAAAAAAGAAAAGCTTCACTTGGTTGGGGTGAGGGGAGGTGGGTTGTTGTTTTATAATTGGTCAATCAAACATTAGAAAAGTGAAAAGAGCACACTTCATGGGGGGAGGGGAAGGTGGTTGGCTGAGCTTTTCATGCTTGTGAACCCAACACCAAAAGAAAAAAGAAAAAAACCCGTGGTTGAGGAAGGGAGAGGTGGGCCATTGTTCCTCAATTGACATGAATTTTATCTTTTTTTTGGGTGGGGAGAAACGGTTGCTTAACTTCAATTCAAATGAATCTTTATCATCTAGGGCCTTATAATTGTCTAAAATATGAAAATGAAAAAAAATATAATCACAAACTATGGGCACCAGAGCTTCAATTCTTTTTTAAGTTTTCTTGAGTTCACTTAAGTTCCCAAATATCTTCATTGCAGATGCATGAGATATAATTAACTTTGCTTTTAAAATTTTCAATATTTGGATGATATTCATTTATTTAAGGCATTAATTTATTTTATTTTATGACAAACGAGGGGTTTTTATTCTCACATTATAATGTGTCACAAATCTTCCCCTATTAAAGGGGAAGATTTGAACTAGAAAAATTAGTTGTGCAAAAATGTGCCACATCGTTGAGGTGGTTGTATAATTGAGTGTCATATTATCAATTAGGTTAGATTGTAGAATTTGGCCTAGCAGATCTGGCACTAGATACGCCTTGTCTTTGCCATAGGAAAAGTACATGGGATAAATGAATTGCATACCTTTCTTTACTAATCACTTTTCTGGGCGAGTTCCAGATTTTTTTCAGGACCACCAGTTGGTCGCCTGGATAAAACTATTTATACGGTAAAGCACCCAAAATTATGTGTAGGGCAAAGCCTGGGGAAGGGGGGCTAATGCATGTACACCAAATTGCTCACATTGTTCAATAGGGTCTAGGTAGTGGGTGAAATGTAGCTTTATGTATAATGTTTTCCCCATTATTGCTTAGAGCATCTCCGCATCCTGTAGTATCCATTGCATTACCCCATAGACATCTTCATATTAAATCTAACCAATAGGGTGGCATTAAAACCATTACTACCTTACAAAGTTGTCATTTATGAGAGAATAGTATTCAGCCCTTTCAAACAAATTCATTTGCTTTAGATTTTTTCAAGGTTTTTGATTGGCAAAAATTTAGAGCCATAAATGATATATTAATTTTGAAGTTATTGTTTTAGAGGTTTATGAGTGAAAGCAAGATGGTATTTATCACTAAACTAATATAAAGAGAAAATTTGCCGCATGCAATAGAGATGTTCTTAATTCAAGATCAATTTGATCATTTACCTTGCACCTTAATCTTCTTTGTCATATTTCATATTTCAAGTTTCTATTAATCTATGGATAAAATTTTATTAACATATTTTCTTCAGATTTCATGTGATTGAAGATTGTCTTCGGTGAAAGGTTGAACTTATGCTTAGATATGGTTTTGTTATAATATATCCTAACATCATAACTCCAAACCAACTTCCTTCAAGACTTTGATTTGGGGGTCCATGCAACTTACCTACTTTGAACATGGAAGATCCCACGTCAGTAGACCCCGAATTAGAGGGAAGATGTTAAATCAGCTATGGGTCCTCATTGAAGGTCCTACCTGCTCTTTTTTTCCCTTTGTCTGGCTTTTCCCAGGCGTACCCTCAATGCTGCCCATACACACTTAGGGTCCTGTCAAGCATGTTTTGAGCTTGTAATGGACACTAGGTACAAGCCAAAAAACATGTGCAACATGGGTCCAAAGTGTGGATAACAAGGAAAAAAGAAGCAGACAGTACTCTTGTTGAAATTAGTCTTGGGATGGGTGACCCAGACAATACAGCACTTGACTTAACAAATACTTATAAAGTTAAGTAACATGGGAAGTACAGATAGAAATAGGGTCAAAGTTTTTCTTTGAGATTAATAGCTGTCTTTAAGGGACTTGTTTGTCTTTTGTGGGTTCTAAACATGAGGAGGAAGAACCAAAAGCCAGAAACTCAAGTTTTGTTACCATTTGTTACATAGGCTTTTGTATTGGATAAATTCTCCATTGCGGGTCCTCCAAATGGTTGGATAGTCGACTGTTTAAATTCAAGCTCATATTTATACATCAAAAATCCATTCATATAATGTAGTTCTTCAATTAGATATCACCCTATGCCCTTCTGTAAGAGCTTTCATCCCACATGTGGGATCTATATTTATAAATCAAAGTTCATCAAATGGCCTTAGAAACAACCATTAAAATTCTTCTCATGCCTTGGAATCACATTTATCCCTAAAATATTTGGTCAATTCTGTTTTACACATCAAAGTTCATGGGCAAGTTTCCATTTCATTCATCCATGGGTGTAGTTATCAATTAGAATTCATTCCATCCATTGAACTCCGTCTAATGTGGTCACCGACCTTTCAAAATCTAGTCAATTTCTTCTGCTAGAGTTCACCCCATTTCTTTTCATGGGCATAATCTATGAATTTTCATCTCATCTAATGGGTTCACATTCAAAATTCATATGTTTGGTTGGGTTATTTGCACCCATTAGAGGTCATCACTTCCATTTCCAAATGTTAAACTTATAAAGATTGATTGGTTCAATAAGGTCACAATCATCAGTCAAACTTTAAATGGATTTCATACATGAAAGTTCATCTTGTGGGATCACTTCATCCATTGTTACTCAACCCATCCATCATGGAAATTCATCCATGACATCGCATTCATCCATCTGAATTATTTATAACCATCAAAGTTCATTGCATCAATGTCATGGTTTGAGAGATCTAAATGTGACAAGCAAACAACCTTCCTTACTACATAGATAGGTCATGTAAGTCGGTAAACAGGTGGTTACTAGGTAAGTACGTGCATGTAGGTGCCAGATGGTTATTAGATAGGTGAGGGCTAGTGAGTTGTTAGTAGCAAGGTAGTAGAAAAAAAACTGAACTAACCGCCATGGTTAGCTATGGAACTGGACCTTTTTCTCCCCCTTGGTTGGGTGCTTTGTTTTGTCGATGATTGGCTGGTTTTCATCAATTGAAACCCAATGGAAAACTGTTTCTTCTCCACCCATCATCCATCCCTCATGGTGCCCTGGCAAGTAAGGGTTCACTCTGGCACTCCTGCTGTCGCTTGCTTGTTGACCACCATTTCTGCAGGTGTTTTGTTGATGTGAGATGGTTCCACTATTCACCTCCACATACACTAAGCAAATCCAAAGAAATTCCCAAAGTACTTCAGAATTCCCTAGGAAAGTGTGCAATTGTAAAAGTGCAAGAGTATACTATTATGTAATCTGGCCGAGAAACTTTGTCCATCTAACAAATATTTCTCAATTACATGCCTAAGAGCATCTCCAGCAGTGCTCAATATGTGACCCTGCAAAAATATTTTCATATCCAAGTTTAGTTATTTTACTGTTTGGCAACCTCACCCATGAAACTGAAACTGCGACAGCAAATAGGTGGGGAACTACTAATAGCAAGTAACCTAGACCAATCATTATGATCGACCAATCAAAAACACTGAGCACTAGTCAGATCATATTTATTACATCTTGTCTGCAGGTGCGCACGTTGCTGTGCTTTTTACTAGCCACCACAAACTGTGAAATTTGCTGAGCCAAAGGGGCATGTTTTGACTTTTCTTCATCCAATTTTACTATGCAGATCACAAACTAAGCACGTACTCCTGGAGATGCTCTAAGGTAATACTTGTAACTCTTAACAGTTGTGAGCTCTACAATTTCAGAAGAGTTGGATCTGTTTTTTTAGTAGATCTGAAATTATAATTCAATTTTTTCCATAAATTGTGGAAAGCCCCATAATATAGACTCTTTATTAGCTAACCCTATTTTAGGGTACTTACAACCTTCGTGGTCTCCGTACTTATTCATGCTTCCATTCATTTGTAGTGCGTGCACCCGCAAAAGTTCTTTCTTTTTCTTTTTTTCTAAGAAGGAGCCACATTCATTGGCTCATCACAAATGTTTCTGGAACACTGAGAACTCCCCAAGCACAGAAGCCCAGATATGCTTCCCTCCCCCAAAATGGAATCGTAGTCATGTTTCCCTTTGGGCCCCCTTTTACAAGTCATATACATGAAAGTTAAACTGTGGCCAAACAATATCAGATGAAATTGAGGTGCTATTTTCTTCCTTTGTGCCAAGAAAAGAAAAGGGGAAAAAAGAAAGAAAAAATGCACTGAGGTGTTATTGGGAACACCTTACAGAACACATTGAGAACTTGAAGAACAACTAATATCCCCACTATAAACAAGGGGTACTTATTAATGTGGAGTTACATAGAATTGTCTTTGGGGCTTCAAAAAAAAATTTGATAGCAAGTTTCTAAGGGTTATTATATCCTTTGTTTACAAATCGCTTAGTAAACTTGTGAAAAAGTGTTGTGGAATGGGTTTTTTCAAACTTGTGTGTTCTTTAAAAAAATCCATGGCATGTGTAAACATTGCCAAGTGGTAGTTTTCCATATCCTCCTTTGGAATGTTTATAGTTTGTTTCAATATTGTAAGACTTTCTTTGTCTATTTTCACATTCACCCATCGCTAGGTCACCTATTCATATGTTTTGTCAATTACTCTTTCCATTTTTTTCCCTGTGTTCTAATTTCCAACAAATGTTAAAGGAGGAGTAACTGAGTGTCATCTCTTTGACATTCCCAAGGTTTTGTTGTCAACTCACATGTTCTATCAAGTATGTTTGAAATTAATGTATATTGAATCATTGATTCCAATGTGTTTGGTGTGAAAATTGGTGAGAATTTTCTTCTTGCTATTGTAAAATAAAGGCTTGTTGTATAGATCAGGAAAATTAGTAGTATAGGGAAAAAATGCAATTTGATTTTACAAGTAGCAAGAACTATGTTAGACCCTAAAGATTGAAAGAATGAATAAAAATAAAAAATAATTTGAACTAGTGTAGGTAATGTGAAATGTAAAGGGTTGTTTCATATTGTTTTTGGTCCTAATTAGAACATGCCTTTTGGTGGTGAATAATCAATGTTCAAATTGGCACATATCTCTTGGTGGGTCTATGGGATTTAATTTAACATTATGTATGGTTTATATGTTATAGAGCTTGAATATATTTCATATTAAGGAAATATGAAATATGGCTTTAAATTGTGACTTAAACATTTCATTTGTGGATTTGTTTTGAAAAAAACCAACATAAATTATTTTGACCTTTTTTTTTGTTCAATTTTTTGCAAAAGTAGCATTTGTTGGCAACATTCAAAATAAAGTTCATCCATTTTTTTATCTATAAATATTGTTCATCCATGGACACATGAAAAAATATTCTTCCACAACAGCAAAGATTTTTTCTTATGTGTCAAAGAAAAATTTTCTAATGTTTTGTCCACATGGACAAAATATTTAAAAAAAGATTCGCCCTTGCTCATGCGTTCATGTTCATGCTCATAGGCTTGTGGACTAACATCCAGTTGTCCACCCCTCATAACCTTTCTCCCCCACACCCTAATTATGTGAATCTTTATTTGTATATGGTCCCAAATTAGTATTTAATGACAAAAATCCACTCATAAAAAAATGGTGGGGGATTAAGGTTGACCTTTCCTTTTGGAATATATATATATTGCAAATTTGTGCAAATTTACATGTGGAAAATGCATATCTCCAATTTTCCAACTTTTTTTTTTATTGACGAAGTGGCAAAAATTCAAGAAAAACAAAAAAACCTAAAACAAAATGCAACCAAATTTATTAATTTTTGGACATCTATCACCATTGTTTCAATCTCACAAAATTTATAAAAAAACCTTGTTTTTTACATGTGGATATTATTAGGTGTAAAATTAGCCTAACCTAACAACTTTAATTTGGGTCATTCCCCCCTACCCCTTGGAGGACATCCAAAGGGGTGTTGTAAAAGGAATTCAATTCCCTCTTTTGCATTTTCTCTTTATATATTTATATATATATTTATTTATTTATTTATTTTCTTACCTTGTGTGATTCAGACAATAGTCCTTCTCCTACTCATGGTACTAACTTTTTACCCTTGCTGTATTAAACTTAGCCCTAATCCAATGAATCACAACTGACTAGGATTTGTACTTTTTTTTTTTTTTTATGGATATTATTACCCTTCCCCTACCTTGTCTAATTGAAACAACAGTTCCTCTTTTACTCACTCATTACTACAAATCATGACCTTTTAAAAGGTCCAACTTGACCAAAGTGTTTATTTTGACTAGAAGTGATGTCCATCTTCAATAGTGGGTTGGGGCGTGAAAAACATGTGTTACTTTTTATTAGTACATTTGACTAAAATGACTTTTTGACTAGGTGTCAATCGGTCATCTAATAAAAAAGGACAAACAAAAAAAAGGTTAATCAAAATGACCATGCCTTAATCAAATTGAACATACTGATTTGACATTAATTAAATAGGCCTAGGTTACCTACCTAACATAATTGTAGTCTATTAATAAAACTTAGGTAATTATTATTTACCTAATTTAATAGTTCAAGCTAAGTCACCAAGTTAAGCTTAATAAGGTATGTAATTGCCTAAAGACATATATAGTTTTAGGCTAGTTAAATAGGTCAAATATACCTACCCTATCAACCTACCTACCTTCCTACCTACTTACCTACCCATTCACCCTACCTTACTTAAAACATACATATTTACCTTACCTACATACCTACATTAACAACTAACCAACCTATCTACCTACCTACCCACATATACCTATTTACTTACCTATCCACTCACCATACCTTACTTAATTAAAACATACATATTTACCTTACATACCTACCTTAAGCAATTAGCTAGCCAACCTACCTACATACTTATCCACCTAAACCTATTTACTTACCCTAGGTCTATTACGTACCAACTTATACTTACCTACTTATACCTACCTCCCTAACAATTTATTGAACATTTAGAATTATATTTAGACTTACTAGCTAGCTATTAATTATTACTTAAACAACTAGGTAGGTCTATTAATTAGGTAACATGTATCACCTAACTACTAAATAATTTTCAACTACTATATTATTTAATATTCATGTGTTTCATTTGAATAAGACATGAAGAACAAAATGCACTTCAAAATTTGAATGTCATAAATTTTTTGAAATGGAACATGTTAATAACAAAGTTTCACAACTTTTATCACAACATAAAGGTGTGGTGAATTGGTTAAGGAATTGGTAACTACATGTGGTTTAAGAGGTCAATGGTTCAACTCTCATTCCTTACATGCCTAGGGGAATACGTGAAGATGGTGTTACAACCTTAGGCTATGGAATGTACGACTACCCACCATGACCTAGGTGGGTAACTAGCATCTACCTATAAACCTATTTTATGACCCACCTACTTACTATTAATTAAAAAATTGGATACACATTTAAAATTTTAAAAATTGATCCAAAAAAATTGTTGCCCAAAATTTTTGTTGGCTAATTTGACTAATAAATAATCCACCACTTGACTAGTCAAAATACCACTAGTCAAATTGGTCACGTCAAAAACAACTTGATCAAAATGACTAAGGTGGTTTTTTTTACTAGTGTCCAATAAGGGTACTCTTTTCCTCAAAATTTCCAATAAAAAAAGTTATGATTTGTAGTAGTGATTACATTAACCTCTTGCCTTTGCTATATCAAACCTAACCCTAATTCAATGAATCATAGCTTACTAGGATTTGCACTTCTTTTTCTTCTTTATATTTCGTTATAGGTATAAAAAAAATTCTTGCCTTGTTTGAATTTGATAGGAACTACCTTTCTTATCCCCACATTATTTTCTTCTTCACACTATAACTAACCCCAACCTTAAAACCAACAATTAATAACTAAGACCACACACATACAACCTGCAACAACTGGAAACAATATTTTTCAAAACAAAGTTTCACATCAAAATGAAAAGAGGATTACATGGGTTTGTTCGGTCCTTAGTGTTGATCTCCTCTCCATTAAGTTCCTACCTTGTTTGAGATAACATTATCTTGCCTAACATCAATGTTTCATCTCTATCCTACCTCTATTCACAGGCTTGTTAACAACACGAATCTTCCCCATTCTTTGAAACTAAACTTTCTCCTATTTTTCTTTACCCTTAATCCAAGGGGGTAAACCTCTACTTTCTTGTTAAGCTAATCCTTTCCTCTACCTCTTCATCCTCCTTTTCTACCAAGCCTTAGCTCAAGATCCATATAACTTTCCCACCTTTGCCTTTGAGTAAAGTGCCCACCAAAACCTTGAACAACCGCCAACACCACCATTGATGTTTTCACCTCCAAGTCCTCATGTTACTAAATTAGATGTGTTTGGTCAACCCATCCTCTCATTATGTAGCAACCTCCTCCTGTGTGTTTGCCTCTTCATGACATACCCAATTTCCAAAGCTTTCACATTGCTCATCACCACTCTTCACTCCCCTCCCACTACCTCACACCCCATTCATCCCTCAGAAGAATGAAGGTGGTCAACAAGTTGTAGGAAAAAAAAAACTATTGTTTTAACTTAACCTTAATATGTAACATCTTCCTAAAAGCCTCAACCACCATATCCACAACCCCTTACCTCGGAGGCTTACATGGGCCAAGCCAAGATATGATAACCTTGTCTTAACCTACCCAATGATCTTACCCTCCCCCCACCTTATCTTGTCCAAGTTACCCATCCCTAGCAATCCATCATGGATAAAATCCTCCTACTACATTACTTCATGAATCTTTGATTAAAAAACCCCAAAACTTCATTAACCGGCCTACCTAGACTTAATTTGAACTAGGTTAAACTATTAGTACCCAATAGATATGGATGGTAACCACTTTAGTTCCAATAAAAAATTGTAGGTAAAGAAGGGGGAGTTGGGGAAGAAAAAAACAAAGAGGATGAGTGTGGGGGAATATGAAGGGGGAGTGAATGGTAATAAATGAAGGAAAGCAAAATAAAGGACAAAAGGCTGGGGTGGGGGATAAAATAAACTATAGAGGAGGGGGCAAAAAATAAAAGAGGAAATGATCCTATGTATTATAATTATGTTTTTCCCAATAAAAGATTAGTTGTTTGACAAGATTTTTCTTTTTTCAAACACAAAATTTTATCAACATTCATTTGTTGAAACCATTGGATTCAACTCATATGTGCCTCAAATTTTTTTTAAATTAGGCATAGGATAGGTGACACACACATATATCATGAAGCTTCGTTGCATGGGTGGTATCTCATTAAATTTTATTTTTGTCGAGCCCGCAAAAGTTTGCCATAGTTTTGGGCAAAAATTGCCCCACTTTATATTGGTGGATTCAAGTTGCCTAATCTTATTCATATGTTCACTAAACAATTTGATTTTTTTATAACTTGTTATTCATGTTATGTTCTTCAAAACCAATGGTGCATTTTGTTGATTCTCAATGTTTGCTTGGATCTAGGAAAAAATAGAAATGGTACTCTTTTGATAGTGAAAATCACCTTCACAATGCTTAGGGTTTTGGGGGTGAAGGAAAATTCAAAGGTGTGTTGTGTAGCCTCAAATCACCAAAACTAACTTGAGATACACAACATTTGGGCTTATCCACACACACACACACACACACACACACACAAATGTCTAGACATTCAACTGGTTTAAAAATCTTAAAAACAAAAACACAATTACTAATCTAGTTTATGTTAATCCAAATATGCCTTAATTTGGCACTTAATGAAAAACTCTTCAGATTTCATGACCTCCAAGTCATTATAAAACTTCTCCTCCCTTCCTAACTTGGTAGGAACCTATTACCACTTTGTTGATTGCTAAAAAGAAACGTAAGGAGTTGAAACTTGAAACATCCACTACAAGGGGAGGGAAAAGTTGGAAACATAGAGAACATTCTATAATACCTTGGCAGCTTAGACACTAATTTATATTATTTGTACAAATGTTGAAATTGTTAAAAAACTGATTTTTTCAAAGGACAAAATTTTGTGAAAAAAGAAAAAATTCTTTGAAATATTCAGGAGTATCTAAATTTCAACATGGAATGTTCAAAATCAATCAACCATGTGACAAACATGTGTTGAAGCTGCCCCCATACTACAATGTGGATTTGCAAATTCACTACCAAACCAAATCCAATCTTATTGTTGCATGTCAGGGTGATGGCTGCAGGTGTTACCCGATAATTTGATACCATGAACCTTCCAAATGCAAAATTCCATAAAGTGGAAAATATCTTTGCTTCCCAAGAAAATTGGAAATTTTGTACCCAAATTCTGCTTTACTATCAACGCGGAGGTCCCAATCCTAAAGGTTGCCCTTCTGTTGGTGCCAAAGGCCATGTGAATCGACCTTTTGCCCTTCAAATTTGGTTTGTTATCACATTCTTGCATTTCCTTTTTGCCTTTTACCAAGCAACAACACTCTTGGATATTATATTGCTCAATTCATTTCTTCACCCTCACCTCTAATAGGGTTTAGGGTTTAAACCCTAAACCTTTTGGAAACCCAGGTGATATGTATTGCTTGACCTACCTAAAGGACTTGGAGAAAAACTATTCTTAATTAAGAGCAATTCCACCCCATGGCAGTAAATGGCCTCTTTATTAAATCTTGCAACAGGATAGTGCCTGCTTCTCTTTGGTAAAAATGGCCTAAAATGTGATGGTCATTTTAACATTTTAAAACAAAAGTCTTAGCGATGAATTTGGTTAATGACAGTTATTGGTCTAGATGTAAAGGTGTAAACATTCTTTCATTATTTTATGATGTTTACAATTGGGAACATTGAGCTTTAAGCACTTGTAAGTTTATTTAATATTTATTTATTCATTAATAATTTATGGTTGTCAGGAGTGGAGATGCTTCAATGGTTGAATCACACAACAAACAATGGCACAAAAATACAAAAGGTGATTGGTGGAGATGATCGGGGTTGCCTTGTGACTGCCACACTGGTGTAGAGTGTGTGAGATGCTTGCGTAATTGGAGCTGAGGTGAAGAAAACCCAATTTCCAGGCAACACTCCCCCCCCCCCCCAAAAAACCCAAAATCGAATTTTTTTTTTTTTTTTTGGCTCCTTCTCTCTATCTTTACCAGCTCGCCCCTATATTTTTCTTG
>Ga0116227_10004349_pt1 | contig 30797 bp, 17 predicted proteins | sample S1TSphgellanicum_FD_89693 | JGI IMG/M metagenome (GOLD analysis project Ga0116227, IMG submission 89693) | Host-associated microbial communities from peat moss isolated from Minnesota, USA - S1T2_Fb - Sphagnum magellanicum MG | ecosystem: Host-associated > Plants > Peat moss > Unclassified... | reverse complement strand
GCTTGAAAATGATCATCCAAAGATATCATTCATATCAACAGCATGTTGACAATTTTCATCCAAAGTTATCATTCATATCAACAGTGCTTGAAAATGATCATCCAAAGTTATCATTCATATCAACAGTGCTTGGAAATTATCATCCAAAGATATCATTCATATCAACAGTGCTTGAGAATGATCATCCAAAGATATCATTCATATCAACAGTGCGTTGAAAAAGATCATCCAAAGTTATCATTCATATCAACGGTGCTCAAAATTAGCATCCAAAGTAATCATTCATATCAACAATGCACGGAAAATGATCATCCAAAGTTATCATTCATATCAACGGTGCTCAAAAATGATCGTCCAAAGTTATCATTCATATCAATGGTGCTAAAAAATTATCATCCAAAGTAATCATTCATATTGATCGTGCTCAAAAATTATCATCAATGGCCCTCGAAAATTATCATCCAAAGTTACCATTCATATCAACAACTCTAAAAAATGATCATCCAAAGTTATCCACTCATATCAATGGTGCTTGAAAATTATCATCCAAATTTATAATTCATGCAATGTTGCTCATAATTATCATCCAAAGTTATCATTCATATCAATAGTGCTCAAAAATTATCATCCAATATTATCATTCATATGGTGCCGGAAAATCATTATCTATAGCCATGGTGGTCAAAATCATCATCCACATCAATGGTGCTCAGAATTTATCATCTTCATCAATAAATTTATCATCCACATCAATGGTGCGCAGAAATGTATCATCCAAATTTATCATCCACAGCAATTGTGCTCAAGCTGCGTATCAAGAGAGCTCTCTCTGCTGCCTGGAGCCCTGGAGCTCAAGCTTGCAAGAGAAAAGTCCGGCTGACGCTTCTTCCCTTGTGATGATTCTCTGAGCGCCTGAGCATCGGATTCCTTTCCTTCCTTCGCCTCCACCGGACGCTCCGAGTGTGCAAAATGAGGATTCCTGAGGAGGAGAACTCCAAGGAGTACGGGGAGGAAGGCGATCTCATGATCATGGGCGTGCAGAAGCCGGAGGTTTTCACCAAAGTGGACAATATGTCGGTTGTGGGCTTGGTGGAGACGACGAACCCGCCGCCTCGGAAATGGGTCAAGCATTGGTAAAATCTGTTGCTGTTGGTCTTCTTCTTCTCCTCCCTTCTTTGAGCAGACGAATTTTTGTGGTCGCTGGAAAACAGGGTTCTTGGTTGAGAAGATGTTTGTGGGTAGAGCAGAAAACACAGATTTTGTGAATAACATTAGTTGTGAAGAAAGAAATGTGGGATGAAAGATGTAGCTTTGATGGAGCATGATGGATCTCGAGAATTGAAATCAAAGAAGTACATGGGAAAAAGATGCATTTAACTGCTGGCTCATCGGAGCTATTTGTTTGATTTTTCTGGCGATCTTTTTCTGGGCTGTGGAGGAGCAACCCCATTAAAACTCTTCTTACAACACTGTCACCACATGCAATTCTTTTGTGAAGGTGATGAAAGATCATCACTTTCGGTAGATTGAAAATCAGCTTGAGGAATGTGTTTTTGGGGAGCTTGGTCCAGGTTCTCAAGACCTGAGGCGCTGGTTCCATCACATGCCAACATTAGGGTTTCTGGAAGTGTGAGTTTAGGTATCTTAGGCATAGTGAAAATCGAAGACTTTTGCTCCTGAACCCTTGATTGGCTGTAGTTTTTTCTTTTGTAAGGGTGTAAACGGTTTTTGGTCCTCAAGCAACTATGAAGCTTGGCCAACAGTATTGCTCCTCATCTTATAGAATCCCCTTCTACCCAAACATGCAGTAGTTTGCACTAGCTGCATTGAGTCTCCAAGGCATATATGTGTCTTGGACATTTCTTCCTAATCTTGAAGAGAACAAGGAGTTTTTCTTTATCTTTTATGACACGTTTCGCGTGGTATGACAGGGTGCCTCAAGATACAGTTTTGAATCCAGGAAAACTGAGGACACTGAAATGGATACCTGGTTAGCACTCTCCTGCACTGCTTTGTCTCTGCCATGCAATTTTGTCTGCAGTGACAACAAAAGTGACCAGATTTAGGGTAGAAATGGTAATTAGGGTATTGACACTGAAATGGATACCTGACTAGCACTCTCCTGTACCACTTAGTCTCTCTGCCATGCAATTTTGTCCACAGTGACAACATGGTGACCAGATTTAGGGTTAGAAATGGTAAATAGGGTATTTTCCTCCAACTTTTCTTTCAACTCCAAAATTGATTAGACAATGACACAGGTTCTCACGAGTATTAGAGCAAATCTTGGGCAAACATTTCAAGAGAATATCAAGAGAGTTTCTGTGTCTTTTTGTAAGTCTGCTTATATGTGATATTCTTCTTTTGGGTGATTGTGATTAGGTGATGCAATACCTCAATTGAATGATTTGAAGGTGTCTGAGGAGGAGGAACATGAAACTGAAGTGGAACTTGAGACCCTATATCTGTGCAGCTTTGAGGGCTGTGGGAGAGTGTTCACAGAAATGCCTGCACTACGGAAACACTTGCATATCCATGGTGAAAAGCAATATATATGTCATCACAATGGATGTGGCAAGGTATCTCTTTTGTTGGTCTGGAGTTCCTTTAGAGAAGATTGATCATTTGTTTTGAGTTGCTATTACCCGTGAGGGCCCTATTTCTGATCACCCTAAATCCTAAGCCTGCAGGCATGTACCCTCATTTACTTCTGTATATGGCATTTCTCCAGTTGCTAACACTGGGATAATGTCACAAGACCTTCTGTGTAGTGTCATATAGAACACAAGCATGCTGTGTGAAACCCTACATCAACATGTAACTTCATGCCAAAATTGAAAGAGTCAGCCATAACCCATCTGGCACTGCAGAAAACGACAATTGGATATAGGGTCCTGACACCTTGTAGGACAGTTTACCCTTGCTTCATTTCACCTCCTAACATTTGTTGTTTGGCTTGCCTGGGGTTTGGTTTTCAGACAATTATGATGATGTGAGTTTGTGCTGGATATGCAGGGCTTCATGGACAGCTCGAAATTGAAGAGACATTTTTTGAGTCATACTGGGGAGAGACAGTTTGTTTGTCCCATGGAGGGCTGTGGCAAGGTCCCAAGTGCTAAGCCCTATATGCCGTTCATGAGACCTTCTGTATCTCAATTGCCAAACTCAACTCTAAAATCTGAACCAAACCCTAAAACTATTCATCTGTAGCCAGTATCTTGCTTCTATCTTTGATTCCTGGGTCAATAGGGGTTAACATTTGTGGATCAATCAACATGAATGGCTTTGTAGGTGGAGTCAGGACTTGTCTATTGAGGTGTTCAATACTGTCCACATGCAGCTGTGAAGGATCCCATTCCCATACAATCTCATGAGCACTTTTTTGCCTAGCCTAACCTCTGATTATTATGCCTACTGGCAGGCATTTTCTCTGGACTTCAATTTGCGATCGCATATGCGCACCCACACAGGGGAGAAGTATCATGCTTGCCCATATGAAGACTGTGGAAAACGTTATGCTCATGAATACAAGTTGCGAGCACATATGAGAAGCTATCATGACAAGGTTTGTTACTATATGCCCCTAGTTCGTATGTTGCAAGCTGAATGCATGCATTGCATCTGCTTTTGAGTTGATCTTTTAGTGTGCAGGCCTCATTGCGAAATGAGATGATGCTACGGTTTGACCAGTTTACTAGGTCTTCATGCATTCACATCATAGTATGTAGTATTTGGAGCAACAAGAGTGTGGTCATATCATGAATTTACTCATGGTGCAGAACCGACCTGAGACAACTCCACCACCTCTTCAAGTTGAGAGAGAAAGGGAAGTTATAACACCAAAGCCAGTGGTGCCATCACGCCCTGATACGAGTGCACAGGAACGCCCATTTGCATGTCCTCATGAGGGCTGTACAAAACGTTATATTCATGAATACAAACTGAACCTGCACCTTAGAAATGCACATCTTGATGAAGAGCTTGAGAATGAACGGCTGCAACATGAGAAACAAGGAAGTGATGGAGATGGCGAGGAGGTTGCTGGAGGCAGTTATGAAGAAGTACCTCCAGTTAGACCTCCAGTTAGGAGCTCAGGAAAAGGCAAACTTTGTGTGAGTTCAAAGATTTCAGCATCGAAAGTAAAACGGAAACGCCCAACTGGGTCTGCACAACGAGTTCCTTCAACCATCAAGGTCCCCACAGCTGCAAAACCTTTGAAGCGACCTTCTCGGGGTGATAGTGAGGAGACAGAAGATGAAGATGGGGAAGATGATGCAGACAATCACTGGCAAAGGATGCAGAGGATAATACCAGTTGAGGATGATGAAGAAACAGAAGATGATGCGGACTAGATTTGTCTTGTGATTGTAGTTTATTTCTGAAGGATGAAAGACATGAAGAAACAGAAGCTGATAAGGTAGTACAAAATGCTGAGGACAATCATTGTTAGTTAAAGAAGCACACAACAGCAATCCTGGATGCTCAAGAAACCAAAATGACATGGACTACATTTGCTGAAATGTTATTCTCAGGTGGGTCCAAAACTGAATCCAAGCTAAGTTTCAAAACCAGAACTGGAACCAGAACTAGTAAACTAATCTGTGTGCAACTGGGCCTGGAACTGAAATTGAAGGGGAGAAGCTTTCAATTGTAACTGTGATAGCATGATCATCCCGGAAACACCATTAGTCAGCTTTAGAACAACCTTAAGCAGCCCTGAAAATAATCTTGGTCTTAATGAATCTTAATTATACCTGAATTACTTTTTTAATGTAAAGTTTAGTCATGTCCTGTAAACCTTAACCAAACCAACCAGATTGATCAAGTGCATATACATGTGAAGACAAACATATATCTATATGCTTCTGCATTTTATGGATGCATTGCATTCACAAAGAAGAGTCTCAACCAGATCAAGAGCATGTTGATGTGATGACAAAACAGATATATCTATATGCTTCCACATTTTCTGCATTGGATTCACAGTGAAGAGGCTCAACCAGATCAAGTGCATGTAGATGTGAAGACAAACATATAACTATGTATGCTTTTGCATTTTCTGCATGGATTCACAGAGAAGATGCGCAACCAGATCAAGTGCACCTGCTATGCACAGACCAATAATATTCATCAGGTTTTATTCAGTAGCAGACAGAGGCTTTCGTTTGCCTCAAGTGGAGTTTGTTGCAAGAAAGTGAGCCACTGTGTTTGGACAACTGAGACATTCAGCATTGATGAACGGGGTTACACTAGATCAAATGCTGTAGAACTGTACATGTGTTTTGGGGCTTGATTCTCCTTCTCTCCTACATTGGCTGATGATGATGATGATGATGAATACATGTGTTGTTGACAAAAGTGAGCTGTGGATGGCATTCATTGTTGAAGTCTGCATTTGGAAATCAGTTGGTAGTCTCAGTGCTTTGCTTGACTGGTAAAAATGCTGCTGAAAGCCTACTGTGTGTGTATTGACATTGGATGCTGAAATCATATCAGTTTTGCAGTGCAGGATGATCTATGGGTATAGCACTATGCAACCTTATGTGTGTCTGAATCAGATGATGAAGAAACAGGGAAATTATGTTGGAGCTGCTGCCATGTGCTTATTAGGAGGAAAGAGTTCATCTGAAAAAGCAGGACAATGTCACTGATGAATGCACATCAGAGATTTGTTGCACTGCCACAATTTGTTGTATTTTTGCTTCATTTCAAAACTGGATTTTTGTGATTTGCGTAGTTTCCTTCTGTTGGATTGAGCAGTTCAGAGGCAACCCAGTGTTCAAGAGTTGATACAAAATTGGGAGTATGTGTGAAAACACCAAACGTACACACACACAAGATCTGGTGAAGATTTGTGGGAGTGATGAACACACCACCCCCCATCACCAGTGTTAAGAAGTGAACATGAAACATATGAGGAAAGAGATGATGACTAATATACAGTCAAATCAGTGCGCACAGATTATATCTTAGGGAGGAAATTAGTTTGATACCCATTTTGTGAAGGGATTACACTGAGTTCAAGAGTACAGCACACAGTTTGCAAGACAAACACAAATCTTGAGTATGCTTGAAAGTGTGTGGGTGATTTCTGTCAGCAGTTCTTGAAACTTGGGAATCATCCAGCACCATTAATAAAGCTCTTCCTTGAAAAGCACCTGCAGATGAATGCATACACTGGGTGCTTGCAACTAAAATTTGACTCTAAACTTGTGCTTGATGCACTGCCACTGCAGATCATGGTGTGGTGAAATCATTCAAAGCTCGAAGGGGAGGTTTTGGTATGTGAAAAGCACCACCAGTAAGGGTCCTGTAGTACCTGCCAAAACAAGGAGAGTAAAAAATCATCATCATCATCATCATCATGCTGATGATCTTAGTTTTGAGCTTCAAAGTTCAAATACTGTATTCTACACGTCACAGTCCTAGTAACAGCAATTGGGATGTCATGTGGAATTTGCAGATGGCAGAAATTTCTTCTTCTTCTTCAAGTTTACTACTTTCAAGGAAGAACAACAAAAGCTGTGGAGTGGAGTGGAGGAGCACAACTCCAGACCAAATCATTGAACAAAAATGTTATGTTCCGAAAAAACAAGGACAAATTGATTAATTGTCTTCTTCGAGACCATGACTATTATGAGTCTTATCTTGAGAATCAAATGGCAGGTTCAATACCTTACCATGAACATTGTTCACTGTGTGTTCCAACTTGGGGGTTTGTCTTTAAACCTTGGCCACATGAGAAGAAGAGGAGTTTGTCAAAAGCTGCAGATGGATGGATGGATGGATTGACTCGCAGTCTATCAGTTGCAAGACATATATGCGATTCAAGCTCGGTAACTGAAGCTTTGGTTGAGGCCAGACTTGCCATCTGCTGCTGCTGCTAGATCTCTTTCTCGTGATCTATTTGTTCTCTCATCAGGGTCAGAATTCTGCAACACTAGATTTGGACATGTGGGCCTGTGGGAGCAGTTGTTGTGTTGTGAAGAGGACCAAGTCTGGCTCTGAAGCTGTTCACTGGCTGCAAAAGTGCTGTAGCAGCAGCAGCAGCAGCAGCAGGAGGCTGGAGCGTCATGGGTGAATTCGAAGCAGTTTGCTTTATCCTCGGTTGCACATTCTGTGACTGTTTATGGCGCTCTAAGAATGGCTGGCACAGCAAATCACAGCCAGAATGCAGCAGATCAATCATCAGAATTTAGGACATCTTCCCAATAGGCTGCTGTGATCACAGCAGCCTTCCATGATGTGTTTCCAACTAGCTGTACTCACACTCATCTCATAGCTCTACTGGTCAAGCAACCATTGACCAATTGCAAGAGCTACGAGGACTGTGAATCAAACTGTGACTCACCATACAATAACACCTGTCCTTTTCTTTTCCATGAAGACATGTGTTCCCAGAGTCCTTAACATGATTAATTACATATTTCCAATGCACTTGGAGCTCTCCAATGAAAATTGGCTGTAGTAGAGCAAGAAACAAAGCCCTATGTCAGTGGCTTTCCATTAGGCTGCTGTGATCACAGTTACACATTGTGTGTAACTGTGAAAAATGTGTATTCACACAATGTGTAACTGTGATCACAGCAGCCTAATGAAAAGAGACCCTTACTAGGTACTCTACTGCAGGCCAGTCAAGATTAAGCCTGCATGGAGCTCAAGGTAACTAACTAAATTGCTTGCACTCGACAATGCACAAATCATGAAGCAAGCACACTTCAGTGAAGGGTTAAGTAGACTAGTGATGTGTACTTCAAGCATTATCAAGTTGTACCATGCAAGGAGATAACATCAAGCGCTTGTAGAAGCTGCGACGTCTTCTGACACTGTTGATCATCCTGAGAGACCACGTTGTTGTTGTTGTTGTTGTTGTTGCATCACCTGCAAAAGCTGGGCTAGTAGAACTTGGACGTCTTATAGCACTACTGTTGTTGTATTCTAGTCGAGGACCCGCAGGTTGTAAATCCACCCTGAATCTACCGGAGCTGCCGTACTCCAGAATATACCCACTCAAAGTAGCTCGACTTGTGGAGCTGATTCCAAGACTACTACGGTCAAGTACTTCAGTCGACGAGCTTGTGGAGCAGATTCCAATACTACTACGGTCCAGTAGCTGCTCTTTCACGTGGTAGCAACTCCTAGACGGAACCCACTGTGGCGGCTGATCTAGAAATCCTAAAGCGTCTTCTCCTCCTCGCAGTGGAGAGAGTTCCAGAGAGGAGCAGGTGTCGTCGACGTTGTCGCAGCACCAGCTGTCTGTGCTCGTTCTTGCTGCATCCGAGTCTTGTTCGTATTCCTTAACGAGAGGCCGACACCCTGCTGCTGCTGCAGCTGCAGCACACATCATATAAGCCGGCAGGCCGCCGCCGGCAACTCGTCGAGCTGCAATCCAGCAGTCTAGTGCTGTGTCTGTCGAAATCCGATGTTTATCAGCAGCCGCATCGAAGATGAATGAGGATGCTATGGGAGAGTCGAATGGGAAATCGTCCTCGTCTACTTGAGCTTGGTCCTCCTGTCTCTCGACATAGCAGCTGGTGGGTTGATCTGTATCTGTTTCATCCGAGTCGCACTGAAACGAGCTCTCGATCTGCAACCGCCCTGAACTAGTCGATTCGGATCTCCTCCTCCAGGACCTCAATCTGGACCACCTAGAGCCAGGTAGCTGATCCGAGCTTCTGTCCGATCTTCCTGAGACGGAGAGCAAGAAATCCTTAGCCAACAGTCGTAAATTATGTCTTCGCCTGGCACTACGTCCATGAGTAGTTGCAGAATTTACATGATTTTGTTGCTTGTTGTTGCGCGGTTGCAGTACTGCTGCTATACATCCTGCGGGTTTTCTACTCTTGGAAGGTTTCTGCACTAACGAGAGATTCCAAGAGCTGCTGTTGGAAGTCCACTGCTCGTGTGCGCCCGGGCAAGGTTTAGGCTGATCCTCCTCCTCATCATGTGCCGCCTGTATGCAAGCTTGCACCACCGGATCTTGCCTTGGATGATTGTGGTACTCATGATCTTGCTCTTCAGGTTGGTGCCAAGCAACCTCGCTGGGTCCTCGACTGGGACCCTCCGCCGCGAGTACAATATCATCGTCGTCTGTACTTCCGTAATCTGTCACGGCATTGATCGCTATTAGGTACTGCGCTAACTGAGACTTGGGTCTCTCGGCCTCGCGTCCCAGAGATCCTTGCAGGCCAAGCCCATGAGGAGCACCACCATCTCCGGCTATCAGAGATTGTCCAGCTCTAGTTGTGAACCCAACTCCAAAAGATCTCTCAGAAGAAGAGGGCGAAGAAACTGGGAAGCTATCTTGCAAGCTTTCGTGAGTGCTCAGGGGCCGCGAAGTGCTTATATAAGCGATTTCTTCCTCCTCCTGCTCATCAAGACTTTCTCTCGAGACACATTCTCGTCTCTTCTGTCCGCTCATCTGCGATAACCTAGATCTCCCCAGGAGCAGCTGCTTAAAGGTTTTGTCGTTTAGAGCTGGAGCATCCCCAGCGGAGCTAGCAGTACTAGCCGAATTGGTCGTCAATGCAGCTTCTCCCATGATCTCAAACACTTGATCAGCATTCAACAGTCCACTATGGGCAGTAGTTCCAGGAGGAGTTTGAGGAGACAATATCCCATGGTTCCAATAGCTGAGAATCCTGGAGGCAGAGCCGTCGCCAGGAGAAGCTGCTGACTGCAACAACATCGACCCATTTATAACGCCAGCTGAAGCAGCGTTTCTAGCTCTTGCTTCTAGTAGTCCTCGAGAATACAACACCGGCACTCCGCTGTGTGCTCTGCTTCGAGCTGCAATGGGACGTGGAGACTTCCCGTGAGCCATGCTGCAACCAGGAGGCCGCTGATCAGCATGTGATCGAGCTGCTCCTGCAACACCCGCCTCACATTTGAAGTGAGCCATTGCAGCAACATGATCAACCACTGCACCATGAGCTGCTGCAGTGCCACTAGCTGGCCGCACACGTGGGAACTTCTCAGAGAGCATGGACGACATAGACGATTGACGGCTAAAGAACGTCAACTCCTGGTCGTCCACAATATGCACCCCCATTAGACTAGCTCTCAAATTGAGCTGCACCAGCCGCGGCTCGTGCAGCTGGGCCGCTGCTGCAGGCCGACCATCGCCCCTGGCGTCGGGAGGAGGAGGAGGAGGAGGAAATTCATCCACCACCTCCTCGTCAAATCCATGCTCGTGATCTTGTCTCACAATAGTATCACGCCCAACTACTGCATACATGATTCGACGATCCGCAGCACCTTCTTCGCCCATCGCAAACCGCCGATCTCTTATACCACAACTTATCCCTTCTCCCCGCTTCATGTCGCGCTAAACCCAAGACCCCAAAAACAAGTCCAAATCCAAAAGAAAACTACCGAAACATCCGAGCAGCACTAGGATCAGGAGCTTCAGATCCCCACCATACTTGTCTCTTCAGACACTCGATCCTATTCTTCGCGGATCCGGTCCAAGTTCTAAAAAGTCTTCTCGATCGATCCGGAACTGCTTCATGAGATCTGACTCCGGAGCTGAAGAAGAGTCTGTCGATCAAGCGAAGCTTGGGAGCTGCTGTGTGCGCCGAAAGGAAAGTGATCCCCGCCAGGAGAAACTTCATTTTATGCTACTATTATAAGTTAAGGACCTAGATTAGCAGCGCTTTTCTGGAAGCGATTCTTTTTTGCTTTTTTGTGCAAAAAAAATTCATGCGAACGAAGGAAGACAGACGTGAATGTTCAGAAGAAATCGAAATTAGCGCGCGCGTGAGCGAGCGTGCGCGATCGATTCGCTAGTTTTGTCAGGAATTGCGGGTTTTGTTGCGCGGCACTCGCGACAGGAAAGCCACCGGCACCACCACCACCACAGACCGCCGTCCGTCCGTCCGTCCGTCCGTCCGTCCGTCCATCGGTCGTCGAGCAATCGGACGTGATGAGGAGAGAACGAACGACATCCTACCGATGAAACCAAATTGGCCTCGGAAATTTTGTATGAAATTTGACATTAAAACAAATAAACCACTTTTTATTAGATGCAATTTTCCAATGATCTTGTATAATATCTTTTTCTTCCCCCCTTTTCCCCCTTTTTTAATGCATTAAAAAAATAACACAATGGATTTTTATTTTTATTTATTTTTGTCTTTTGTGATTATTAGTAAACCATTCTCTTAGATGCAAATTTCCAATGAATTTTTATGTAATATCTATTTATTATGTCAGACAACCAAATTTTGCTAAATCAAGAATTTTAGATCAATATCCCACCTTTCCCCAAATAATATTACACAAAAATGTTGGGGAAGTAAAAAAAGTTTTGACCAATTAAAAATAATAATTCTTATCTTTTTTGCATTTTTGAGGCTAATAGCCTAGATCATTTCATTCTTACTATGTTTTGAAAGTTTTTGACCAAAGAATGTCCTCACAAAATAGAGAGAAAAAAACCAATCAAAACAACAACTAATAACAAATTAAAGAATAATATTTACTATTTATGCTTCATGTTTCCAATAGAAAGCTACTCATGTCAATGATGTGTTTTTTTTTACATATCTAAAAAATATCATAAATGATGGTTTTAGCAATTTTAATGCTTCCAAAAATAGTTTCAACTACTTATTTTCCTTTGAATTCAAAGAATTACGAATTCTTTTAGTTTTTTTTTTTTTTTTGGGTGCAAAAATTTAATACTATAGGAATTGAAAAGTGGGAAATGTGAAAACATGGATTTAATAAGGTCTGAAAATAATAACAAGGTAATTGCACCACCATTTTGTGGTATGGGAATTTGATCCCAAAATAAATCAAATTCTTACCATTGTCAATGGATGTTGGGAAGGATATCATGCATGCCAAGAAGAGGTAAATCTAAACCTTCAACTGAATTTTCAAAAATAAATTTTGATAGAAATATTTTTAAAATTATTGCTCGTAAGGACACTTTTAAAGACTAGAGTTCGCTAGAGTCTCTTCGAACCTTGAATAAATTCACTTTTAAAGAAAGTCCCTTCTTCGAACCTTGAATAATTTATTTTTTTAAAATACTAATTTAACCATTGTTATAAGCCAAGTGTTTATTATTTAAGAAGGGCTTTTACTCATTAGTTAGACTTTATTTATTACTCTATTATTTTAATATACTTTCTTCCAAGTATGGCCCAATTATTTCAGTAGTTGTTGATTTACAAACAATTTGGCAAAACAAATATGTATGTCTATTCTATCTCTAACATAAGTCTATTATTCATTCATGATTTTTGTTGGACTTGATTTTATAGTCATAGAAACACATTTGGATAATTAAATTTAGGATTTAGTTTAGTAGCATTTAAAAAAAGAACTAATGATCAAACATGGTGAAACTCAAGAGCTATTTGATATAGTTAACACTAGTGTGGCCTGTGCAGTTGGCCCAAGTGTTACCATGTCCTCAACTGATTTTTCCTTCCAAAACCTGGTTTTTTTGGTATTTATTTGAATTTTCAGCGGCAGAAATCACTTAGAAATTATAATCTCCCATATTCTGAATCCAAATCTTACCAAATAAATTCCATTAAATCCTGCCCATCGAGATCTTTCCAACAACACCGAAGGCACATTCCATTTTTTCCGAAATTTTAAACTATGATTTAATTCAATTTTTAGTGAAAAAATCATTCAATATTCAAGAGCTTTTGCACCGCCAAGTCCAAACGTCATGGAACCAAAGCCCATGCACCCCTTGTCATCGAGACCTTTCCAAAGACACCAAGAACACAATCTGAAGCATCTCATAACTAAAAAACAAATCAAAACAAACCACCTTCCTTCATAGATAGATTTCAAAACAATGGGATTCTAGTATACCTTTTGAACTAAGTGGCATAACATAATTATCATCGATTATTATTGAAAATTTGAAATATTCAAATGAGAGCTGTTGGACCCCTCTTTTCCACAAAAAAAAATTATTTTGGCAAGATTTGCCAAATATGATTCATAGGTACGATATTCTGAACACTCATCCTAATACAAACATGTAGTACAAATCTTCAATATATCATGATGGTCTTGATGATCATTTAAAGATAATGCAAGCTTCAAATTGAACAAATTTGATGTTTCTTATTTAGTTTGAATAAGCACCAAACCATGAAGCATCAATCATTCACCTTACATAACACACAATTCTAGTGAAATGACATTACAAAAACCCCTAATTGTTGGTGTTATTTTGCTAACAAATATTTACTCAAAATTCTTTTTTGTGTCACCTTTGGGAGTTTAGATTCATTTAGTTCGCATACCCTACCCTCCCTCTTTATGTCCAAGCCTAGGTTTAGGGTTTAAGGTTTATGCCCCATGTCATTCTAAAACCATATAATATCTAATGGAGTTGGATTGTTCAACTCAAGAATGATGTTTTTATTATATGATGTTGAATAAAAACATTTTCAAAAAACATATATGCACATGATGAACTACACATGTTTGTGGGTGGGAAGGCATACACATCATGTGCTTCATTTGTTGTAAATGGGGTTGAGAACCACCCCTTGGTTAGCATGTATGAAGGAGAGAACAAATTCTTAGAAGAGCTACACATTGGAGGCATAGCCAAAAGATTGCCTACAAGATATGATAGAAGCCCACCAAATTTCATGACCAACATGGATCTCTCCTTATATATCTTCTTTTTCTTTCATGTTATGTTGTTCATTAAGATGGAGAACAATGAGTTTTATGATGACCTAAGTTAAGTTCAAAGATTGATTTTCATTTGCAAATCCTCAAAGGCCATGCACTTGTTTTTTTGGGAAAAAGGCATGTAGTTAAAATCTAAACATCAAACAAAAAGATTCACTTTAATCATATGATCAATTTCTTGAATAAAGTATTATTTGTCAAATGAATATTAAACTTTCATCATAGATCATCCATGGATCCAAGCAAAGACCATGATAAACTCCACAAACTCAAAAGTAAGTCCTTGATTTTGGTCTTGAACATCATTTCACCCATCCACTTTGTGTCAACACTAAAAGCTCCTTTCAAATTCTTGCCAAACTCTTCCCTTGTAGTTGCTTCCTCTTTTTCTTTTTGTTCCTATATTACACCTATTAATAATTTGCAAAGTGTCCCCATTGCATAAACATTGAAATCTTTTTCACAAAAAATGAAAATATTTTACCCATAACTTAGGAGTTCAATCAATGTCATAGAAGCAACAAAGACAGGACCAAGTGTGCCACTTTTCTACTTCTTGTGCTTCATTTTATTGACAACATGATTTTGTTTAGTGCTCTTACTTATTTATCTTCATGTACCTTGCATATGCCTCAACCTATGTAAAAAAAAAAGACACATTAGATATGACAATAGAATTTTGTCAATCACTTAATAATGTCCACCAAACATTTCAATCCCAATAGTTGCTTTGCACTAGGTTAAGAGGAATACATCACAAAGAAGTTGGATTTGTATTTTTCTTGTTGGGGAATGAATTGTAACCTAATTTCAAACATCACAAAAAAAAGGGGGGGCATTTGCATTTACATAAAATTTAACCTTACAATAATGGCACTAAGATCTATTTGAATTTACTTGTTTTTTCATGCAATAGTACAAGGATTGTAAGACAAGGTACTTTGGTTCAACATGTGCAATAGAGAAAGGTGGAAAATAAGAATGTCATCTACATGCAACATTTTTTGCATTATTCATATGCAAGCCCCATATTAGTAAGCCAAATGTTTCAAGGTAAAACCATATGAATGAACAAATGGTGAAAGTCATTTGCAAATGTGTGAACTCAAGTTCACATATGATCATTTGTTCACACATTTGCAAATAGTCAATTCTAGATCCCTATTCATTGGGGCCTTTCCAATGGTACCAAGAGTGTAATAAAAGGCATTGTGGTTTAGGAGATTTTGATGTGATAAAATAAAACAAACAAACATGTACCTTCCATAACAATATGATATTAAAGTCTAGAGGAAAAAGGAGAGAGTGATATTAGTTTGGTATCAAAGTTTAAATATGAATCTTCATATTCAATTTTGAAGCCGTCATCTTCACTTTCTACTATGATGATTTGTAGTTTTTAAAAAAAATATACCAACCTTTTTTTTATGACTAAAATAAAAGCTATATTTTTTAACTTGTCATTTATAATTGTAAGTGTTGTTTGCAACTAGCAATGACAAGTTAAAAATAATAATTTTTCTTTTAATGTTCTTCATAGATTGCTTTTAGTTTTCATTGTGGATATAATACATGTCATTCAAAAGAAAACATCAATGAAAAAGGTTTTTTATATTTAATATCCTTTTACCTGAACTTCCCCCCCCCCGTCACTCTTTGGATGAAAGGCATTTCAAAATTGAAATGTTCTCTATACACCCCAAAGGTGATGGCTCATTGACATAACCCATTTTGGGACTTCGGGACCTCAAAAAAGGTCCTAGGTCCAAACCTAGTGGTGTGTAGGTGAAACTCTTGTTAGCCCTTTGCCAATGAACTTGACTTTAAAATGACAATGGCTTGTCAAGTCAAGTTTGTTGTTGTGCTAAGTAAATGCACAGTGGCTCACTTTAAGAAGATATAGCTCTCACAAAAATCACAAGCAAGTTTTTATAAACATCCATATGGATATGGTTCCGATTTCTAAGGTTTTCATTAGTGTAATCTTTGATTTTTAAAATTTGAGCCACTTATGAAACCTCTTAAAACTAGGTCAAAACCCATATTGAAAAATGTTGTTGTTAACTAGTATGGTGAAATTGCTTTGAAAATTCTAAAAGAAAAATTCATAAAATTCATAAGAATAAAAGCCTATTTAGATTTTTCAGTTATGTATTCATGGGGCACAAGAAATTTAAGAAACAAAAAAAAGTCATTTCAAAAGGATTATTGAAAACAAGGTCCAATTCTGACTTTTCAAAAGTTCTTAACCAACATTTGGTTAAGGTTTCACAAAATAAGATTTCACATTTGGTTTTATGATTTAATTTTTCAACCCATGTTTAGTCACAATAAACAATTTGGAATGGAATTCAATAGAATTCTTGAATTTTTAAACAATCCAATCAACTAACCAGTCCATTTATTTTAGTCCAAAAATCCACTATTGATAATGAATGCATTACTTTCAAAAAATAATTGTGCAAATGTTTTCATAATCAAGTTTTTAGTTTAGAATGAATCATCATTTAATGTATTTGAAATTAAATCATTCACCATAAGCATTTAAACACAAAACACTTGCAAAAATCAAGCTTGTGACACAAAAAGTGAGCCACTTTACCTTGCATTTACCTTGTTTCAAAATGAAAAAAACATGTTATATCTCTAGGCCTCCCCTATTGTGGGGCCTAAGTGACCCAACACCCACCAATGCACCATCCAAAAAATTTCGATTTAGGAATTTTTGGATTGGATGAAACCTAACCCCACCCCAAGATAAGGTTTTGGGTTCATAAATTTTTTTTCTTACACACCCTAACCTCCAACAATTAGTCTTCCCCCGCCCCCCACTCCTTCCTTATCTACCACATACCTCCTATTTCCCCTCCCCCTTTCCCACCATAAATTAATGTTTTTTTAAAAACCTTTTAATTCTTCTTTCTTTGTTTCTTCTTTTAATTTTTTGTTTTGTGTGACTTTGTTTGAAGTCTTTGTGGCCTTTTTGTTCTTCTCTTCCTTTCTTTTTGCTTATTTTTGTTTTTGGTTGTGTCTTTGTTAGAGGTTTTGGTGACCTTTTTGTTCTTCTTTTAGTTTTGTTTCTTCTTTCTTTCCTTATGTCTTTTGAAATTTTTATTTATCTATCTTGTTTCTTCTTTTTTTGGTTTCTTCAATACTGTTTTTTTGGGATTCTAATTTTAATTGGTCTTTTTGTTTTTGTTTTGTGTGTGTGTGGGGGGGGCAGGAGGTAAACCCCTCTTTTGCATGTTAGGGTCTATCCCACCACAAAGAAGGGCTTTACTTTTTTCATCCCAACTCTTACTAATCATTTTGATTTTGGTGGTATTGATTATAATGGTCTTATTGTTGTCTTCCTTTTACTACATATCATAGTCTTAATAATGGTTATTTCATTGATTTCCTAATTTTGATTTGATTGTGTTCCTTATTTTTTTATTAAAACTTAGTTTTATTGAATTTTTTAATAGGATGCAAACTTGTAAGAAGTTCAAGCAATGTGTTGAAGGTGTTCTTGATATGTAAGCAATGAATTAGCATCAAATCTGATGGAAGATGTAGCACTTGCTAGAATAGAAGCATCATTGGCTATAATAGGTGCGGCAAATGTAGTTGTTGGTTCATATGAACTTATTAGTGCAAATGAATAAGTGCAATCAAATGTTGTATAACAAAGGACACTAACAAGCAAATGTTCATATAATGGAAAAGCAAGAGTAAAAGCAACAAACACCAATAGTCTTCAATCTTCCCACAAGTCAACACTAGTTTTTTACTTCTGTTAATTCATTACCTTGCTCACTCTCTCAATGTGAGAGAGCGGGTGGGATATTTTTTTGGCCAATTTTCATTTGGCAATACCCCAAATTGCCAATTATTTAATTTTATTAATAGTCATTAGTTGGTTGCAATACTTTCAATGTGTATGTAAAAACCTTATTAATAGTTACTATTGTGTATGCAATACCCTCATTTTCTATGTAACAACATTATTAGTAGTCATATATTGTTGTGTATGCAATACCTTCATTGCCTATGTAATAACTTTAAGAGTAGTCATTGGTGTGCATGTAATACCTTCAGTTCCTTTGTAATATTTTTCATCATCAAGTGTAATACCCTTGTATTTCATAATTTATCTAAACATTTTCAATTTTTCCCTTGTTTTTTTTTATTTTGTTGGTTTAGGGGCAAATGTGTTGCATGGGGTTGCCAAGGAAAGTGTGACTTTGGAGAAAGATGAGCATAAGTTTATTTGCAAAATGGAAACTTGCAATGCATTCTATTTGGCAAAATATTTGCTTCTAATCCATTTACACCAAAAGCACAGTCTTTCCACAATACTAGGGAAGCTTATGCGCCCATCTATCTAGCAAGACAAGGCCATGTTATCAAAACCATGCATTAATAAATGCATGGGTCTTAAGTAATTCTTTTTTTAGGGTTCGACGCAACAAGCAAAAGGCAATTGCTCCATGTGGATGTGCCCCACGTGGGTGGGATCACTTGGGGAATGATGCATTATGAATAAAACTAACATCAAAACCCACATTGGTTAAAGTTACCTTTTCCAAGTTGTTCACTCTATTGGGCATCTTGGCATGGGGTGTGGGGTCCATCCCCCCCCAATGTAATTACCAAGTTAAAGAGGGATGAAAATCTTGTTGGTTTAATTCGAGCTAGCAAGGTCTCCTATGCAAAGGGCCTCAGAGATGTTTGGGATAATTAGAATTGGACGAGGTCATCATCCAAAAAGGAGCACAAAAAGTAGTTCATTCTACTTGTGAATTATTATGAATTGGAGATTATTCATGATTAGTAAGTTCCATCACATTCAATTTGCTTTTCAAATTTGCATTGTGCTTCAAACATGTGTTTTCCAAATTATGCTCATTGGTTTGTGTGTATGTCCATTTTAGGATTCGATATATCACCAAAGGGGCCTTCATATATAGCCGATTCGGTGAAGATGGTTTGGCAAACCAATAATTATACATTTGGCAATATCTTCAATTTGCACAAAATGCAACAACACACTATTGAAATGCAAATGGATTATCAACAAGATATATTAATGAAATTTCTAATGAAAATGAAGGTGAGAGTGATTAAAGTATGGTCATAGATCATTTTTTGGGTTTTAGCTTGACATTCCATTTTTGGATTAATACACATTTTGTACCATGTGCATGGCCTCCATGAATTTTCCATGCCACATTTTTGTAAATTAATTTGGCTTCCATGGATATAACCCATTGATATTGGAAATGAATGTATGAAAAAGTATCTACTTGTAAAAAGTTTGAATTTTATTTGTACAAAAACAAGCTTACTAGAATCCATATGTAATATATATGCATATTGCATTGAACAAAAAATTGATTGGATGTATTGCTAATACATGAAGGTATTAAAATTGTATTCCAAATGTTCATGCAAGTTCCATTAAAGCCCAAAGGCATGCTTTTGTGCAATACCCTCATTATAAAAATAATCCCTTATTTCATGGTTAAAACTTTGAGATAATTTATATATGTATGATGAAGATATTACAATTGGACTAGTTTTTTTTTACCTTAGTCTTATGTGAGGCCACAATTAAAATATTGGTTAACACCCATTTAGGGTATTGCATTGTTGAATTAGATAAGATGAAATAATTTCAAGTGGGTCTAAGGGTCTTGCAAAATACCAAATTGATCCAAAGGATTTGCATTACTTGGATGAAAGTAATGCACATGTGAATGCAGTTGGATATGATATTGTTAATGTGTCTATAAGGTATTGCATTAATAAAATAGATGAAATAGAATAGTTATAACTAGGCCTAAGGGTATTGCAAAATAATACCAAAGTATGCTCTTAAGGAATTACATTATTCAATCAAATGAGATGAAATATAACTAAGGCATGAGTGTATTGCATAAAACCAAAATAATCCAATAAATTTGCATTGATTTGATGAAAGTAATGCATGTGTGAATTGGGGTGGATAAGTTATTTTCAATATTTTCTTCAGGTATTGCATTTTTGAATCAAATGAACTAAAATATATTATCTTGGGCATGAGGATATTGCATAACAAAAAATAATCCTATGCATTTACATTACCTTAATGAAAGTGATGCATGTGAGAATTGAATCTTGGGGTATTGCATTGTTGAATTGAATGAGATGAAAGTAGTTTATTAGGAATGAAGGCATTGATTGTGGTATAATAAATTTGTTGTGCTCATGCATAAAGTCTGATGAAAATATTGAGAAAAAAAATTAGGCACAATTAAATTTTTTCTCTATCTTGGGGGCATTCCATTTTAGTAAAATCATCCAATGGATATGCATTACCTTTATGAGGGCAATGTGATGATTTATTTTTATTTTTATTTTTTTTGCAAGTTGTGCTTAGTGTTGAGGGTATGGCACAAGTTTGAACTCTAATAGTTGTGAGAAAGTTCAATGATGGTATTGCAAGAATGGTTAGATCACTATATTGATGTGGCTTGAGTAAAAACATCAAGTTCATTTGTAATGCCTTCATATGGGTGTTGCAACATAATTTAATTTTTGAGTTTTATAGAATTACAAAGAAGAAATCCAGTTTAGTTGCAATACACTCACTTGGGTCATTGCAACATCGTTTTTAAGAGTTGCAAAGTTGCAAGGTCTGGTAGGTAAGTAGGAAGGGCGGTAGAGCAAACTACCTCGTATATTGCAATATCCTCAGCGACCTTGTGTCATCATTGCCTTGGTGGAGATTTAGTGCGTAGGTACATAAGTAGATAGGTTGATGAGTAAGTAGGAAAATGGGTGGGTGGGTGGGTGGGTGGGTGGGTAGGTGGTGGATGGAGGAGGCCAGGGTGCATGGGCAGGTAGGCTAAATGTAGGTAGGTGGGTGAGACCTGAGTTTGCCGCCTTGGTTAGCCCAGGGGCAGGGAGGGACGAAAAAGGTTCACCCATAGATGCACCATCCATCCACATTGGTGCACTGGTAGCCCCTTGGACTAGGGCATTCATGGCTTGGACCCTCAAGCTCTGCCTGAGATCCAACCCAGTTCTGGGGCGTTTCCGATCGCTACATCAATCATAAATCCTAGTCTTCATTACATAACACCCTGAAATCAAACTCCATGAATTGATTGTGTCTTTGTTGATTGAGGGACCTCACTGGACACAATTTCTCACTCCTAAGGTGCAAGGTGGTTTCGTGTAAGATCTTGCTCAAGATGGCGGTTTCATGTAAGGTCCCACGGTTGTGGTGTGTTACACCTATGTTACTTCCTCGATCGTTGCTACATGGGGGGAAGGCGATGCTGTCAAGTCATTACGCCTTGAGACGTTGGCATCCGGGACGTCAGCGGAGTTTGAGGTCCCCCATGGTGTGTGACAGCAGCGCCTTCCTTCCCTCATAGTTTTTGGTCACACATAAAATCAGAGTTTTACGTCAAAAGTCGCAACAACATCGTCAATTTTGTGTGATTTTGAATTAATTATTTGATGACACATGATTAAATCAGACATTGCTAAATTGTATCAAAAGTCAAGACAACTTTTTTCTGATGATTTCAAGCTGCTTTTGTACGAACAACTTTCCAGTGGGATATTTCAATCAGACTTTTCATCCCCAAAAGAAAAGCCAGGACATCTTCTTCTCCTAGCTAATGTTAATCCAATTTGTATTGACTTTTGAGGCGGACATTAATAAAGTTATCTGTAAAGTGAGTAAAACCCATGAACAGAAAACCCTAGATTTCACTGAAATTTTATGACAACAATCACAAGGAAAATTTCGCCGGAGGAAAAGAGTCCTAAACCCGGGATGCTATGAGTACCCGTCCTGTCTACTATGTCTTGAATGATTTGAAGATCTAGGGTTATTCTTGTTTGGACATTGCACACACCACTCTGGGCACTCCTTGATGCAATGCACAATTCATTGGACAGACAAGATGGCAATCCTCCCTCGGATTGTGGGATGGATTGGTTTTTCACAGCTGAAGCACATTGCACAGCAAACCCCAGCCACACTGTTGGCACAACCGAGTTAAGCTCAGTGGCAGAGAGCCAGCAGGGCTTTCACCTTGCACACCAGTGAGATGGTTTTTGGAGTGGGTCTGTCTGTGTGATGGTTGCAGCAAAGGACCTTGTGCACTACATTTCTTCTCTTGTAGGTTTTAAAGGTGAGTGATTGCAGCTCAGTGAGCTCTGGAGAGGTTTTGCCATGGGTTTTCAAACAAAGTGTGCAACAAGAGGATTACTACTTTACATTGGATAACTTCATTAAATCAAGCTTTGCATTAAAAAAAAAGGTCACAACAACAAGTTCATAAAGATGTATGATCATGGCAAGTGAATTTGTAATATATTAAGTTTTCCGTCACACATTAAATCAGACTTTGCATTACAAAAAACTCACGAAATTGTATCTTCTCAAGAAGTTCTCAGGATATGTGACTTTGTATTAACTTTTTGCTCACACAATCAATCAAACTTGAGCATCAGAAAAAGTCACAATTTAAAAAACATAGAAGAAGATGTATCATGATCATGTCAATTGACTTTGTATTAACTTTTTGGTCACACATTAAATTAGACATAATTTTTAAGCTCATAAGTTACAAGAGACTCTCATGAGCTTCTGATCTTCTCAAGATTTTGTATTAATCTTTTGGTTGCACATGAAATTTTTTAGGAAAATTTACAAGGAAATATTCATCTCCCATTCATGCAATTTCAATGAAATCAATTGACTTTTTTTATTAGCTTTTTGATCTGCATTAAATCAGACAGAATTTCATCTGAAAGAGTTACAACCTGTAGACTCTCATCTCTTCCCAAGAAATTCGGGCATGATTTTGTAAATTGATCTAATTTCAATTGCACATGAAATGAAATGAGATGAATTTCAGCAACAAGAGTGGCAAGGAAATATTCATCTGCCACCAGTTTTGGTCCACCCATTCATTCATTTTCACCCACAACAATACTCATGATATGCTCACTGAGCTCAACAAGACTCTAATCTAGTTTCCAGTGTGTTTCACTGAACTAAAAATTTTAGCTGCTTGAGGTTTTTGTCAGTTTCATGATGATCTCAGCATCAGATTGTGACTGTGAGAGAGAGAAAGAGTCCATGATGATCTCAGTATCTGATTCTGAGAGAGAGAGAGAGAGAGAATCCAAGATTCAAGAGTCCAAGATTCAACTTTTGTGTTTGTTTTTTGGGGGTTTTCTTCTCAAATCTCCACAACACATGAGGTGAGAATCACTCCCTGGAATTTCTTGCCCGGTCTCAAAAACTCCCATTTTCCCCTGAAGAGATTTGTTGCAGTTGGAGAGATTTTCAGCTGCTGCTCATGGTCCTGCAGTTGCTGCTGCTCATGATCTTCTGGTGCTGGTGATGGGTGGTGGTGCTTCAGCTTCATCTTCTTCCTGGAGCTGCTGGGACTAGTAGTTGATGATCTAGTGTTCTTGGTACTGGAGCTCATCATGGGAGTCGATGCAGCTGCTGCTGCTGCTGATCTAGTGTTGTAGATCAAAGAGGTGAAGGAGTTGGTATCTTTGTTCTGAGGTCCAGTGACAAACAGCTTGTGAGAACCCAAAGCTGAGATACAAACGGGCGCAATGATGCTGTCGTCTCCCTCAGGCAGAACATCAAGTAGTTGCCACTCGTCTGTCTCTGTGGAGTAGCAAACCAAGTCTCTCTTGTGGAATCCAAAGAGCGGCAGACGAGTTCTACCCCGACGTAGTTGTTGAGCCGTAGTAGTAGCAGCCGCTGTAATAGTACTAGTACTAGTACCGGCAACAACAACAACATTGTTGTTGTTACAGTGCAGATTTGTTCGCGTCATTATAGTATCAGTCCCTGCACCAGCATCCGCAGCCATTCTGCTGCAACGACTTGCACTAGATGATCGAGTACTGCAAGAAGAGCTGGACCTTGATATCACGCCTTCTGCTGCATGCGTGAAGACGATGTCAGGTCGAGTCCATTTGTTCAACTTCGGTTTGAAAATCTCGGAAGAACGCACAAACTCGAGGCATTGATGTAAAGCTGCAGATCTTAATTGGTTGTTATATATATCTCCGCTGACCACGTAAAACTCTTCGTCGATAACTGCTGATGAGCATTCGTCTCTGCTGTCGTTCATATTAGGCAGCACTTGCCAGCAATCTCGCTCTGTGTTATACATCTCGGCTGTACACAAAGCGTTTCTAGCGTTGTCGTGACCACCAGCCACCACAACATAGCTACCCATGAACCCTTGACAAGCGAAGGAGGAACGAGTGCTCGGCATGTCGGCTCCTCGTTGCCATCTTCTAGTCGCGAAGTTGAACATGTACACAGTTCTTAGCGTCTCCCATGTACGAGGATGCCAACCTCCGACGACCAACAACATCCCATTCACAGAAGCCAAACGACAGAAGAGAGGAAGACCATAATGCGAAAACTCGGGGATGGGTGGTAGCCATTCCCAAACCTGCGATTCCTCGTCCAACATGCTGACGCCGTATGTAGGATGTTGCAGTGAAGGATGCGTTCTAGGAAGCGCTTGTAGCATGCACACGCAATGTTTTGTCACTCCTTCCTGTTTCCTTTGCTCGTAAAACCCTCTGCTGCTGACGAAATCTCGCCACTTGCGCGAGACGCCGTGAAGCTGTGCATGGCTTTGTATGGATACTCGGCTCAAACACCTGTACGCAACTTCATCAGGCAGATCTGGAATCAACCCCTGCTGCTGATCATGTTTTTCTTCCTCATCTTGCTGCAGCTCCATGATGATCGCTAGATTTGCAACTGTAGTACTACTACTACTACTTCTTGATCCCACTACTTCTTCCACTGCTGCAGCAGTCATGGGATGATAATAATCTCTTCAGGCAGATCTAGTCTGGAATCAACCTCTCATGCGAAAATCTTCTTGTTCCTGATCTTGCAACTCCGCGATCAGTAGATCAACTGTACTACTTCTTTGGCTGCTGCTGCTGCTGCTGATGCCGATCTCTTCACGACAACATCATAACCCTAGCAATCAGACCAGCTGCAAAACTGCATGATATTTTTTAATCTAGACTGCAACAACAACACAACAAGAATCAAACCCACTGCAACAAAAAAAATCCTCAACAAAAACAACAACCCACTGCAATCGAGCGAGAGAGAGAGAGAGAATTCTCAAGCAATTGTCGAACTCTCAAGCGCCATCATCTCCTCTCGAGAGCCATCATCTCCTCTAGAGGAGCGAGGAGGTTGAGGTCCGGTTCCGGTTGGTGGAATCGGCTTCTTTCAAGTTTTTCTTTTTCTTTTCAGGAACCGATTGTAGGATAAGGAAGAAAGAAAGAAAAGGAGAAAGAAAAGTCGTCAGGATTCCGTAAAGATAGATTCCAGCACACGAAAGAAAGAACCAAATAATAGAAAGAAAAGGAAAAAAACAGAAAAGAAACTTAAGTCGTCAAGATTCCGTAAAGATAAAACCGAACCCCAAAAAAAGATGATGAGGTGAGGTGGGAGGTCTGAAGTCAACAGGTCCAATTTCTCACAAATAATGGAATAACTGATTAAATAAGCATCTAATACCTCCCTTGCATAAATAAATATAAAATTAATTAATTATCTATTTATTTATTTATTTATTTAGGTAGTTGCAAGCAAGATATTTTGTGTATATTTATTATTTTATTTACTACATGAAAACATCCAAAAAATAATATTTTAAATTTCTAACCTTATTCTAACGTTTCAAAACAAATGAAATTTTGAGTTTTTTTTATAAATATTTTTAACATTTTTTTTCTAACTTTTCAAAATAATTTTTGTCATATCATTTGAATTTGAAAAAATGCTGTAAAAATATCTTCAATAATTATATCATTTTTCAAAGATTTAAAAACATTTTTATTATAAAAATAAACTTCATTAACCAAAATATATATTAAAATATTCAGCACATCAATATTGAGATACTTTTTTTTAAACTAAATATTTATTTTAAAATTTATTTATTTTCAAATATTTGAACTTTATTTTTCAAATTGTGACAAATTTTAGATACAATTCAAATACTTGCAATTTTATTTTTTAACATGATTATAAAAATTTAATTTTCAAAATTCATTCAAATAAAAATTTAAAAATAATAATATACCCAATAAATATATTATAATTTTCATAAAATTATCCGCTTGTTGAATTTTTTTAATTTTAAAATCCCAATATTTTGTTGTTTACATTATTTATGTAAATTTTATTATGTAAAGTAGTCAAAAATAGATTTACTTGGATCTTTGTGATGGTCAAATGGATTCTTATAAACTAAGTTCTTTAAGATACTAATAAACTAGGTTTTCCAACCCACTTGGATCTTCAAGAACTTAGTAGTGGAAGCTTACTATTTTAAGAACTTAATACCACAACTTTTGAAAGCATGTTCCTAATCTATCATGGGTTTTTCCCAATAGTAAGAAAGACATTGTGCAAATGTGGACAAATACTTGAGAAGCTAAGTACCCAAAGGTGCTATTTGGTAAGAGCAACGACCATAGAATAGTGATACAAGAGTCATGGGACCAACAAGAGTCATGGGATCAACTACGTATGCATTTGGGTAACCCAACTTTATACTTTATGATCAACATGTATTTATTACTTGGTAGATCTATTAATTTTTGCATTGTTGCCTTGCTTCTAAAGGTTTTTTTATCCTCATTTCCATTTTATTTTTCTTTACAAAGCATCATAAACATGAAATACTTACTAGTTAGGAACTTGAACACTTGCCTATGGGCTGATTGGAATAAATGATTGTTAAAAAAAATAAAATTGTATATGTGATTATACTATGCAAGTTTGAATGACATTTGGCTTCTCTAAATTGGGGCAAAGTAGGTATATATGGGTCCTTGGTAGATGGATAGGAACTTGATTCTCCCAACCCCCATTACAAAATCACAATGTCATTTGGTTTTTGACTAGTTTTCTGGACCCATCACAAGTGGGCATGTCTTTAATTTAAAGCTTTGCAAGAGTGTTTTGGGCAAAGGTTCACCACCGCACAAAGTGTGTTATGTTGGAAAGTGTTTCATTTTATGTTATGTGTTGTATATGTTGATAATTCCACGCAATCGTTGTGATTCATGCAATGATGTGGGATTGGTATCACTTGATCATCATGGATAATGCAATGCAACACAGAGCCCAAGTGGAATAGGGGGGAAACTAGGCTATACCCAAGAATAATGGACAAGTATCTTAAATGGAATCACCTTTGGTGTCACACAATCGGGATATTTTTTTAAAGGTTTCTTCTTAGGTGGGCTGGGCGGTTGTGCACAAGTTCCCCGGAAAAGCCTTGGGTGAACCAGCACCCACATTGGTACCTTCATCTTTTAGAGTGAGGCCTATTAGTGGCCAAATTAAGCTCAAAAAATATTAGATTTGAACTCAGAGACTCTGATTTAATCTGAGATAATTTGTAATATTTGTAAATATTTTTAATGGATTATGGGATTTTTACCATGGTACGTACCAACATGGTTGCTGGTTCACCCAAGGTCCACTACATCGGTACCATGATTTTTAAAAACCTGAATTCTCCTGTAGTGGGTATCACCTAGGTGGGTATCACCCCCAAAAAAGCCTAGGTGAAACCCTAAGCCTAGTCCTTGAAGTCTCCATTACAATGGGGGCTACACACAAAGGACCCAATGATAGCAAATGATAAGGGCCCCCCCATGCTATTGACCTTAAAAGCAAAAAAAGCCTTATGTCATGAGGTTTTGTCACTTAGTAGTAGTGATCAAGAGTTTCACCATTGTTCTATCAAGAATATTAGCCAACCCAAAACTTTTTTTACTTTACTCTTCTCCCCCAATTGCACCCTTGTAAATAAACCATTGACCCACCACCACCTACACCACAAATGCTTTTTTGGCCAAAACATGCAAAGAGGTACACTCACCATTTGGGTCATTTAATGTGGTGCTTCCTACTTGGTGCTTGGCTAGTAGGAAAGCCCCCATGATAGGCACAAGGCATTGACTTGCAAATTTTAGAAGTTCATTTGCACAAGCATACATGACGACCATTTCATGAAAAGAGATGTGTGTGTGTGTGTGTGTGTGTGTGTGTTTTCATATGTAGATTTTTTTGAGTGAATAGAAGTGTTTTTTTTTTTTTGGTTTTCTTTTTAAATTTTATTTTATTATATTTATGATTGGGGGTCAACACAAGTTCTCAACTACACAAATGTTATCCATCCAAGTGAATCAGACCAAAAAAAAAAGGCATTATACACCCCTTAAAAACCACAAAAATGGTATTTTACAAGACATCGTATTATCAAAACCGTATAGGTACTAGTTACAAACATATGTCCAATTAATTTTTTTAAAGAGTGAAGAGCCACCCAATAAAAGTTGTTGGAACATAAATGAACATGATATTGATGAATTTATTTGTGAATTTTCATCATCAAACATACGTCCATTTGAGCAAATGAGATAGTGAGGTGAAGATCAAATTCACACATACCTTCGTAGCCCTTATTGTCTAATCTTTCAAAGCAACAAGCGATTTCTATGGCTTAATATCGTTCTCTTTTAATCCCTAAAGACCTCCTCTACAGTATGTAGAGAGTGCCTTCTAGAGCATAAAATCGCCTCGGGCCTTTTTTGAAATGGAAAGTTTTGCTCTTGTGGGCATTTTCAGGTATGATACCTAGTGAGTACCCGTTGGTTATGGCAGGAAAACAAAATAAAAAACAAAATTTCAGGTCACTCGTTTTATACTCTTAAACACCGTGGGCAAGGGCATTACCAAAATCAGGCAGTCAAAACAAATTTAAAAACCTAAAAAATTGAGGTCACTCTTTTCACTTGTAAAGAACGTGGGCAAGGGCGTTACCAAAATCGGGCAGCACTTGACTGCCGCCTCATGTAGGCACAACCCTTTGACGCCAATGGTGCAATTGCAATGTGTATTGACCAAGATTCCAAAAACAAATTACAAGGAAGGCACTAAGGTATCAAATTCCATTGTTTTGACACCCGCCATATTGAACCAGGGCTTTTGAATTGTCGCAAAAATTAAGGCAAATTGAAGCACTAAGGATTCGAAGTATATCTTATACTATCTCTAAGGCACTTGGAACTATGTGGGTAGGTGCCGCAGACATTGGCATATTGTTGATTTGTTAAAAAATTCTTTTGTGGGACATGCTGACAAGCAAAGATCATATGAAATTTACTTCAACTATGCACAATTTCCAACTTCAAGTAAATGTCAAAGACAACGTGTGGGATAATTTTTTTAAATAATAATTAAAGTGGAGTTTTGGGTGGCAAAATTCACCAAAAAAAATTGTGTCAATCCCGTTTGACCTGTTGAAACCGGGTGGGTTCCCCAAATTTACACCAATGACATCAAGGTCCTCCTTTCAGGCAACTTTTGTGAACCTTAGTGGTTTTTCAAAGGAGGATCTTCCAGTTTCAAAGAGCTCTTGATGGATCATTCATCGATCAATTGTTTTCTTCTCATTTGGTAGCCTTGATGGTGACGCTAAAGTATTATGAAATCCAAATACTTTCAAATGAATCATGATTAACACGGTTGATAAAATATATTGTGATTACAAAACAATCAAAATAGTCCTCTCTTAATTAAGTATTGTACCCGTCATTTTAATTTTAATTTTTTTTTTAATTTTCTTGTGATGAAAGTTGGACATTCTACTATTAAAAAGAGTCCCCTAACAACATGATCAAGGGAACTTTTTGAGAATTTCCAAAAATATCACCCTTCGTTTACAACCTTTATCACCATTGTTTAAACATGAATTTTATATATATATATATATATATATATTATATTATTCATCAGGATGAACTGGGTAACCAATGCATCTCAACAATGCATAGGTGAGGCAATAGAGTAGACTGGCTGGTGACCGAACACTTAAGTGCTCAGGCCAGGCCAGATCCAAAAGGGAGGGCTCCATTGTTTTTGGTGTTTAAACATAACTTGAACCCTCCTCTTGACGCATCTGACACACTAACAATTGTCGAAAACAAATTAAAAATGAGAAAGTTACAACCCCCCCAAAGTAAAGGGGGTCAAAAACTCAAAAAAAACAAACTACCAAACACTACAAAGGTTGGTTCCCTAAGACTCAAAAAAATTCCTTTTGTGTTGCGCTGTTACTATTAGAGTTCAAAGATGATTTGTAAAACTTCAGGTGGCACTCTTATAGCACTTTAAATCATTCAAATGAATAAGAAATAAAAAAGTTATGAGGTTTGAAAGTAGGAGGGATCAAAATGAAATAAAAACACATTTCCAAGCTCATTTTTCAGGATTCCAAGCTCATTTTTGGCTGGACCTTTGGATTTGCATTTCAAAAATGATTTGTAGAGCTTGAGAAGGCGCTCCTATAACATTTCAAATCACTCAAAATGTAAAAAAATTTAGAAAGATCTGCCAAAGTGTTCGGTCATAAGCAGGCCGTTGGTGATGGGCCAGTCTACCCCCACACCAGCAAACACCCCTTTTCAATAATGATCCATTTTGCAGTGGTCAATTTAACCCATTTAAAAGAGCTTTTTTCCTACTCTGGATTCGGACAATGATTATTACTCACCATCCAGATGTGAAGACCTAAAATGGTCTTTTGAGTGTTTAAAGGGGACTTTTATGAAGACATTTTGTGGGTGGGGAAAGTGACCATTAAACGGTATTCTATTCTAAAACAAAGGAGTTGTTTGCGGGTGGGTGGGGGTGGAGATATTCTTTACCCTTGGCAGCAAGCAAGACAAGACAAGACAAGACAAGACGGGGAAGAAGTTAGTTCTAACTTAACTTCTTGTGAGTGTTCTATATCCATTGTTGCACATGCTCGAAACATGGGTTGAAACTCGAAAACAAATATTTAATAATTTTTTGGTCCATGAATATGTGGTTTACTCTTGGCATACGATAATGAATTTTGTATCGGCTTTACAGCGATGAGATATTCGGGTCAATGGTGATGATCAACCCCCCCCGTCCCCCCCCCCCCCCCCCCCCCCCCCACCGGGGCCCGGGGCGGGGGGCGCCATGGGGGCACCCCGCCTGAATTGCAAAAGCATTT